>Ga0073928_10003066_pt1 | contig 27055 bp, 18 predicted proteins | sample PaiPotPPA55metaG_FD_76969 | JGI IMG/M metagenome (GOLD analysis project Ga0073928, IMG submission 76969) | Iron sulfur acid spring bacterial and archeal communities from Banff, Canada, to study Microbial Dark Matter (Phase II) - Paint Pots PPA... ...
ACGATGTGTCCGCGATAATCCTTCAAAACTTCATCGACGAAATAATCGCGCTTCATGATCATGGGCGATTCGGAATTGTATTTTCCGCTGTAGCGCCGCCAGACCAGAACTTTGTTGATGTGTTGGCCTTCTTTTTCCGCCATTTGCACTGCGATGTCGGCATTGCCTTTGTGATCCACCCACTTGCCGTTTCTGAAATAACCATCGGCATAAATCAGCACGCGGCTTCCGGAATCCGCGGCGCGCAAGCCGCAGGCTTCTCCGCTAAAGCCTCCAAACACCACGGAGTGCACTACGCCCAGACGCGCGCAGGCGAGCATGGTGATGGGCAGCTCGGGGATCATGGGCATGTGAATGGTGACGCGATCACCAGTTTTTAACTCTGCGAAATCACGCAGCATGGCGGCGACTTCATTTACGCGCCGGTAGAGCTCCTGGTAGGTGATTACCGTGGCTGATTCTTGTTCTGGCTCTGGAACGAAGATAAGCGCGGCCTTATTCTTGTATTTCTCAAGATGCCGATCAACGCAGTTATAGCAGGCGTTCAGTTTGCCGCCGACAAACCATTTCCAGAACGGTGGCTCGCTGGTATCCAGCGTGGTATGCCAGTACTGGTCCCAATGAAGCAGCTCGGCGTATTCGCGAAAGCATTCGGGGAAATGCTTTTCACTGAACTTTTCCACCATGGCCGGATCGTTCAGATTGGCTTGGCCTATAAATTTTGCCGGCGGCTGGAAATACTCTTCTTCCTTCCAATGCACGGCAATTTGCGCTTCGGTTAGCTTGCTCTCGCCGTGGTTTTCATTTTTTTTGGACTGCTTTTGTTTTTCTTGTGGTTTTGCGCGAACTTTGGCCACGTTACGGGCTCCCATGAAGAACATGCCATTGTGCCGTACGAGCATAACGCCACTTGCCGTGGCGCCTCAAGGCGGAGGCCAAAGGTCCCATGTGAGGCAAGATTGCCAGCTGCCGATTTACACCGGCGCCTCATCGTTTGAAAGACCAGGCTCCTGGGGGACTAAGGTATCAAGTCGCCTGAAGCCACCTGGGGTGTAGTGCCAACTTCGCTCCAGATTTTCGTGCCATGAGTCTCGCGCAGCAACAGGCTCCCGATTACGAGCGTGATAGAGGCAACGATCATGGGGTAATACAAGCCGGCATAAATATTTCCGGTAGCGGCGCATGACCATAGTCCAATGAGCGGCAGCAACCCGCCGAAAACTCCATTGCCGATGTGGTAGGGCAGCGACAGCGAGGTGTAGCGAATTCTGGCGGGGAAAGCCTCCACAAGATACGCGGCGATGGGACCGTAGATCATACACACGTAGAGCACTTGCAGGAACACCAGAAACACCAGCATCGGAACGTTGGCGTTAGTGGCGTCTTTGGCCGGCACGCGATTTCCGGTAACGGCATCCACAGTCATGGCCGTGAGGCTCGTTGCGCCGGTAACTTTGTTCTTTGCCGAGCTAACGCCAACGACATTGTTTCCAGCGGCTCCCTGCATGCTTTTGTATATGGGGATGTAGGTAAGGACCGCGAGCAAACAGGCCGCCATCATTAACCATTTGCGGCCTATGCGATCGGAAAGAGCGCCAAAAAGCGTGAAGAATGGCATGGCGATCAGCAATGCAATCGCGATGATGATATTTGCGGTTTTCGCCGGGACTTTCAAAATGGTTTGCAGATAAAAAAGCGCATAGAACTGCCCAGTATACCAAACCACACCCTGACCGGCAGTTGCTCCGAACAGAGAAATCAAAACGCGCTTCAGGTTTTCCCATTTGCCGAACGCGTCTTTCAGAGGTTGCGCGGAAGTCATCCCGGCGCTTTTGATTTGAGTAAAGATGGGCGACTCTTTCATCTTCAAACGGATGTAAAGCGAAATCGTCACGAGGATGATGGAGATGAGGAAGGGGACGCGCCAGCCCCAATCCTGGAAAGCCTCTTTAGTCATGGATTGCTGAGTAAGAAGAATAACGATCAAGGAGACGAAGAGTCCCAACGTGGCCGTAATTTGAATAAAGCTGGTGTAGAAGCCGCGCTTGTGATCGGGGACGTGCTCGGCGACGTAAACCGCTGCGCCGCCATACTCGCCGCCGAGAGCGAGTCCTTGCAGGATGCGGATAATAATCAAAATAATGGGCGCGAACCAACCGGCCGTCTTGTAGGTGGGCAAGAGGCCAATGAGGGCGGTGGCGCCACCCATGATGCTTAAGGTGACGAGGAAGGCGTATTTGCGGCCAACGATGTCACCGATGCGCCCAAAGAAGAGTGCGCCGAAGGGGCGTACCAGAAAGCCAACGGCAAAAGTCGCCAGGTACGCGATGTAAGCGAAGGTGTCGTTACCGGGAGGATAAAATTTTAGTGCCAGAACCGCAGTGAGGCTTCCAAAAATGTAGAAGTCGTACCACTCGATCATCGTGCCGACGGCGGACGCGAGGATTACCCGCCAGATGCTGTATTCCGCAACTCCGCCTGTTACGACATTTGTTCGGCTGGCCATACTTCCTCCTGTTAAAGCAACCATGCTCCGGGTTGGTGTCGGAAGCAAATCTATCCGGCACGTTCCTGTGGGACGCTGGTCCTTCCCTTCGCGACTCCCTCCGGTGATCTCGCAACGACAGAGGCGAGCCAGGATTTCAGCGACGGAAGACGGGAATCGCACCGTTCATATATGGGCGGGGTCAAGTTGTCAAGAATGGACTTCGTGCCGCATTAACGGGGCGGGGCTAGGGGACTAGCAGCATTCGTGTTAAAACTCAGGCTTGACTTCCGAGCAGGCTATTTTTCTTTTTTTTGCCGGAGCCGTGGGCGGCGCGATTAACGCGGTTGCGGGCGGTGGCAGCTTCGTGGCGTTCCCGGCGCTACTATTTACAGGCGTGCCGCCGGTTCCAGCTAACGCGACTAACACACTGGCGCTATGGGTGGGCACCACGGCGAGTGGCGGAGCCTACCGCAAGAAGCTGGATGTCCCCCGGCGGGTAATGATTCCACTGATTGTGACCAGCGTGATTGGCGGCGTAGCTGGCGCTATTCTGCTGATTAAGACACCGGCACAGACTTTCCTCAAGGTTTTGCCGTGGCTGATGTTGGGCGCGACGTTGCTTTTTGCATTCGGCAAGCGCTTGACTGGGCGCATATCCGCGGGAATGTCGGGCGAGGCCAGCAGAGGCTCGATGGTCGGAGCCACAATTTTTGAATTGGCTGTGGCGCTTTACGGCGGCTACTTCGGCGGGGGTATGGGCATCCTGAATCTTGCCATGCTTTCTGCGCTGGGTATGACAGATATCCACGCCATGAATAAATTAAAGGTGATTCTAGGCTCGATAATCAACGGTGTCGCAGCGATCGCCTTTGTGGTTACGGGTTTTATTTTGTGGCCACAGGCGGGAGTGATGACCGTGGGCGCGATTGTGGGCGGGTATGGCGCTGCACACTACGCGCAGAAACTGCCACAAATTTGGATTCGAGGATTGGTGATCGCAGTCGGGACCCTTATGACCATTTATTTCTTTATTCGTGCCTACCGGTAGTCCGAACGTACGACGATTCAGCAGCCGCCAGCGACTCGCTCCTGGGCAACAAACTGAACTCTGAATTCCCGGCTTAAAAGTTAAACTTTGCCTGGAATTCCAACACTCGTCCGGCTAAGGCCCCGGGCGAGCGACCGAAGATTTGGTTCTCTACTCGGGTGTTATCGGTGCCGAATGAGAACGGCGCTAGGTTAAGTTTGTTGAAGGTATTGAACGAGTTTCCGCGTAATTCAATGTTCGCTCCCTCACCCCAAAACCGGGTGTTCGGCAAGCCGAACTTCTTCACTACGCTGAAGTCCACGTCAAAATATCCAGGGCCGCGCAGGGAGTTACGCCCAACCGCCGGAGGTCCAGGGGTGCAGATATTAAAATACGGGTAACCGGGCCTGGTAGTCGGGTCGGCGTTAGAGCATTGTGCGTTTATGGTGCCGCCAGCCGGATTAGGAACGGTATCGCCTTCGTGAATCATTCCCGGGAAGTTTGCGTTGGGGGTGATGAACGAGTCGTTAGAAGTGTTGTTTAGCCCTGGGTTAATGACCCCTGACGGGCGTGTTGGATTGATGGTGGCCGCATTGGTTATAGGTATTGAATTGAGTCGACCTGTCACTGGTGTCCACGGGAAACCGGTGTGCCAGCTCATCAGCCCGTTAATCTGCCATCCACCGAGAATCTTGCCTGCGAATGTGGATTGGTTGCGGAAGATCGGTAGATCCCACAGGGCGTACAAACTGACGTTGTGTTTGATGTCATAGTCGGACGGTCCGAATTCTGTTCTGGGGTGTGCCGGGTCAGTTTGATTCGTTACCGCGCCGGGCCCCTCGTTGGAAAGCTGGTCGATGCTCTTGGCATAGCGGTATTGCACGTCAAACAACAAGCCTTTGCTGAACTGCCGCCGGAGACGGAGATTCAGCGCGTTATAGTTCGCGTCAATGTCACTGGTGGGGATATAAACGGCAAAGAAAGATGGGTTCGGAGCCTGAAGGAAGTTCTGGTTCACCAAGCGGGTCAGCTTATGAGAATCGCTTCCCTGGTAGCCCACCGTGGCGATCAGACTCGCTGGCAAACGGTGCTCAATCTCCAGGGAGTAAATGTAAACATAAGCATCGCGATAGTTCGATGATCCGCCGTAGATTTCGACGGGAATATCCTTGGATGGAGTGCAAGCGGGGTTGCCACAGATACCGCCTGTAACCGGGTCAATGCCTAGCGCGAGCGCAGGATTTGCAGGGTAACTATTGTAAGCGTTGCTTGCACCCAACGAGTATAGGATCTGTCCATTGGCAAAAGGCGTACCAAAATCAGTGGCCGCGGTGCCGCAGCAGATATTGAATCGCGCATAATTTGGAGGGTTAAAAGCCGCGTTTTGGAATAGCACATCGTCTGGCCGGTTATAAACGATGCCGCCACCGCCCCGTACTACGGTATTTCCGTGGAATCTCTCCGGGCTCCACGCAAAACCCAGGCGCGGGCCGGCATCTCGCATGGTCCTGTCTATCAGCCGAGACACTGGCGCGAGCGTCGTGTTTGCCAGAATTCCGCTGGTCGGAAACTCGATGTTTGATAAATGATTTTGGGCATCACTGAACGGGCTAAAATACTCGTATCGCAAACCAAGATTAAGCGTGAAGTTTGGTCTGATTTTCCAATCATCCTGGAAGAAAAACCCGTAGTCTTTCGAACGCAAATAGCGTTGTGCGTTTGCGGGGCCACCGGTCTGGGGGTTCGCATCGATCCCTTCAAAAATAGGCGTGTCATTGGCGAAGTTCCACAGGAAGTGTTGCACATACAGCGGTCGCGCCGCGCCGCTCAGGTTGTTGTTGTTTTGCTCATCGATTACGTCAATGCCCAGACGCAATGCATGGCTATTAATGTTTTTTGTGACGGTGTCGCGGAAATCAAAACTGTTTTCCGTGAACGCCGCCGGCGTAGTTGCCCCTTGCGGCGGACCGAAGCGAATGCGGTCGAAATTGTAACCTTCAATCTCGATGCGTGGAATTCCAAAGTTCACGTTCTGGCTTGTGGCGATCTGGTTGAAGTTGAAGCGCGTGAAATTCACCCGGAATTCGTTCACCAATGTGGGTGAGAACGTGCGAATCCACGAAGCAGACTGGACCTGATTGAAGGGCTGTATCGTCAAATCGCCTTGCGGCCTGCTTCGGCCCGGCGAATCGGCGGTGAGGTTAGTCACCATCGTGAAATAGGCGCTATAGGCGAACTGATTTTTCCCCAAGATGAAATCGAATCGACCGTTGTATTGATCGCCTCGATTCGTTCCCGGTAGGGCCAGCGTTACGTACTGAATATCAGGTACGCCGTCGAAGCCGCCACCAGTCGGATTGTTTAGGGCAACATATTGGCCGGTTGTACCCGTTAGAGAACCGAGGTCAAGCCCTCCGGGAACTTCTTGGCACTGCGATGAAGGCAGAGAGGCAAGCGCGCAAGTAGCGGTTAAAACCTGTGCGATGCGGGGCGCAATCCCGGGAGAGTTGAATATAGCTGCTGCGATGCTGCCAGGCCGGCCGGCGATCACCGCTTGGCGGAACTGAGCGGTCTCCACAAACGTGGGCGCACTAACGTCCTGCGTGCGACTGCGCAACCCTTCATAGGAGAAAAAGAAAAACAACTTGTCTTTAAAAATTGGCCCGCCAATATTAGCGCCAAATTGGCGGAAATTATTGTTCACGCGGGTTGGCTTGGCACCGAGCGGCCCGCCGTATTTGTTGAAGGCGTTCCAATTGGGGTCCTGATATTTGAAGAACCCGCCGCCGTGGGGCTGGTTTGTACCGCTCTTACTGACTACTTTTATCTGGGCGCCGGAGGTGCGCCCGTCTTCCGCGGAGTAGGAACTCGATAAAACGGTTATCTCAGAGACCGACTGCTGGTTGGGGGTGATAACCGCTGTACCGCCGAACTGCAAGCTATTCACACTAACGCCGTCGATCGTGAAGTTGTTAGTATCTTGCCGCTGACCATTGGCGACCACCTGCACGGAATTCTCAATCTGGAAAATGGATGCGTTGGAGCCGCCAGGCCCGGTGGAATTCGGGAGATTATTGGCGCCGCCATTTCCGCCGCGCGAGCTATCGCCGAAGACCCCAGGCGTCAACCGCAACAGTTCATAGGGATCCCTGCCAAACTGCGGTAGGCGATCAATTTCCTCTGTCGATATCGTTGTACCTGTATTCGCGTTCTCCGTGTGAAGAGCTTCCCCAGACGCCGAGACTGTGACGGTTTCGCTGGCTGTACCGATTTGCAGCGAGACGTCAAAACCACGTGGCTCTTCGGCCAGGACCTCAATGCCATTGGAGACGGATTCTTTGAAACCAGTGGCGTTGACCTTAACTGTGTATTTGCCTGGTGGAAGTTCGGAGACGCGATAAAAACCCTGGTCGCTCGTCTCGGTTTCGCGCGTGGCCCCGGACGCTTCATTTGTAACGGTTACTTGTGCGCCGGCAATAGCAGCCTGGCCGGCGTCCATTACGGTGCCTTGCAGGCTGGCTTTGAATTGGGCAAAACCGGAAGACACACAGACAAATAACACACACACACATACCACAAGTGATTTCCAGCGCATTTAGACTCCCCCGTTCCCCGTAATGCAAATTTACTAAATGCATTACCCGATCTGCACTCAGCATGAAACTCCTTTAACCCAGTGTCAATGATGGTTTCCATGTAGGTGCGCATCGACAATGACCCGGAGGCCAGCCATTTGAAGTCAGATTGATTATTGGCAGGCGATTTGGAGTCTTGGAGATGAGCGATTGCCAGGTTCGCACAGTGTTGAACCCTTAGAACGAGGTGATGGCATCCAAGAACTGCTCGCAGAACGATCTAAGGGAAAGACAATGGCTGAAAACAAACGGACCAATTCGTCGAAACGAAAATCTTCGCCGACAAAAAATCTTTCGCGCAAAAAATCCACCAAGTTCAGCAATCAGTCCATTTGGGCGGCGACAGAGCCCGCGCTGAAACTCCCGGCTCTGAGCAAAAATGCCAAGGCCGACGTTTGTATTGTTGGCGCGGGAATCGCGGGACTGACCACTGGATATTTGCTGGCACTCGAGGGCAAGTTGGTAGTCATCATCGACAAAGTTTCCGTGGGACAGGGAGAAACGGCAAACACGAGCGCGCATCTTTCCAATGAAATCGATGCGACCTATCGCGCGATCGCCCGGTTGCACCTGGAAAACGGAGCGCGGTTGGCGGCCGAAAGCCACACCGCGGCAATCTCGACAATTGAGTCGATCGTTGCCACGGAAAATATAGACTGCGACTTCGCACGCGTGGACGGTTACTTATTTTTAGGTCCCAAAGATTCACAAAAAACTTTGGACCAGGAACTGGAGGCCGCGCAACGTGCCGGTGTGAACGTTTCAAAAGAGCAGACGTTCTCTTTCGGGCTCGCGGCTGGGCCATGCCTGAAATTCCCGCACCAGGCACAGTTTCACCCCGGGAAATATATGGCGGGCCTGGCTCGCGCTTTCAAGCGCGCGGGTGGCAAGCTCTACGGTAAAACCGAGGCAAAAGAAATAAAGGGAGGTGCACGTGCAGAAATAAAAACCGCCAAGGGACGAACAATCACAGCTGATGCCGTGGTGGTGGCTACTAACACGCCAGTCAACGACTGGGTGAAGATGCACACCAAGCAAGCCGCTTATCGGACTTACGTGATTGGCGTGTCGGTGCCGCTCGACTCAATTCCGACCGCTCTTTACTGGGACACGGAAGATCCATTTCACTACGTACGGTTGCAACGCGTCGGTGAAGGCGCAAAGGCACGCGACATATTGATCATTGGCGGCGAAGATCATAAGACAGGGCAAGACGAAGAGCTCGAAAATCGTTACGCCAGGCTGCTGAGCTGGGGGCGTACACATTTTCCAGGTTTGCCGGAACCGGAGTTTCGATGGTCGGGACAAATCATGGACACCACCGACGGTCTGGCGTTCATCGGGCGCAATCCCGGTGACGAAGCAAATGTTTTTATCGCGACAGGGGATTGTGGCGTGGGGCTTACGCACGGGACCATCGCGGGGATGTTGATCACCGACATGATCATGGCCCGCGAAAATCCGTGGGCCATCCTGTACGATCCGGCACGCAAGAGTCCGCTGGCGGCGCTAACATTTGCGAAAGAAAATTTGAACGTGGCATCGCAGTACGCGAGTTGGGTCACTCCTGGTGAGGTAAGCGACGCGGAAGAAATTCGGCCTGGCACCGGCGCCATCGTGCGTAGCGGGCTTTCGAAGATCGCCATTTACCGCGACCCGGCCGGAAAGTTACACGAGCGGTCGGCAGTGTGCACTCATCTGGGGTGTATCGTAGCCTGGAACGCGGTCGAAAGCAGTTGGGATTGTCCGTGTCACGGCTCGCGGTTTGATCCTGATGGCAAGGTCCTGAATGGACCGGCGATCGCTCCACTGGCGGCAGCCCAAGAAAAGGATTCGAAGAGTCATTCCGCGCATAGTGATTGAAGAACACATGACCACATTTTCGACCGGGCCGGTGAGCGCTGCTGCAAATGAAAAACTGGATATTGCAAAGTTTACATGCAAGGGGCGGAGTTTTGGCGGAGCGCGCTTTTTTGAGTTTCACGATCAGAGATGGTTTCCGAAGAGCCTTCGTGACGGGGTCACCGATGCGCTGCAATTTATTTTAAGTTTGGGCAGAATCTACCGGCCAATCGCCGCACTGTTAAATGGAGCGGTGGAAGCCAGTGGCTCCGCGCGCATTGTTGATTTATGCTCCGGCGGTGGCGGGCCCTGGCTATGGCTATACCGTTTCCTGCGTGCGAGCGACGGAGGACGCGTTGAAATTTGCTTGACCGATAAATATCCGAATATCGCGGCCTTCGAGAATGCCCAACGACAGACGGGCGGTCGGATCACTTTTTACCGAGGATTCGTGGACGCCGCCGCTTTACCGCGCCAACTCTCAGGGTTTCGCACAATTTTCACTTCATTCCACCATTTCACGCCGGATGAAGCGGTAGCCATTTTGCAAAATGCCGCGGACAACGGCCAGGGCATAGGCGTGTTCGAAGCAGCCAAGCGCGATCCGCTGACAATTCTGTCGACAGTGTTGATGCCACTAGCCGGATTGCTGACCGCGCCATTCGCGCGCCCGTTTCGCATTTCAAGATTATTCTGGACGTACGTCATTCCGGTGATTCCGTTTGTGCTGTTTTTTGACGGAGTCGTTTCCTGCCTGCGAGCCTATTCACAAAAAGAACTGTCAGCTTTAACCGCGCAGGTGAAAGCGGATAATTATGTGTGGAAGATTGGAGAACAATCCAGCGGCTTGGCTCCCGTTACATTTCTCGTCGGTTATCCCGGGGATGCCAATAAAAACGCGCGGGCGGCGTTAACTTCCAGTGAGCCAAGTCTGGTGAAATGAGCCGCCAGAGCATTCATCGCATTTATACCGAAGACAAACGCCGAGCCACGATTGTGCGCGTCATCTCCAAACAATTTGAGAACTTCACGCTGCAACCAACGACGGGATATTACCGGGGCAAGCCTGAGAAATCCATCGTGCTGGAGTTCGTGGGCGCGAAGGAATCGCAGGTCGAATGGCTGGCTGCGCGTATTCGAGAAATAAATCGACAAGCGTCTGTACTCGTGATTACCTTAAGCGGTCGCACAAAGAAGATAACCGCTAATAAACAGTAGCGCCGCAAGAACTCTCCCCGCATTGTTACCAGTTAAGCTGTATTGTCGCGACCGAGCAAAGACTTCTATGCTTCTTGTTGTAACACGCGCGTAAAATAGTTATGCAGAAAGACACGCAGCCCGGAGTTTGTGTGGCGAATTTCAGTGCCTGGGGTATCGACGAAAAATATCGGGACGATTCCGGGCAATGGCATGCGGTTTCGGACGCGACGAAAAATACATTTCTGTCCGCCATGCAAGCGACGCAGGAAGGGCCTGCGGATGCAGCGCTTCTGGTGGTACACCAAGGCGCGGATGTAAATATTCCGGAGCCGTGTGAGTTGCAATTAGAAGACGGCACGCGTTTGCGCGTGAGCGGCGCGAGCGGTAAGTTGCCGCCGGAGCTGCCGCTTGGTTACCATACGATCTTTGATCGCGAGGGCCGCGAATCGCGGCTGATCGTAACATCGCCACGTTGTTTCCTTCCATCGGACCTGCACACCTGGGGCTGGGCGCTGCAACTTTATTCACTGCGGTCGCAATCGAGTTGGGGAATGGGCGATCTGGAAGACTTGCGCCGCATGTGCGAATGGTCGGCTGAATTGGGAGCCGGAATCGTTATGGTTAATCCGCTGTGCGCGACAGCTCCGGTGTTGCCGCAGCAAGCTAGTCCCTACTATCCGAGTAGCAGACTATTTTTAAACCCGCTGTATTTATGTGTTGAAGAAATTGCCGGCGCGAGAGAGGCGCTGCCGGATCTGGACAAATTGTGCGAGGAAGGGCGCGCGCTTAACGACAAGCCGTTGATTGAACGCGATGCTATCTACGGTTTGAAAATGCGCGCGCTGGAAAAGATGTGGTCGCGGATGCGCGACAAATTATCGTTTGCGGATTTCGAACGCAGCCGTGGACGCAGCCTGCAGCTGTTTGCCAGTTTTTGTGTTCTTGCCGAACAGTTCGGAGCGAACTGGCGTGCGTGGCCACAGCAATATCGTTCGCCGGATAGTCCGGCAGCTTTGGCATTGATCGTGGAATTCGGCGATCGCATCCGGTTTCATAAGTGGCTGCAATATTTGCTCGATGAGCAACTAAAAGTTGCGTCGTCGACGGGAAATATCATGCAGGACCTTCCGGTGGGAGTTGCTCCAGACGGAGCGGACGCGTGGATGTGGCAGGACGTATTTGCCAAGGATGTAAGCGTGGGAGCGCCGCCGGATTTATTCAATTCCAACGGACAAGACTGGGGACTGCCGCCATTTGTGCCACACAAATTGCGGGCGGCATGGTACGAGCCGTTCATCCAGACAGTGCGCGCCGCGCTGCGCTACGCGCGAGGACTGCGCATTGATCACGTCATGGGATTATTCCGGTTGTTCTGGATTCCCGTTGGGGAACCGAGCGCACACGGAACTTACGTTCGCTACAATGCGGACGAAATGCTTTCGATTCTTGCGCTGGAGAGCGCGCGAGCCGGAACGTTTATTGTCGGAGAAGACTTAGGCACAGTGGACGAAGGTGTTCGCGAAAAACTCGCTGATTATGCGGTGCTTTCTTACCGGCTTTTGTGGTTCGAGGAAAAAGCGCCGGAGCACTATCCGACGCAGGCGGTCGCGGCGGTGTCCACGCACGATTTGCCGACCATCGCGGGCATCTGGTCGGGCACGGATTTTGAGGAACAAACTCGGCTGGGACTGAAACCGAGCAGAGAAAACTCCGACAAAATGTGCTCGTATCTGAAGCGTGCGACCGACGTGCGAGATCACGAACACATTTCGGACGTGATTGTTAAGACGCACGAAGCGCTGGCGCGATCGCCGGCAGTAATTACGTTGGCATCTCTGGAAGATGGCGTTGGCGCGGATAAAAGGCCGAACTTGCCTGGAGCGCGCGAAGATATTCGCCCCAACTGGTGTATTCCACTACCCAAGAAACTTGAAGAAATCGAGAGGGATCCGACGGTGCTGAGGATTGCCGCGTCTCTGAAGAGATAAGCAAGTCTTCCAGCGATTTGTAAATTCAGCGTTATTTATAAAACATTTTTAAATCTATGACCCGCGCCATGGCTTCATGGCCAGCAGAGCTGGGATGCAGATGATCGCCGCTGTCATATTGCGAGGCGAGTTTGGCCGAGTTGGAGGAGTCACCTAAAGCAACGGCGAAATCGATCACTCCGTCGAAGGCATGCGATTCCAGAATCCAGCGATTGGTAACCCGGCGGACCACTTCACCTTTCTCCGTCCAAGCTTTGAAGCCCTGGAACGGAAGAATGGTGGCGCCGAAGATTGTGAGGTGACGCGCGTGAGCCTGCGCAATGATCTTTTTGTAACCGGCGATCAAATCATCGGCGGAGATATGAGTCCTGGCCAAACATGCAACGAATTTTGGTTCAACCGGCGTGTCGGGCTGACCAATATCATTGGTGCCTTCGAAGAGAATTATCGCGCGTACACCAGATGGAGCAAAAACGTCGCGATCCAGCCTGGCGAGCGCATTTCCTCCAAAGCATGGCGAACTGCTGAGCACGCGGTTGCCGCCGATGCCGGCGTTTAATACTGAGAAAGTTTGAGACGGATGATTGGCGTTGAGCCGGCGAGCGAGAACGTCCGTCCAGCGATCGTAGGCGTCGTTGCGTGAAGATGCGCCATCAGTGATGGAATCGCCCAACGCGACGATAGCGCCAGCGGCTTCTTTGGAGGCGAGCACGTCCACTTCTTTGAGGAAGAACCAAGAACCGGTGGTTTTGCTGAAAGGCTGAGGATTTTCTTCAGCGGCGAAATTGCCGGCGTCCGAAACATAGTTGGTTTGGAAAGCGGAGCGGTGCACTGTGGCGCGGCCAGTTTGCTTGGAGGTGTAAAGGCTGATGGCAAGATTTTGTTGAGCGTCAACTGCCAGTAGGATCTCGTCGCTAAGCGCTTGGCTGCCTTCGGGAATTGTGAAGGCGTTCGCTCCGCCGAAGGTTACGGCGTGGTTGGATCCGGCTATTAAAGATGCACCTTGTTTTTGTTTTCCGACAAACACTGCGTCGAAAGTGACGGGGTGAGCGCCAAAGGTATTATCGAGCCGAATGCGTATGGCCATGCCACCGATGGTGGTGTGAATAATTTCGCGAATGGTCTGATTCTTGAATTCCGTGAGGTCGTGATAGGCATTTGAAACCAATGCCATTTGGGGATTTGACAGATCCTGGTTCGCGGTGATCCAGGTAGCGATCCAGTGTTGCTCCGCTTTATTTTCTGTCGCGGTGCCGCTCGGGAGCGCTGCGGCAAATGCGACAGTGCACAAAAACAAAACATAGTTTCTCATCACATTGGTACCGAATGCTTCGCCGTGTTTATTGCTGAAGTTCCCTTTCCATCTGTTGAAGGAGAGCGGTGTTGGTGTCGATGGCCTTGGTTAGAATTTCAGACTGGCGCTGGGCCTCTTCCCAATTTTGCGATTCGATGGCTTCAGTGAGACCAGGAAGTTCCAGGTGCGCGTAAGTGTAACGCGCGCAATAGAGCAAATGTTTGAACCACGGGCGGCCGGGGATGCCATCGGGATTCAGCCAGTTACTTTCGATTTTTAGTATGGATTGGTTGAATTGCTCGGCGGTCTGCGCCTCTATTTTTCCGGAAGCGACCACGCGGTCCAGAACTGTTTTGACGGTTTTGCCGGCTGCTTCGAAGGCTGCGGCTTGTTTTTGTAAATTATAGAGATTGATTTTAGTGGCGTCGTAGCGGAAATTCTCTTTTAGCTCGTCGATGAAACTATTGAGGGTGTGGCCGTAAAATCCAAAATCGAAGGGCAAGATGTCGGCTTGTGCCAAGCGTAGCGCAGTGACACCCCACAACGCGGACATGGTGGCGTGATATTTGTAGCCAGGGTCACCAAAGTGGTTCATCCAATAAAAATTATCGTACATGGAGTGATATACGCCATAGGGCCCATCGAATTGCAGGGTGATGACTGGGCGTCCGAGGAAATTTAGAAACACGGTGTGGTCGGAGCCGCTGCCGATGCGGGTATTTACTAAATTTTCGTCTTTGGGCGGCTGCGGGTGTTTGTCGGTTTTTCGCGCCGCAGACGTGGATTTAATCCAGGCGTCATGCAAACTTGTTCCGCTGGGGTCGGCAATGGAATAACTGGTCTCCACCAGCAGGGGAGCCAGCGAGCCGACGGCGCCGCCTTCGAAATTCGGTCCGGATGCTGATGAATCCACGTTGATATAGGCGATTAATTTTTTTTGTAAATCATCAGCAAATTGCTCGCCCCATTCGGTCGAGCCCGTCAGTCCTATTTCTTCGCCGTCCCAACTGCAGAAAATGAGCGAACGCTTGGGGCGGAAACCATTTTTCAACATCGTCCCGAAGGCACGGGTAAGTTCCATCATCGAGGCGGTGCCGCTGCTGGGATCGACTCCGCCATATTCCCACGCGTCATGATGATTTCCGAGGAGCACCCACTCGTCGGGAAATTGCGCGCCGCGGATGCGAGCTTCGACGACGAAATAAGGCTGAATCGAATTGTCCATTTCCACTTTCAGGTGAACTTGCACAGCTCCGCTGAGGTGGTAGGCAAACGGCAATCCACCTTGCCAATCTTTCGGAGCGGTTGGGCCATTCATATTTTCGAGCAGGGGTTTGGCGTCATGCCAGGAGAGCGGCAAAGCGATAATGTGAGGGAGAGAGCGAGCCTCACTTTGCGGAATGCGCTTTGCGCCCGGCACGGAAGCCCAACCAGGAGTGAGCGGATCGCCGGGAACGATGAAATCATACGTGATGGCGCCGCGCTGAATATGCGTTTCGGGGCCCCACGGGCCGTCGGGAAAAACTTTGCCTTTTACGTAGCCGTCTTCCGCGGGATCGGAATAGATCAGCAACGCGGCGGCGCCGTTTTTTTCCGCAGTGAGCGCTTTGAACCCGCGATAGCTATACGGGTTCGAATAACGGACCAGAACAATTTTCCCTTTTACGTCGATGCCATTCTTGCGCAGCAAGTCGTAGTCCTCGGGATTACCACTGTGAGCATAAACGACCGGAGCGGTCACTTCTCCACTGGCGGAGTAACCCAGCCAGGCGTTGGTGATTTCAGGATTTTTTGTGTCGGGGTCGACGTCATATGGCGCTTCGCGGAGAAGCGCTTGATAGTGGGTGGGCGCGAGGATTTCAAGACTGGTTGAGACGGGCCTGGTTCCGAGAACGTCGTACTGGCGGATGACCACATCTTCCAAGCCTTGTTTTCTCCATTGATCCGCTATGTACTCGGCGACTTCGCGATCATGAATGGAACCTGCGGGATGCGGTATGGAGGTGAAATAGCGATGCTGCTTGCGAATTTCTTCGGTGGAGATCAGTTCTTTTAGCTGGTCTTCGAGACTGGCCTGTTCCGCGGCATGCTGCGGTGAAAAGCCGGATATTTTTGTTGCAGGAGCGGCGCTGAAGACCCGCCGGACAATATTGTTTGCCAAAAGAAAAAACACCAGGGTTAAAAATGCTACGGCCGAAAATCTTTTTACCAACAGAGATGAAGAATTCTTCAGCAGAATAATATTCTCCCGAAATTTGAAATCACGCGGATGGACTGTACCTCGGGAAAATCTGCGTGTAAAGACTTTGGGAAATATTTCAGTGCAGCTGAAACTGCGGGTGACTTCGCTCGATGACACCTTCAAGATGCGGCGTTGGCGGACTGATCGGCAAAGCCCTGGCCAAAAAGAGTGCGCTGGTCATGGCCGAATGACAGAGGTAGACTTCGATGAATTCTGCGTATTGGGAGGGTTCCATGTCCTATACACGCCGTTTACTGGCTGGAGCAATAGTTGTCACAGCATTGGCGATGGGAGCCGCATCCACATCTCATTCGCAACCGCAGCAACAACCCTCTTCTCCTCAACTTAAGCCTTACCCTAATGCCCCTAAATCCGATTACCCGGAGTACCCGCCACGTCTGCATGGACCGGAAGAACACACCGTGGACAAGAGAGAAATAGACCGGGAGAATCAAGCCAAGATCAAAGCCGATGTGGAAAAGCTTTACGAGTTGGTCAGCGAGCTCCGCGAACAAGTTCAGAAATCGGACGTCACCTCCACGCTTTCCGTCACCGTTGTTAACAAAGCCAAGCAGATTGAGAAATTAGCGAAGCAGGTTAAAGACCGCGCGAAAGGTTAAGAGCGCGCTTTTTGTTAGCCAGAATATTGATATTCTACATACAATATTGCCGCCGAATCGACGGTCTTGAAGCCTGCGTCAGGTCAGGGAAGTGGTATACACTAGCCGTGCCACGGACTTACAGGGAATCATGAGCGCGTTACCTACTAAAAAAAATAAGGCGCAGGCACAGCGAAAGGTTACGCTAAAGACCATCGCGAGCCAGTTAAGCCTAACGCCTGGTACCGTTTCCGCAGCACTTAATGATTCGCCCGCGGCGCGATCCATTCCCGAACACACCAAGCAGCGGATCCTGGCGGCCGCTAAGGATCTAAATTACCGGCCCAATTATTTTGCCCGCTCACTGCGACTGCAACGCACCTATACCATCGGAGTGATAGCTGAAGAGATCGGCGACGCTTACGGGGCGCTGGTCATCAGCGGTATTGAGGAATATTTAAGGAAGCACAATTTCTTCTTTTTGACGGTAATCCACCGGCATGACCAGAAGCTTCTGCACACTTATGCCCAAATGCTTCTCGCGCGGGGCGTAGAGGGATTCATCACCGCGGACACAACTATCAAAGAGAAATGGAACGTTCCAACCGTGGCGGTTGCTAACCATGAAAAAGTGGAAGGGGTCACAAATATCGTCCTGGACCACCAGCTTGCCGCGAAACTGGCGCTATCTCACCTGGCGAACCTGGGCCATAAAGAAATTGCGTTTCTGAAGGGTTCGGTGCTGAGCGCGGATGCGGCGGATCGTTGGAAAGCCATCCGCGAAGTTGCCGAAGAGATGGGGATCGAGATCCATCCCGAGCTGGTGATACAAATTGACAGCACGGACTCAACACCGCGATTGGGATATCCATTTGCCAAAAAGTTGTTAGAGCGAAAAAAGCCGTTTACGGCGCTGCTGGCTTACAACGATATTTCGGCAATCGGAGCGATCTGGGCTTTTCAGGAAGCAGGGCTGGTGGTTCCGAGGGATGTTTCCGTGGTGGGATTCGACGATATTCCAAGCGCGGCGTTCAATAGCCCGGGGCTTACGACGGTACGCCAACCATTGCAGCGCATGGGAAACATTGCGGCGAAAACGGTGATCGATCAGATCGAAGGCCACGGGGAATATGTGGCGGAGATTTTCATTGAGCCGGAGTTTGTGGTGCGCGCATCAACGGGGCCGGCACCCGTCGTAGCAGTGATCCCGGTTATGTCCAAGAGTACATCGCCGATGGGACGCGCGGGAGAGATCGCGAGCGCGGACTAGCCTACGGTAGTCCTAATTCGCGGCTATGGAGATTGGTCGTGAGCTGTGAAAACGGCTGTCAACTGCACAACGCGGCTCCGCCGGCGATACCAGCGTTGGCGCCGTAGTGAGCGGAGAGCAGAGGAATTTCGCGGCATCGAGAATTGATGCACCAACGGGGTATGCGTTCTAGGACTTCGTTAAAGAAAGGTTTCAGCACACCGGCGACGCCACCGCCAACTACGATTACGTCCGGTTCCAACAGATCGATGGTGTTGCCCAGGTAGACTGCCAAAAGTTCTACGGTATCGAGCAACGTGGCTTTGGCAATTTCATCCCCGCCTGCGTGTGCCTGGTTTACCAATTCGCAAGTGACTACGGCGATTTTGCCGCCGGCCAGATCAAGCATCGGCGAGTGCGATAGGTTGGCCGCTTCCAACTTGGCCTGAGCTCGTTTTGCAATGGCCGTGCCTGAAATAAATACTTCGATGCACCCGCGTTTCCCGCAGCCGCATATGGGGCCGCGGTAATCAATGCTTACGTGGCCGCCTTCGGTGGCAGCGCCGGTGCGGCCGTTGTAAATATGGCCATCCAGAATCAAACCTGTACCGATCCCCGTGCCGATAGAGATGTAAAAAACTTTAGCGTAGCCTTTGCCCGCGCCCCACAAAACCTCTGCTAGAGCCGCGGCATTGGCATCGTTCTCGATTTTTACGGGCAGGTGATAACGCTTGGAAATCTCTGCGCCGAGCGGAAAATTTCGCCAGCAAGTAACGTTGGGGGGATTGATAACCACACCGGTGTCGGGGTCAAGCGGACCCGGAGCGCAAATGCCGATGGCGCGAATGGTCCAATGGTTTTGTTGAGCTTTGGGCAGCAGAGAATCGATGGCGGCGACTACGGAATTGAGGCCTGCAGTTGCGTCACCGTCGCTGACCATCGGAACACGGATGACGTGACTAATTTCGCCGGTGTGGTTGACGAAGCCAGCGGCTACTTTGGTCCCACCAACATCTACGCCAATTGCATAATTATTCTGGTCGCTGGCGGGCATTGACGATTAATTGGTAGCGTGGCATTGGGCAACAATCCTGGAGCAACAATCACTGGACAACAACGACCGGAGTCGGCCGCGAGCCCCACAGTGCATAATACAAAATATAAATGTAACAGATCGCGGGGATGATGAAGGCGTGGTGGATGCCGATGCGGTCGGCGAGCACGCCCTGTAGAAGCGGCAATATCGCTCCTCCCACGATGGCCATCACCAACATGCCAGAACCATCGCCGGTCAGTGGGCCAAGCTCGGCAATGCCAAGCGTGAAAATGCTGGGGAACATAATGGAATTGAAGAGACCGACGGCTATGATGCTCCACATGGCCACGTGGCCAGTGGTCAGCATGGAGATGCAAACCAACGCGCAGGCGGTCATGGCCGCAATCGCGAGCACAGTGCCCGTCTTTACTTTCTGAAGAATGGCGGAGCCGATGAAGCGGCCAACCATGGCGCCTCCCCAGTAGTACGTGACGTATTTGGCAGCCGCGAATTCCGGGAGACTTCCGATCTCCGGCTGACCGAAATAATTGATCAAAAAGCTGCCAATGGAAACTTCCGCGCCCACGTAGACAAAAATGCCAATGGCCCCGAAGACGAGTTGGCGATACTTCCACAAGCTGGCTTTCACTCCGGAGCCGTCGTGGCGAGCAGCGCCAGGGATGGCCGGAAGCTTGAACATGGCTATCACGATTCCAAAAATTATCAGCGCCAGTCCGATAACGAGGTACGGGAGCTTTACAGAGGAAGCTTCCTGAACACGATAGGCCTGCAAAACGTCGACGGACATTTGGCGAGTCTCGCCGGTGCCTTTGAAGTTGGCGTTCAAAATTAAGAGGCCGCCAAGGTACGGGCCGATGGTGGTGCCCAAGGAATTGAAGGCTTGGGTGAGATTTAACCTACTTGATGCGGTTTCGGGGGGGCCCAAGACAGCGACGTAGGGATTAGCCGCGACCTGCAAAGCGGTAATGCCCGCAGCGAGAGTCATGAGCGCTACAAGAAAAAGTGGGAATGACGCGGCGCTGGCGGCCGGGATGAAAAGGAGCGCGCCTGCGCCCATGGTGAAGAGGCCAGTGACCATGGTCTTTTTGTATCCAATGGCATCGACGAGTTTTGCGGAGGGAATGGAAAAAATAAAATAAGCGGAGAAGAAGGCAAACTGAATGAGCATCACTTTGGCGTAGTTCAAATCGAAAATGGATTTCAGATGTGGAACGAGAATATCGTTCAGGACGGTAACGAATCCCCAGAAGAAGAAGAGGGTGGTGACCATGGCCATGGCGGCTACGTTGGTGGAGGCTGGAGCGGGGGAATAAGAAGGTGCGGTCGTGCGGGTGCTGGTGTTCACATTTGCCATCAGGTCGCCTCCGTGTGGGTCATCGATGGACGCTTACGCCTGCGCGGCAGTGCGCGCATGCCGCCGGCACGCTGGAAATGCCACTGGCACGCTGGGAATATAAGCACAAAAGCAGGTGTCACTGGCGATTAAATCTTACGGCGCATGATGATGCCACAAGATAGGGCTTTAGAAAAACGATATTGTGGTTATGGTGGGCGGCGTTCCGGCTAGCGTATTTAGAGATTATGGAGGTGGATCGTGCTCGATGCAGTTAAACCACTGAGCGCGGGCGAGTTCGCCCACGCTCACGGGGAGGTTGCGTTTGCCTACACGGTAATTAGCTTGCGGTCGCGGAACGTTGGAGCGCTTTAAATTCAGAATCGTCAATCTTCAATCCGGCAGCGGCAACATTTTCCTCAAGATGCTGGACTTTTGATGTGCCCGGAATTGGCAGCATCACCGGAGAGCGCTTAAGCAACCACGCTAATGCGACCTGTGATGGCGTGGCATTCAATTGTTTGGCCACGCGAGAAATAGGGCTGTCTGGACCTGAGAGGCGGCCGGCTGCCAGTGGAAACCACGGGATGAAAGCGATCTCGTGCTGTTCACAGTAGTCAAGAATGTCTTCTGATCCGCGATCGGTGACGCTGTAACGATTTTGCACGCTGACGATATCCACGATCGTTTGCGCATGCTTTAGCTGGTCGACATTTATTTCCGACAAACCGATGTGCTTTATCTTGCCTTGAGCCTGCAAAGTCTTCAGCGTGCCCAACTGGTCTTCGGCGGGAACTTTGGGGTCGATGCGATGCAACTGATAAAGCTCTATGCGATCCAGGCGCAGGCGGCGCAAGCTGCCCTCACACGCGGAGATCAGATGCTCGGGTCTTCCGTTCTCGACCCAGCGGTCGGGGCCTGGTCGGTCAAAGCCACCCTTGGTGGCGATCACGAGATCCGCGGGATAGGGATGCAAGGCCTCGGCGATTAATTCTTCGGCAATGTGGGGGCCGTAGGAATCAGCGGTGTCGATAAAATTAATTCCCAGTTCGACGGCGCGTTGCAGGACGGCAATGGCTTCGGCTCGATCTGCTGGCGGGCCCCAAATTCCTTTGCCGGTGAGGCGCATGGAGCCAAATCCCAAGCGAGTGACGCTAAAATCTTCTCCAATGGCGAATTCGCCAGCCCTGTGGGCCAGCGTGTTCTCTTTGCGTTTTGTTGGTTCTTTATTCATTTTTATTCCTCCTCATTCCTCCACACGCGCGTTTGCGTGATCAACGCTTAGGCAGCGCAGAGGCAATGATCGTGTGCGGTGCTGCGATAGCCAGCCACAGCGAGCCACTGCATTTTGGATGCGGAGTGGGTGTTGAAAGGCAGAAGATTTGTTCCAGGCCTTTGTTTAAGGCCTTTGTTTTGGGCCCTTGTTTTTGGGCGGGCGCCGATTATTTGCTCAGGATGGGCGGGCCGATGCTGATGGCCTGAATCCGTGTAAATCCTCTCGTCAGATTTCACGGATGGGGCGTGACGGTGAGAGTGGAGGTTTTTGTTATCTGACCCAAAGTCGCGGTAATGGCTGTGGAGGTCGTGGTTGATACGGGCACAGTTTGAATGCTGAAGGTTGCGTTGGTCGCTCCGGCGGGAATTGTGACGCTCGAAGGCACTGTGGCAACTGCAGGATTGCTGTTGGCAAGCGACAGGGAGATTCCGCCGCTGGGAGCCACGCCATTGAGTTTTACTGTGCCGGTGGAACTGTTCCCGCCAACGACTGTGGCAGGGACCACGGACAGCGAGTATAACGACGGAGTTGTCACGGTAAGCGTCGCCGATTTTATCGAGACGCCGCTGCTTGCTGTGATCGTGACTGGGGTTGAGGACGAAACTGGGACGGTCGTTACACTGAATGTTCCTCTGGTCGCACCGGTGGGAATAGTGATGCTCGATTGAACTGCGGCGACTGATGGGTTACTGGAGATAAGAGATACGCTAATCCCACCGGAATACGCGGGGGCGCTCAGGGTAACTGTTCCATGAACGGTGTTGCCACCCACTGGGGCAACTGGAGTGAGACCCAAAGATGCGAGAACTTGAGTCACGGTCACGGAAGTCGACGTCACGGTACCAGACAGGGAGGCTTGAAGTGTCACCGCGGTATTGGAACTGGGTGGATTTGTGGTGAGCGTAAAGATCAAGCGATCCGCGCCCTGAGGCACAGTGACATTTGACGGGACCGGCAATGTCTCCGGATGGCTGCTGGTTAGAGCTACAGTGGTGCCGCCCGGCGGCGCTGTGTTATTGAGAAGGACCGCGGCAGTAATTGGTGCACCGCCCATGACGGACGAGGCAATCAAGGAAATTCCTCCGAGCATGGGAACGACGCCTAATGTGTTTGACTGAGTGATCCCTCCAGACGCGGAAATAAACAGAAACGTATTTGTTTTTTGCGGCTGAGTGGAAATGGTGAAATTTGCATCGGTCGCGCCGGCGGGAACCGTAACGGTTGCAGGCACAGTGGCGGCGTAGGATACGCTGCTGTGCAGATTTACAACGGTGCCCCCGGCGGGCGCCGCTGCAGGAAGATGTACCGTGCCAATTGAAGTAGACGGCCCGACCACAAACTGAGGATTGAGAATCAATGATGTCTGAGGATTCGGGCCGTTAAATGGTGGCACGCCACCTGGAAATGGCAAGTACAACGGATCGCCGATATTCAGAATCATCCACCTAAGCCACGCCTCATTTCTGAAAAAAGCGTCTCCCAAGTTGGAGCCTTGCAGAAGATTCAGGAAGACGCCGTCCGGCTGCGCGAGCCCTTGCAAATAAGGCTCGGCGACTGCGCCGCTTGTCGCTGTTATGCCATTCTTAATGGCGTTCGCGGACCAATTGGATCCGGTACGCGGGTCCGCGGCCGATAAACTATCCAAATGAAACCCAATCGCTCCGGTATTCCACGTAAACGCGTTGTTGTAATGATTGAGGCTGTACCAACCGGAGTACAGGGCGGCGTTCGGACAATTTGGAGCTGGGGAGGTGCCGAATTCCTGAGGATTACTGTCCTCGGTAACGGTGAATCCTGCTTGGCCGGAAAATACTGCAGCCATATGAAGCTGCCAGTCTCCGCCGCCGGTGTCGAATAGGTTTGCGATCGGGCCATATTTTCGATCAAGGCATGCCTGGCCCTTTAAGCCATTCTGTTCGGCTGCGATGGCTTGATCGACAAGTCCCTGGGCTAAGGCAACGGTCGCCCCATCGAGGCGCCAGACAGAATAAATTTGGAGTGAGCCTGGCTGAGTGCGGTAATCCGCCAACGAGAGGAACGGCTGGTAGAAGTTTCCCTGCGCCTGATTGACTGCAAAATACGGTTGCGACTGGTCTGGATACGGGAATTCATCAGTCGTACCGTACTGATTCCAGATATCCGCAATGTACTGATCGAGGGCATATGTTTTGCCGTTCTGCGCAATCAACGAGAAAGGTCGGATGTAACTGAAGACGATGTATAGAATTTGATTCGGGCCGACCGCGTTCAAGCAGTTTTGGATGGGTGTTTGCACCACTGAGACGAACGCCGACCAGGACAGGGGCAATGCAGTTTCCGGCGGGCTTATAGCGCAAAGATTGGCGCTTGGAATTCCGCGGCTGGCCAAATAATGATTTGCCAGAGTGACCGAATCCGGAACAGCGGGGTCGTAGATCACTAGTACTCGCTGCGCGAGCGGGTTCTGGGCTCTCATCGGAAGAGTGGCGACGAAGCATGCCAGGAGTACGAGCAACAGGGTTCGTCTCATTGGAAATTTAAGGAATAATCGCTTGCTGGTCATAGTTGCCTTGAACAAGGAACTCAACAGGGGGCCCACTGCAGGATGAAAACAGCGTAAGCAAAAATAAAATGTCGGTCAAGGAGCATCTGGTCGGGGCAACAAAAAGGTATCGTTCGCATATTTTGGAAACAAAGTGGACTGGTTGCAGATATATTCGGCAGGTAGGAAAAAAAGATGCCAAATGAAACTCGGACAATTGCACTGTTTAAGTGTAATTCTGCGTCCGGTCGGTTTATTTGCAAGGTAATGCGAAATAGCTCGAAGAAATGGCTCCCCGGGGAAGATTCGAACTTCCAACATTTCGGTTAACAGCCGAACGCTCTACCATTGAGCTACCGGGGAATGTGCTTATCTTACTTTGCTTTAGAGGTAGTTTCAAATTGGAGTTCGGTGGGCGCGAGGGAGTTTTGAAATTTATGTACGTCACGCATGGGACCGAGATGGCGTGAATTAGCGCGAGTGGTTTAATTGCCGCCGGAGAATTTCGACCACCAGGCCGATCAGTGCATACGCGGCGACATTTGCAACGAGAGTCGAATAGAGGTTGACGGGGTATTGCGAGCCGACAATCGCGATGGGGCAGGTTAAGCGGATAAGAGTGGAGACAATCGGTTCGATCAGATGGTCCTTGCTTCTCACTAGGAGATAAACGGCCCACCCACTTGCAACGAGAAAGCCCGCAGTTGCCCATATTGCAATTCGGTACTTCATGGTGCACCTCCTGCTGTCTTAGCCGAATGGTCTCACAAAGTTTGGCATGTGTCAGGCCAAGTTCCGATTAGCCGCAGTGACTACCATTGGGCTACTTGGGAATGTGCTAAGCGCGCTGATCCAGGGATTAGGCAGGACTGCCCCTGGTTCCACTCACGATAAGAACCTGAGCTGGGAAACTCATGCCATTGGCGGTGGAATACTCATGAAGAGAAGAGAGCATGTCCAACTTCACTTTTGGCTTTTGTTCTTCTGAAAGCTTTGCGAATTTTTCACTCAGCTTCTCGGACATTTCGCGGCGCAGATTCCAGAAGTCTTCCACGGAGACGGGCGCCTCGATTTTGAACTGCAGCAGGCGCTCAGATGGCGCCTGCACCCCGGCCTCGGAAAAAATTTTCATTAACTTGCCGCGAGGCGCGAATCGGAATGCGTCCGGAGCTTCCGGCTCAAGTGGCGGCGAATCCACATAGCGATCCATGACGCGTGACAACGCAGAGTGGAAAGGATTTTTTTCGGCGAAATACCAAACTGCAAAAGCCAGCTTGCGTCCTGGCTTGAGCACTCGCAACATTTCGCGGACGCCGTCCACAGGAGAGGGAAAGAACATCACCCCGAATCGGCTGATCACCGCGTCGAAAGTGTTGGCAGCGAAGGGCAGATCGGCGGCAAAGGCCACATCAAATTTTGCGTTCTTTAGCCCTAGACGTTTAGCCTCACCGCGAGCGGCTGTGACCATGCCGTGAATCGCGTCAACACCGAAGACCTTGCCACCAGGCCCTGCCAATGCTGCGATGCTTAATGCTGGCTCACCAGGCCCGGTGGCGACATCAAGAACGGAATCCTGGATGCCAATCGACGCATCTTCGATAAGCGCTCGCGTAATAGGCGCAAACATTCCGCGGATAATGTCGCGGTGCTTCTCCCAGAACGGCGCTGAGACCCGCCATCGATTGATGATCTCTTCGTCGGGTCGCATTAGCGAAATTATAGCTGCTTAGCCACAATTCCACACGTCGTTCATTTCCACTGAAAATTGCTCCAACACAGAGCCTTGAAGGATTTCGACGCGGCCGCGATCTATCCATTGAGCATTGGTTCTTTTTGTTGCGAGCTTATCGTAGCGTTAGCTCTGCGCTTGTAGAACTTCGCCGGGAAGCACGAATCGTGCTGGTTTCGGGCCGCTGGCGATGCGCGGAAGATTCACCGGCACGCGTCCTTGCGAACCAACGTGAGACACGATGGGAGCAGCGGTGCCGTCATCAGCGCGCATACGCTCGATTTTAATTCCCAGCGTGCGTTCCAGTTGGAAGAGCTCGGAACGTTGTTCCTTGACGAACAGCGTTGAAGCTACACCGTGCCCTCCGTTGCGGCCAGTGCGGCCGACACGGTGGATGAAATTTTCTGCCACTTCCGGCAGGTCGTAATTAATGACGTGGGCAATGTCTTCGACGTGAATTCCGCGCGACGCGAGGTCGGTGGCTACCAGAATGCGATAGCGTCCCTGCTGAAATCCCGCGAGGGCGGCGGTGCGTTGCGATTGCGAACGATCCCCGTGAATCATCGCCGAAGAGAAGCCTTTGCGGTTTAGATTTTCGGCGATGCGCTCAGTTCCGCGTTTGGTGCGTGCGAAGACCAGGCAGCGTCCAGTTTCTTTGGCAAGCAAACGCTGGAGCAATTCCATTTTGCGGTCCATGGCCACTTCAAAGGCCTGCACGCGAACATTCTCGGAAGGCTTCAGGGTAGAGCCGAAGGAAAGCCGTACGGGCTCTTTCATGTAGTCTTTCACGACGCGAACCATGGAGCCCTCCATCGTCGCGGAAAAGCACATGGTTTGGCGGTCTTTAGGAAGAATCGAAACGATTCTGCGAATTGCCGGAAGAAAACCCATGTCCAGCATGCGGTCGGCTTCATCGAGGATAAGGATGCGCAAAGCGTTAAAGTGGAAAAGCTTGCGATCCAGATAGTCTTCCAAGCGGCCGGGAGTGGCTACCACGAAGCGGGCGCCCTTGCGGATGGCCTGGAGCTGTGCGCCTTCGGATAAACCGCCAACGACCAGCGCCGCGGGCATAAGCTGCTTGCCGCGCAGGGCGTTGTACTGCGCCACAACCTGCATGGCGAGTTCGCGGGTAGGTACGAGCACCAGGGCGTTGATGCCCGGGGTATTTTGCTTCAAGAGCTGTTCGATCACCGGGATAAGGAAGGCCAGCGTTTTGCCGGTTCCGGTCATCGCGGTAGCGAGCACATCTTTGCCAGCCAGCGCCTGCGGAATCGCGGCGGCTTGCACCGGCGTCGGCATGGAAAACTTCGCCGATGTCAGCTTCTCCTTCATGTAAGGAGATAGCGGCATTTCTGAAAAAGGTACGGAAACATTGTGCATTGAGTAGTTTAGCTTTCTTGCTGGTGGAGTTGCTCGCGGCACACACACTTAGGTGCGTGCTCAGGTGGCAACTCGCAAAGCCAGCCTTAGTTTTGAATTACGCTGATAACGTACGGAGAAAACTGCAGGCGGGGATTCTCAGAAGAAGCATTTACAACAACCGAGGGACCGCACAACACAACCGAGGTGATAAGC
>Ga0073928_10003068_pt1 | contig 27039 bp, 21 predicted proteins | sample PaiPotPPA55metaG_FD_76969 | JGI IMG/M metagenome (GOLD analysis project Ga0073928, IMG submission 76969) | Iron sulfur acid spring bacterial and archeal communities from Banff, Canada, to study Microbial Dark Matter (Phase II) - Paint Pots PPA... ...
ATTGCGCTGAATCCCGCGCTGGTCGAGCCGCGAATTTATATGGCTAACCTGCTTACTGATACCGGGCGCGTGGAACAGTCCGTTCCCCTGCTGAGAACCGCTTTGCAGACAAGCCCCAACAACGCCGAGGCGCATTGGGAGTTGGGATATGCTTACCGTTTCGGCGGGATGCTTCGTGAGTCCGTAGCCGAGTGCGAGAAAGCGCGGCAAAATAATCCGCAGGTCAAGATCAACAGTTCGGCGCTGAACAGCTATCTGTACCTCGGCAAATACGATAGATTCATGCAGAGTCTGCCTGTCAACAACTCGACTTACATCCTGTTCTATCACGGCTTTGGTGAGTACTATCTGGGAAACTACGAGCAAGCAGCCAAAGACTTCGATCGAGCTTACGAAATGGAGCCGGCTTTGCTTCCCGCCGATGTAGGGAAAGCGCTCAGTTACTCGATCAAACATGAAAATGAACCGGGAGTGAAACTTTTGCACGAAACAGAAGATCGGATCGAAAGGCAAGGAGTAACTGATTCCGAGGGAATTTACAAAGTCGCGCAAGCGTACGCGGTGCTAGGAGACAAAGTTGCGGCGTTACATATGCTGCGTTTGAGCATAGGCGGCGGATTCTTTTGTTATCCCTACTTCGTGCGCGACCCGCTGCTGCAAAATCTCCGCAACGAAGCTGAATTCCAAACTCTGATGGATCAAGCACGGCAGAGACACGACCAATTCAAAGCCAGCCTTTTCTCAGACCGGTAAGTTCGGATAGTCAGCATCGGTTCTTCGTACAACCTCACAAACAAGGCTACACCACTCCGCTATCAGCGTAATTCGCAGGTAAATGTAGCACTCATCTCCGCCATGGCTTACATCGTATAACAAGTAAGACGAGTTTGCCCGTAGAACCTCGCAGCCCCGGGTTTTAGCCGCGGCTGTTCCCAAGGCGCTTGGCTTGACCTTCATTCGCGCGAACTTCAGCAAAAACCTAGATCCCTTCCGGCAACTTAAGCCCGAGAAATGGGACGCTTTGAAGTTTTCCGCAAACCTCTGACTTCTTCGTAGCATCCAAGGCTGCTAACGACTGAGTCAAATCGAAAGTGGGTGACGAAATGCCCCAGACTTTTGGCGGAACTATTCCTCTACGTAACTTCGGACGCTCTGATGCCAAGATTTCCGCACTTGGTTTCGGCGGCCATCATTTAGGCGATGCCCCCGACCAAAAAACTGCTGTCGAGATTATTCATCAGGCAGTCGACGGTGGCATCACTTTTTACGATAACTGCTGGGAGTATCGCAGAGGAAAGACAGAAATCTGGATGGGCGCTGGCTTAAAAGGCCGTCGCGACAAAGTTTTTCTAATGACGAAAACCTGCCCTCACGGCCGCGATGGCAGTCTTGCGCTGCAAATGTTGGAAGAATCGTTGCGTCGGCTGCAGACCGACCATCTTGATCTGTGGCAAGTTCACGGCATGGCTTTCGATAACGATGCCGAACTTTTCATTCGTCCCGGAGGCGCCGCCGAAGCGCTCGAAAAAGCCAAGAAAGATGGCAAAGCTCGCTTTGTCGGTTTTACCGGCCATCAGAATCCGAAAGTTCATCTCGCCATGCTGAACACCGGCTTCCCTTTTGACTCGGTGCAAATGCCGCTCAATGCTTTTGACGCAAATTTCCGCAGCTTCGAACAGCAGGTGCTCCCAGAGTTGAACAAGCGTGGAATTGCAGCGCTGGGAATGAAGCCGTTAAGCGGACACGGCGATGCCATTAAACACGGGGTGATTACGGCTGAAGAATCGTTGCGTTACGCAATGAGCCTGTCGGTAGCGACCACTATTACCGGCATCGACAGCTTGGAAGTGCTGCATCAGAATCTGCAAATTGCCCAGAACTTCACCCCATTTTCAGATGCGGAAATGAATGCGCTTCGCGAACGATGCAAAAATGATGCGGCCGACGGCAGGTACGAGGTTTATAAGTTGTCGTTGAGGTTTGACAATCCTGAAGCCCGCCTTGCGCACGGCTTTCCTCTCGACACCCAGCAATCCGAGGTGAAGGACATGCTGGGAGCGCAGATGAATACCGGCCATCCCTTTCCAGAAAAGCAATTTTAGGAGCGAAAATGATGGGTTCGAACGGATGGGATCGGCGCAGTTTTATGAAAGGTGTTGCAATCCTCGGCACGGCGCCGCTGATCACGGGAGGCAGCATGGCACAACAACAATCAAGCCCATCGCGACAGGTTCCGTCAGGAGAGGTCCCTAAGAAATCGCTGGGACGCACTGGTGTTCAAGTGTCGGCCATGGGACTGGGCGGATACCATCTCGGCTCGGCCGAAACCGATCAAGCGGCCAATGAAATCGTGGCCAAAGCGCTAGATCACGGAGTGACTTTCTTCGACAACGCCTGGGAATACCACGACGGTTTGAGTGAAGAGCGGCTGGGAAAAGCGCTTAAAGGAAAACGTCAGCAAGCGTTCGTAATGACCAAGGTGTGCACTCACGGGCGCGACAAAAAAATTGCCATGCGAATGCTGGAAGAGTCGCTTCGCCGCCTGCAAACCGATCACCTCGACCTCTGGCAAATCCACGAAGTCGTTTATGACAATGATCCCGATCTCATTTTCGCTCCGAATGGCGCGGCAGAAGCGCTAGCGGATGCAAAGCAGCAAGGCAAGGTTCGCTTCATCGGTTTCACTGGACACAAGGATCCGGAAATCCATTTAAAAATGTTGTCCCACAACTTTCCTTTCGACACGGTTCAAATGCCATTGAACTGTTGTGACGCAACCTTCCGCAGCTTTGAAACTCACGTCCTGCCGGAAGTAAACCGGCGAGGCATGGCACCTCTGGGCATGAAAAGTCTGGGAGGTAGTGGCGAACTGGTGCGGCACGGCGCGGTTACACCCGAGCAGGGTCTGCGTTACGCCATGAGTTTGCCAGTGGCCACCACGATCAGTGGCATCGACAGCATGGAAGTCCTCGATCAAAACCTACGGGTTGCGGTGAATTTCAAACCTCTGGAAGCTGCGGAAATGCAGGCCTTGCGAGATCAGTGTCGTTTTTTGGCGTCCGATGGTCGCCTGGAACTGTTCAAGATGACGACTAAATACGATGGCAAGGTCGGTCGCGAACAGCATCACTTTCCCACGGTACAAGAGCTGCCGCTGTAACGATCCCGCGCAATCGCGACAAAGGGCGCACGACCATCCATCAAACTCGTCATCCCGGCTTACTTTCCCGTTAATAGGGAATGTCCTGTATCGAAAAGCCGTTTTACAGTCCCATAAGATTTTAATGAGCCTTGGGCGCAATTCAGGGCGAAGCTATCAAGATATAGCTTGGACTAAGGCGCGAGGGGGCAACTGTTCGCCACCAGCGCGAAATAGAAAAGGAGAACAATCTTGACTCGACGACTAGCAAAGACAGCAGTGGCATTTGTAGTTGCGGGAGCGCTCTGGTTTTTTATAGCAACACCGCAAGCGCGGGCCGATGACGATAACAGAGGTCGGTGCAAGCACGCGGTCGAAAAAGCGGAAGCGAGATACGACCGAGCTGTCCAAAGGAATGGCGAGCACAGCCACGAAGCCGAGGAGCGGCGGCGGGATTTGAATGCGGAACGGCAGCGCTGCTGGGATCAGTATCATCAGTGGTGGAATGCAAGAGAACACCGCTGGGAGACCGAACAGAACTGGGACCGCGATCACCACGATGACGATCATCACGATCACGACAACGATCATCACGACAACGACCAACACTGATCGCCTTCCTACGGCCGGCGGACAGCAGATCCGTCCGCCCGGCCTCTGTCTTCCTTCTAAAATTCCCGCACTTAGAGTGTCGTGAAAGCGCCCTACTTCCCAATCACTGTTGACCGTGAATCGGGGCTGATTGGACTGGAGTTTGGGGTCCTCGGTGAAAAGCGAAAAAAGCCAATGTGCCCACGATGATGGCTATAAAAATAACGATCAGAGCTGGGCTGCAACGTTTCCCGGCAAGCATGAGATGGTTGGATGCCGTTTGAACGGGTCGGTTGCCGCAATGGCGGTTTGATATCCCAGTAGTTTGCCGTGGGCGAGCGAATTTCTACCGCATCGCCCAACAGAACCTAGGGAGTCCACCGGATTCTCGCTTCTGAAACACCCACCTACACTCCATAAAGAACGCGAATCGGCGTTACTTCCTTTTGGAGGCTTGGAGGCCCAATGAAGACAAAGATTTCGATAATGGCAGTTTTGTTACTTTTGACATGCTGGGTAGTGGCTGAGACGGGCCAGTCCGGCTCCGCAGGATCCGCTGGCTCGGCAGGATCGACCGGTTCTAGCGCCGGTTCTTCAGCCGGATCAAGCGCCGGCCAAGCCGGTACGGGAGCACAAAGCGGACAAACTCCGGGCTCGATGTCCAACCCGGGACAGACCGGATCTAACCCCGGACAAACCGGAACTAATCCCGGCTCAACTGGCAGCACAACGCCGAATTCCGGAAACACGGCTTCACCAACCCCCGGTGCCGCTTCACCGACGCCAGGTACCGCTTCGCCGACTCCGGGCACCGCTTCGCCAAATTCGGGAACCACGTCGCCGTCGACCAATCCTGGCAGCACCACAACTCCTGGCACAACTCCGGAGACGCAGGCTACTCCTCAGGGTCAAAGCCCCAACTCCACAACGCCTGGAAGCACAACGCCACCCAGCAGCACACCGCCGCAGAACTAACCTCGCACCGACTTACGGCCACCAAGGCTTCCTTGGTGGCCTTTGGTTTTGTACAGCCATTAATGGATATCGTATGAAATGATGCCTTACTGTTAACCCCCTCGCTCCTCTAAGCATCTTAATTTTGCGCAAGCCGCCGAGGTGAGTTCTTGCCTCGGCCTTGCGCACCAGATTCTATTTTGGAGAAAACCAAGCTATGAATGCACGACCCTTTTTATGCTCAACCTTTTTCCTACTGCTTGCGCTTGCCGCGGGCGTGCTGGCGCAGGAGGTGAAAGTCGATTACGATCATCACGCAAACTTCTCTCAATATCGCACCTATTCATGGGAGAAAATCAAGACCACTGATCCCCTCTGGCAGAGCCGTATTCAAGATGCTGTGGATCACGCGCTGCAATCCAAGGGTTGGCAACGTGTGGATGGCGGTGGCGACGTCGCGATTACCGCGGTCGGCAGCGCTCGTGAGCAGCGGGAGTACCAGACCTTTTACGATGGCATGGGAGGCTGGCGTTGGGGAGGTTTCGGCGAAACAACTACTCAAGCCGTTAACTACCCCGTCGGCTCACTGGTTTTGGACTTCTATGACGCCCATAACAAGCAGTTGATCTGGCGCGGCGTCTCTCAGGAAGCACTTTCCAATAAACCGGAAAAGAACGAGAAGAAACTGGATAAGGCTGTCGACAAAATGCTGGATCACTTCCCGCCGAAGGGCTAGGGTACGTTGACTGCCATCCGCGGCCGTGTCTTTGAATCAGCGCCACGCGGCCGCGATACATCCAGAAGATTATTCCCGAGGACAAACCCTCAAGCTGGAGTACTTCTACCTGGCCGCGATTCCAGGGTGAAATAAAACGTCGCACCCTTTTCGACTTCGCCTTGTGCCCACACGTCACCCCCGTGCCTTTGAATGATGCGGCGCACGGTGGCAAGCCCAATCCCATTGCCAGGAAATTCCGCGGTGGAATGAAGACGCTGGAAAGGTTGAAATAGTCGATCGGCTGATCGTTGATCGAAGCCGCTGCCATTATCTCTGACAAAATACACGACTCGACCATCGCTGGCTTCCTGTCCGAATTCGATACGCGCCGCATCGTGATGGGCTGTGTACTTCCACGCATTGCGCAGCAGATTGTCTAACACGATCCGCAAAAGTCGTGCATCACCATACCCTTCCGCCGTCGGCGACGCGACGAATTCCACTTTCCGCTGAGGCGCATTACGGCATAGCTCTTCCATAATGCCGCGGGCAAAAACACTGAGATCGACCTTTTCACGATGCATGCTGCTGGTACTGAGCCGCGAGAGATTTAGCAGATCGTCGATCAGGTCAGACATGCGCCGGGCGGCGGCGCGAATATTCTGCAGGGACTCTTTGCCAGTCGCATCCAGCTTGTTCGCATGATTTTTCAGGAGAATGTAGCTGTAGCCGTTCAGAGCATCTAAAGGACCGCGCAAGTCATGCGATACCGAGTAGGAAAATGCCTCAAGCTCACGATTGGCTGACACCAGTTCGCGGGTGCGCTCGGTAACGCGCTGTTCCAGTTCGTTTTGTGCCTTCTGCAGCGCGGCATCGCGGTTTTGTATTTCTCTCAACATCTCATTGAACGAATTCATCAGCGTGAAAAGTTCATCGTGCTCTCCACTGGCATTGACGCGCACGCTGTAGTCCTTATCTCGAGAGACCACACGTGCCGTTTCAGCCAGGCCAACGATCGGTTCAGCAACCGATTTGCGAAAGCGCGACGATACCACTACGGCAAATAACAGTGAGACTAGCAGCACGCCCAATGAGATCAAACCATATCGCCAGAGGCGCCGATCGATTTCCCGCAAATCCGCGCGAATATAGACGACCCCAAGAAGTTTTCCTTGCGACAAAATCTTCCGTTCTAAAACCACGTGTGTACTGCCAAAGCGATAATCTTCAATTCGATCATTAGGAAGGGCTGGGACACTCAAGAGTTCGTCCCCCCGCTCTTTTCTGTACTGAGCGAAGGTTATGCCGGATGGCGTCACAATACCCGCGGACGAAATATTAGGTGAGTTCTGAAGCGCAGTGAGTGTATTAGCTGCCGCCTGGGGATCGTTGAACAGCAGCGCAGAAACGCTGTTCGAAGCGATGATCTGGGCTTGCGCAGAAAGCGTGTGCACCAATCCCTGCCGAAAAGTGATCTGGTCATAAATAAAGAAGCCAATGGATGCCAATATTAATGCAGCGCCGCTGACTAGCACATTCATCATCATGAGCTTGGTCGAAATCGATCTATTGCGGCGCGCAGTCATAGTTATTTTTCTGCTGTGTCCTTATTCACCACCCTTAAAGCAACTTTCAACAATTCCGAACTTAGGGTTAAATGCGAGTCTTCGGCTGCGCTGCGGTTAACTTCGAATCGAATTCTGTCCTGCTGCTTAACGAACCCAACAATGCCGCCGCGTTCCACAAAATGCGGAATGTCACTAACCGTTAGGGTCCCCGAATGCCGTGCTGCTTCAATAATTTGAGCCAGCCGGCTGCCCTCAGACCCGCTGATGTACAGAACGTTGCACGGCGCAGCTTCGGAAACTTTAGAGATTCTTACCACGACGATCTTGCGCGTACTGATACTTTCTCCCGCCACCGTGGCATCGAGCACCGGTCCAAACGGATCTTGCCCGAGCACACACAGTTCGAACGTGTCTCCGCTAGGGCCGTGATCGAGGGGCCACTGGACAAACTTGCCAAAGTTGAAGAGGTAAGCAGCCTTTACTTGCGACTCGGTCGGGTGCACTTGTTGAGCGAGAGAAGTTGCAGAAAGGCACAACAATACGGCAAACCATAGCGCAGCACACGAGATTGATCGGCGACCTCTTCTATGAGAAAGAAGCTCGCGCGCCAACGCCCCAAGTCTGCAACGCCAGAAACGCATGACTGTGCGAATCACCTTTTCCACGTAATTTGCGCGTAAACAGCTCTACGGATTCCAATCGGTGGCCCCGGATCAGAACCCGCGTATTCGAAATGATACGGCTGAAACAGATTTTGTCCGACTACTGAAAACTCGAACTGCTGGTTCAATTGCCAGGCAAAACGAGCATCCCCGGTGATGTATGCGTGCACCTTGATTGCAGGCAGTGCGCTGACATAATGAGACGTCAGGTTGAAGTGAACGCGCTTGGCGAAATCAAGATTGGATTGCAGAGTAGCCTGATGTCGCGGGCTCGAGCCTGCGACAACAGGCCCAGAGCCGAGATCCTCGGAATTTGTCGCTTTCTGGATATTCATTTGCAAAAATGAATAGGTTGCCACCAGTCGCCAGTAATTCACGGGCCGCCATTCGGGAGCGATCTCGACTCCTTTGGTAGTTCCCACCAGTCCATTGCCGAACTGAGCGGGAAGAAGAATGTGCGTTGGCGCTGGATTTGTTTCCAGGAAAGGCGGTCCCGTAACGTCTTCGCTGAAGAGATCACCGTAGTGGTTGAAAAATGTGGCTATGGCGAAATAGACCTTGGCCGCCAACAGACGCCGATAGCCTAGTTCGTATCCGTTGAGTTCTTCCGGTCTGAAATGAGGGTTAGGGTTGAATCGCGCGAAAAACGGTACTCCGCCGGTAGCGATGCCAATAAAGCCGGCAAGAGAAAAATTTTCTTCGGCATCGGATGGAGTTCGGACTGCGTGCGTAAAGGCGGCCCACACAGTTTGGTGATCAGTTGGCGTCCAGAGCAGGCGGACGCTAGGCTGCCACTGCAGGTCAGTAAAATTGGTGTGCAGTAATTTGGTGCCCAGCGACAAGGTTAGACGATTTTGCACCAGTCCAATGTCATCTTGAAAAAAACCCGTTAAGAGATTGTCGGTTCTGTTCTCCGGTGTGAATGTCAGACCCGAGACCACCACCGCATCATGTTCATGGGTAAAACGCATTCCCCCTCCCCATGAAATTTGTTGTCGCGTTCCCGCACGAAACCGGTCCATGAAATCGACATCGAAAGTATTCTCATCGTTGTCGAAATTCGCTTGGTCGCGATTGCTGCGAGTGAAGTAAGCCTGAAGCTGAATATCTTTTCCCTCGCCTTGAACTCTTTGCCATCGCCCAAGAATGTCTCCGCCGGAAAGAGGCGCTGTTTTGTCGATGGTCTGTGAATAGGGCGGCGCATACGTGGTCGCAACCACACTCTGCCCAGCTCCTTCGTCGTAAATTTCGCCTTGAAAAGTGAAGCTATCACGATCGTTTTTGGTCCAGTCGGCCCGGAAGCCGCCTTGCGCGGCGCGCCAGGCGTCAAAGTTGTTGCCGTCTGTATGAAACTCCGGACCACGGTCGAATCCCAGCGCGTATATTCGATAATCGAAGCTCTTGCCGTTGCCGCCACCGTAACGCGCATTAAAGAAGCCCTGATCAACATTTCCGCCGCCTGCATTGATCAATGCACCATGGGTGTCCTTGCTGTTTTTGGTGATGATGTTGATAACGCCATTTACCGCATTAGGTCCCCAAATCGTACCGCCCGGACCACGGATAATCTCAATACGATCGACGTCCTGCAGCATGACGTTCTGAACTTCCCAATACGTGCCGGCCAGCAAGGTCGTGTAAACGGTGCGCCCATCGATCAGTACTAGAATGTCTCGCGTAAGGTTGCTCCCGAAGCCGCGAATACCGACTGACCATTGATGGCTGTCAATTTGAGCCACCTCGACGCCGGGAGCCAAACGTAATGCGTCGGGAATAGTCGTCGCCCCGGAATTCTGAATCTCCTCGTTGGTAATTACGTATATCGCGGCGGCAGTTTTCCAGATCTCCTCTGGTTGCTTGGAAACCGTGGTCACCTCTACGTTTCCCAGTTCTTCCAGAGTCATCTGCTTTGCTGGATTAGTGGATTGATCAATATCCGAGAATGCCTCCGGCGCGGTTGCAGCCATCAAGAACCCGAACGCGATGGCATAGAACCCCGCCCGCCACTTTTTTGGTGACATGCCTTCGAACTCTATTGTTTTCATTTAGGAGTTGGCACCTTGTTGTGAATCGCTACGAAGACCGATAAGCCGATTAACCGTCTCAATGAGTTCTTCCGGTTCAACTTCCGCTTTTCGAAGCCATGCATCAACCACCGCGCCCTCGCCGGGCAACGAGGAAAAACCTGACAACATCAGAATCGGAATCCTGGGACGAAGCCTCTTCATCTGCTCCGCTAAGGCAGTGCCGTTATTCCCGGATAGCCAATAGTCGGTCACGACTGCATCCACGTGATGCGTGCGGAACATCTCCATGGCGTCGTCTGAAGACTGAGCTGCCAGCACAATAAAGCCAGCAGATTCGAGCAGTGCCTTTCGCAACTGAAGCTGCAGCTTTTCATCGTCCACGCAAAGAATGGTTTTAGGGGATTGCACGTGTGAACTGCCTGGCGAACCTAAACGTCCAGAACCAGCCAGCACCGCCGAGACCACCGAAAGCAGAAGCTCCGGGTCGTGCCCCTTCTGCACATGGCTGTCTACCGCGCCGATTAGTGTTGCCGGCAGCTGACCAACCGCAGACACCGCAATCAGCCGCAGATGCGGGTAAAGCGCTCGCAACTTACTCGCAAGTTCATTCCCGTTCATTTCAGGCATCATGTAATCCAGCAAGACGAGATCAACCTCGGCTCCCTCGCTGAGCATTCGCAGTGCCTCGGCGCCAGAAGACGCTAGCAAAACGGAGTATCCTGCCGCTTCGAGCAACACCTTGCGGAGTCTCAAAGTAACGAGATCGTCATCAACACATAGAATGCGTCCGGGGCAAGTCTCCATCTGGCCTTCTGTTTCAGTCTGTCATTTATTCACTCTGTCATCCATTTACTCTGTCATCCCGAGCAAAGCGAGGGATCTAGGTTTCTGCTTCCACCACCAGTGTCTCCGGGCGCACAGGCAAACACCCAGAGGGACGACAACGCTGCATTATCTCTGCCGGGCAAAGCCAGACATGATGGCAAAATTGCATCCCCGCAAACATACAGGAGATTCCTCTTAATCAAGTAGTAACTACCGTACTGCGCTGCCAGCGCTACGATCGCCTTTCTCAACGCCGTCGATTGATGTACTCTTTCAGCTCACATCGCCCTGTGACCTCCATCACTGCGGCCTGTTCGGAAGCAGCCCTAGAATTGCACATCTCGTCTTGCGGGAGAACACCATGAGCCCTGCTGCTGTAACTGAAGGCATCTCAAATCTATTAACGACACATGAAGAATATCCGGCGCCGGCGATCGTGGCGCAAAATTGCCGCCAGCAGAATTTCGCCGAAGCCTACCAGCGCTCGGTCAAAGATCCAGAGGGTTTCTGGGGCGAGTACGCTAAGCGCTTCGTGTGGACGCGGCCGTGGACCAAGGTTCTGGAATGGGATGGTGTGCGCCATCAATGGTTTGTGGGCGGCAAAACCAATATCACCTTGAACGCGCTTGATCGCCATGCGCACTCCGAGCGCCGCAACCGCGCGGCCTTCATCTGGCTAGGGGAAGACGGGACAGAGCGGATTGTGACCTACGGCCAACTGCATCGCATGGTATGCCGCTTTGCCAACGGACTGAAATCGCTTGGGGTAAAAAAAGGCGATCGCATCGTCATTTATATGCCGCTCACCATCGAGGGCGCCGTGGCCATGCTGGCCTGCGCTCGTATTGGCGCGATCCACTCAGTCGTCTATGCCGGGTTGGGGCACACCGCGCTGCGCGATCGCATCGTTGACGCGCAAGCCAAAGTAATCATCGTTGGAGATGTGGGGTTCCGCCGTGGCAAGACCATAGAGTTGAAAGCCATCGTCGACGAGGCCATCGACACGCTTGGATTCGTCGAAAAAGTTGTGGTGTATGCGCGTCGTCCCACCGAGCTAAACAGCAAACGCGAAATCGATTTCAATGCTCTGCTGAAGTTTCCGGCCGAGTGCCCCGCCGAAGAGATGGACGCCGAAGATCCGCTGTTTCTCCTGTACACATCGGGTTCGACCGGAAAACCAAAGGGAGTAGTGCACGTCCATGGCGGATATATGGTCGCTACCACTTATTATCTGGAAAGCTTTTACGACGTCGGCGATCAGGATATCTTCTGGTGCACCTCCGATATCGGCTGGGTGGTAGGCCATTCTTATATCGTTTATGCACCGCTGTGCGCGGGCGCAACCACTCTGTTTCGTGAAGGCGCGGTCGACTATCCTAACCCGGGCACCGCATGGGAAATCGTGGAACGCTACGGCGTGACCAAAATGTTCACTGCCCCCACTGCTCTGCGCATGTTCATGCGCTATGGAGAAGCTTATCCAGCAAAGTACGACCTCACCAGTTTGCGATTGATTGCCTGCGCCGGTGAGCCGCTGAATCCGGAAGCGTGGCGCTGGGCGCAGACCCATCTGGCCGGCGATGGCAAATGGGGCTACGTGATCGACAATTGGTGGCAAACCGAATTGGGCGGCCCAGCCCTGGGCACGCCGCCCTCGATGGCTGTGCGGCCCGGCAAAGTGGGCGTAGCCCTGGAAGGCTCGGAAGCCGACGTCGTCGACGAGCAAGGCAAATCCGTCCCACCGGGCGTAGGCGGACGCCTCGTGCTGCGGCGGCCCTATCCCTGTATGTTGCGAACGGTATGGGGAGACCCCGCGCGCTACGAACGCGATTGGCAGCAGATTCCGGGCTGTTATGTGACCGGCGACGTTGCGCTAAAAGATAAAGATGGATATATCACAGTTCTAGGTCGCTGCGACGATGTGTTAAACGTCGCCGGCCATCGCATCGGAACCGCGGAGGTCGAGAGCGCGCTGGTTTCGCACCCCGCAGTCGCTGAAGCCGCTGCTATTGGCGTTCCCGACCCGCTAAAGGGCGAAGTCATCAAGTGCTTTGTCCAGACCCGCGCTGGACATACACCGTCAGACGCGCTCGCCAACATCCTCATTGAACATGTAAGAAGAGAGCTGGGACCGATCGCCACTCCCGCAGCTTTGGAATTTGTCGCCGCCCTCCCGAAGACTCGTTCAGGGAAAATCCTGCGGCGCTTCTTGAAAGCCAAAGAAGCAGGCGTAGACGCGGGCGACGTTTCCACAATGGAAGGGTAGAACAGCCTACTAACTATTCAACCGCCAAAATCGCACAACGGCGAAGTTTTGAAGGGACGTGGCTTAACAGTTTGCAGAAAAAATCTCGCTTCGTATCAGGGTATGCCTTCAGGCATACCGCGAGTCGCTGAAAATCCGTCCGGCTTTAGCCGCTGAGTTCGCGGTTAATTGCCAGGAGATCGCTTTTCCGCAGTCTGTGAAGCCGCGCCCCGTTCAAACCTAAACGCCAATTTCTCTAGCAACTGCGGCGAACTTGACTCTCTTAAACCGACTCCAACACCACTCACAGCCGCGCGCTCACGGTACGATCGCGGAGTCGCCCCTTCAGAACGGAAACGACGGCGCAACGCTTCACCGCCGAAGCCCGCCTGCGAAGCAATCGTGTCTACGTTTTCGCTGGTCGCTTCGAGTCTGACTTTGGCCGCCTGCAGCCGCAAGCTGGCCACAAAACGCGCGGGCGTGGTGCCCACCTGCCGCGAAAAAACCCGGCTGAAATTGCGATCGCTCATCCCTGCACGTCGAGCCAGCGAGTGAACCGAAAGATCCGCATCAAGATGGTTGGATATCCAGGCAATCAATTCGCGAATAGGTTGCAAATCCGATGCTTGCGCCTCCAGTTGCGTACTGAACTGGCTCTGCCCGCCCGCACGCCGCAAAAACAGCACCATGTGACGCGCAACCTCTAGCGCTACGGCATGTCCATGATCCTCTTCAACCATGGCGAGAGCCAGGTCAGCTCCAGTCGATACGCCGGCGCTCGTCCATACGTTTCCATCCTGCACGAAAATTTTGTCGGCATCGACGGAAACCCGCGGATAACGCCGCGCCAATTTATCCGCCAGCTTCCAGTGCGTGGTGGCACGCCGCCCATCGAGTATTCCAGCTGCTGCTAACGCGAACGCCCCGGAACAAACTGATCCGATGCGGCGAACGCGATCAGCGCTCGCCCGCAACCAACCGAGAAGTTCCGGCGCGATAGACGAGTCCAATTCCGACGCTCCCGCTATTAAGAGCAACGTATCAATCGGTTTGACCGCCTGTGTCCATCGCCGTCCACCCACAAGGCTCAAGCCTGAAGCAGTCTCCAATGGCAGATCGTCGAGCGTTAACAACTCGATTTCGTACGCAGGCGAACTGCGCTTCCCGGCATGCGTCAACGCATGCGATGCACGCATGAACACGTCTAGCGGTCCGGCGATGTTCATCAAGTGCACTCGCGGAAATATAAGCAGCGAAATTCGGCGCGTCGGCCATTCTTGCTCACTTCGCCGTAATTCCGCTGATCTCGTCGCGGCCGGATTCATCATCTTTACAAGATGCTCGACGCCGATCCTTAGTTACATGAAAAAGAATGGCAGAAAACGAGCAGTATTTGTCCGTCCCAAAACAGTTCGCCTGACATCTCATCCTGCAGAAACAAATTGGAGGATTACGATGAAACTTTTTACGATCTTACTTACTGCTACTTTACTCTTGCTCGCAGCCTCGGCAGTATCTGCGCAGAACAGTTTGCCGGATCCTAATGACGTCGCCTGCTGGCAGAGTCTGGACGCTCTGCACGACTGCGCACAAACGCAACAAGATCGTGCAATGGCGCAGGCTGAGCGCTGCACTTCGTATCCCGAGTACCAGTGCGAACCGGAATCCGCACAGCCTCAGCACGTGACCACGCAGGAAGCGCGCTTACAGAAGCAGAAGACAAAATCTGGGTCGACCACCGCGAAGTCGCGTAAACCATCGGGTGATAGTTCGGCCAGCGAGGCCGTGATTATACAAAGCCCCGCTAACTGATCTCGGTCGCAGGGATGGAAATGGGGCCGCTGCTCGGTGATGCAACCGAGTGGCGGCCGTTATTTTGTCGTCTGCAGAATCACGACTAACCGGCGTGGCCCATGCGCACCCTGCACCAGAATCTTCTCAATGTCCGCGGTACGGCTGGAACCGCTAATGACGCAAGCGAAGGAGTTGCGCTCGAGTGTTCCTTGCTGGGCGACGCTACGCAGTGCAGTAGCGAGATCAGGAACCAGTTGCGCCACGGTCGCGTAAACGATATGACAAGGCGCGACCACCGAAGCACCGCGTCCGCCGCATGCAGCGGTTACCAGAATCGATCCCGTCTGCGCTATTACAGCCTCAGCAAGCGTGACCGTCGCCTGCGAAGCTTCACTGGGAGCACCTTGACTGGACCAGCGAATCAACCGCTCGGGCGCCGCGATTTCAATGAGCCGCCGCAGCGCTGGGTCGTCTTGCGCAAAAACTTCACCCTGCGGTATTGGCTCCAGAACTTTAGACAATTGACGTGCGCTTGCGGCACTATCGGCCGTCAACACGCATTCCATGAGGTTGGCAACGCACTCCTGCTGAAATCGTTCAAGCGGATTGTTGATGGGCGCAAAAATTTCGCCCTGTGATCCAATCTCCGGTGAATCCGCAACTACGGTCCGCAATCCCGTACGAATGCGCTCGAGAATCCGCTCCCGGCTGGGATTTTCAGTTTGCGCCACGGTCTCGTCTCCAGCGTGCACGGAACGATTCGGATGGCAGTGGCACGGGCGCACGATGACGGTTCCACACTCGCATCGGGTCAAGGAATGTCCCGGCGAGTCCCATGCCGTAAATAATGCGGAGAACCTGACGCATCGACCATCCTCCTAACGCGTAAATCCAAGGATGAAGCATCGCAGCTCGCCAGGCGCGGAACATCATTCGCTCACTCGATTTCGTAGCTCCAGCTTCGGTGGCGTTGCGACGATTTTGCAGCAGGTGGTGATGCAGATCAATTTTCACCGGACAAACGCTGGTGCACGCGCCGCACAGCGACGATGCGTACGACAAATGCTTGAACTCTTTGATCCCTCCCAAGTGCGGCGTAAGCACGCTGCCGATCGGCCCCGGATAAGTGGTGCCGTAAGTGTGTCCTCCGACGTGGCGAAATACCGGACAAATATTCAAGCAGGCCCCACATCGAATGCAATGCAGCACCTCGCGTTGCTCAGCGTCGGCAAGCAACTGGCTGCGTCCATTGTCGACTAACACCACATGAAACTCTTCTGGTCCGTCTACTTCGCCCGACCGGCGCGGGCCGCCGATCAGCGTGCTATAGGTGGTAATTCCCTGCCCCGTGCCGGAAGTCGCCAGCACCGGCCACAAGACGGCCAGGTCTTCAAGCCGCGGAATGACTTTCTCAATGCCAGTTACAACTATGTGAATGCGAGGAACACTGGTGCATAGGCGGCCATTTCCTTCGTTGGTTGAAATCGCAACCACGCCAGCGTCGGCCACCAGAAAGTTCGCGCCAGAAATTCCCATTTCAGCGGTAAAGAAAGCTTGACGCAGTTTGCGGCGAGCCGTCGCCATCAAATCAGCTGGATCGTCGCTGACTATTCCCGGATCCAATTTCTCGCGAAATAATTTGGCGATCTGACTACGATTGAGATGCATGGCGGGAGTAACGATGTGGTAGGGCGGTTCATCGCGCAATTGCACGATGTACTCACCGAAGTCGGTCTCCCAAACTTTGATTCCAACTTTTTCTAATACCGGACCAAGGTGAATTTCTTCCGTCACCATGGATTTCGATTTCACCACCGTGCGCACCCCACGCTGCGTGGCAAGGTTCTTCACATACTCGCAGGCTTCGTCTCCATTGGTGGCCCAGAAGACATGCCCGCCGCGAGAAATCATCTTCTCTTCGAATTGCAAAAGGTAGCGATCAAGATGATCGATGGCTTTGCGCTTGATCTCCTGACACTTCTGGCGAGCGGCCTCCCAGTCCTTAATCCGTGCCCGCCCTTTTAGATGTGCGGCATCGTAACTGTCCATGCCGCGACGAATAATTTCGCGGTGCACCAAGTCTGCCGACTTCACCGCCGCGTCCTGCAAGAAGCGCTGTGCTGCGGTTGCGTTCATGGTGTCACCTGCGTCGACTCGTCGTGCGCCAGAACGCTGGCAAGATGAATGGTGCGCGCCCGATCTTGCCGTTTACCCATGATCCCTTGCAGGTGCATTAGACAACTAGGATCAATCGCAGTAACAAACTCCGCTTCGGTAGCAGCTACGCTTTCGGCTTTAGAATTTCCCATGGCAGCGGAGATGTCAGCGAACTTCATCGCAAACGTTCCCCCGAAACCACAGCATTCTTCCGAGCGAGCCATTTCGATCAACTTCAGCCCGGCCACCTCACGCAAAAGCTGCAGAGGTTCGTCGCGCAGGTGAAGTTCGCGCAGACCGTGGCAGGAAGCGTGATAAGTAACCGAATGCGGAAAAGTTGCACCGACTTGAGTAACCCCGGCCACCTTCACCAAAAATTCCGAAAGTTCAAACGTGCGACTGGCTACGGCTTGGGCGTCGTCACGCAACGAACTGCTGGCGAGCAAGTCAGCGTAAAACGTCCGCACCATAGTGGCGCAGGAACCGGAGGGACAAACCACAAACTCAGCATCCCTGAAGACACGCACGAAATGCTCCGCGCAAGGCCGAGCTTCGTTCCAGTACCCGGTGTTGAATGCAGGCTGGCCACAACATGTCTGATCTTCGGGGAATTCGACGTCGTACCCAATTCGACGCAGCACCTTGACCGTATCCGCCGCCACCTCTGGCAGCAGTTGGTCCACGAAGCACGGCACGAAGAGTGATACTTTGTGCGGCATTTTGGTTTTAGAAGACTCCGATGTTACCTCGTCACACACGGATCTGCGCGAAAAAACAAAGCACGCCTATTGTGGCTGCGGAACCAATGTCGGGGTCGACGGGCCTTCAGGCCGCGGCTTTAAGCCGCGCCGCACATCGTTTTCGATGACTTACGGCACGGAGTTTTTCCCTAACCATTATTGCTGTGTCTTCTGCAAAGTTGCGTTCACGTCAACCTTTGATCCGGCCGTCACCTGCAACTCTCGCTTCCATGTGGCAAATCCCGGGATGGATGTCTCAACCACATGCCGTCCAGAAGCAACTGTGATGCTCGACGGTGTATTGCCAACATAGCTGCCATCTAGCATGATCTCAGCGCCCGGAGGAGTCGAACTGAAATCGATTACAGCCTCTGGGGTAACGTCAGAAGCTGCGGCAGCAGCAACGTCCGTGTCCTTCGCTATTTCTACAGATGAAGAATCTGCTTGCGAAACCGATGCAGCGGAAGCATTTTCTGCCGCCGAAGCCACCTTGTACAACTGTTTCACTTCCCTGCCCTTCTGATTCGGATACCAAACTACAAGTCCGTGCTTAGCCCATTGTGCGCTCGTGTTTGTTCCTACCGGCAAAGAAGCGCACTTAGAAAATATCGTATCTACCGTGCAGGCAATCGTGAAAGTTTTTCCGGTGCTGTCTTCTACTACCATTTTGTGACGGACTATTTCGTTCCGGCTGTGGTGGCAATAGGCGGAAAAATCCATCAGATTGCAATCTTTTGCAGCACCGTTGTTATCAGAAGCTAAAGGGATGGTTTCCGTGTCCGAGCTTAATACTTTAATAGTTGTCGTTTGCGGCTTGGTTGCTGCATTCGCCCAACTGCCAGCGCTCAATAAGATCCCCAGCAGGATAGCGGCGCGTCGGGTCATACTGAATACACCTTCCTTACACCGCCAAAGAATCGAACCGACGCCGACGCCATCTACGGTGTTTTTTGCAACGTGGCGTTAACCGTCAACTCCGAGTCATCGGACACGGTTAGTTCCCGCTTCCACTGCGCAAACCCTGGCATAAAGAGCACCACGACATGTGTACCAAGGCCTACGCCAAGAGTCGAGGGGGTGCTCCCCACAAACCGGCCATCGAGTGTGATTTCAGCTCCGGGAGGCGTCGAACTGAAACTACACTTAATTGTTTGTCGACTCGCTGCTACGTTCGTAGGCGCTGGAATCGTGCCGCTGGTTGCCTGCACGGCGGAATTTTGGCTGGAACTATTTTGGTTGGCGCTATTTTGGACTGCGCTTTTTTGGCCAGCATCCGCTGATGTCGGCGGAGTCGCTGCCGCGGCCGCTTCCACCACCGTGTAAAGCTGTTTGCTCGCCCCACCTTTGTCATTCTCGTAGAAAACCGTGATTCCGTGTTTATCCTTGCGTGCGTCAAAGCTCTGCCCAATCGGCAACGCGACGCATCTGGACAATCGCGAGTCCCACACGCAAGTGATGTCAAAGGGCTTTCCACTTCCGCTTTGCACGCGCATGGTATTGCGCACGGGTGCGACCTTGCTCTCATGACAATAGCCGGAGTAATTGACTTGATCGCAATCTCTCGGCGGCGTATCGGGATTGACATCGAGAGGTTGAGAGCGCGCATCCAAAACCGTAATTCGAAACCGCTCGGTCTTGATTGCAGCACCGGAGATTAATCCAGTAAGCAAACAAAACGCGACGAGCAGCCTGCCACTACAGCGCATATTCGACTCCCGATTAACTATTCTACGACGCGAAGGCCGGGGCACAAGATGATTCTCGCGGACGAGAAAACCTTGTGCCCCAAACCTTCATTATGAGCCGTTATCTTCTATCTCTAGAAGGTAAAGATCGGCCCAAACTCCGAACGCAGATCTCTCCATGTGCGGCTGGGAACGCCCGCCACCGAAGTGTTAGGCGTGAAAACCCCGGCATTATTCGGCAGCGAATAACTGCTGTAGAGTGACTCCTCAAACCCGAACTGCACCCAAGGATTCAGCCGGTAGAACAAAGTCACTGCGTTAAGCGTGCTCTTATAAGGACCAGCACCGTCCGCGCCGATGTCCTTGGCCTTGGCGAAGTCGGAGTGCACGACCGCATCCAAACCGTGGTTGAAATAGAGTTGCCATCCGGCGTTGTGGCCCTTCGGATCCGCATTAAACCAACGCGATAGCGGCAAGCCCAGTTGGATGAAACCGCCGTAGGCGCGGATGGCGCGCTGTGGAGCAACCACGATTTGTCCCGCAGCATTCGTACCGAATGCGACAGTAGAGGAACGATCCACCGACGGAGCCGTGACCACGCCAGTCAAGCCACCTTCATCATTGAAGTTCGACAGCGTTTGCCCGCCGAACGCCCAACGTAGATCGCCACCGCGATAAACACTGGCCACCACCGTAGCCCAGCGCGTTGGCAACGAGACCCCAACCTGACCGCCGTAGCCTTCACTGCGGTCTTCAGCACCGGTTGGGAAAGCAGCTTTCACTGCGTCGTAAGCAGCAATCGTGGCTGCGGTACTGCCCGCTGGAGCCGCAATCGCCGAATGCAACACAATGGCTGCACGATGAGTTTCAAAACCGCTGGCGACTATATAAGCCGGAGCGACAGCAGGAGCCGGATCAAGTTGGAATTGCAGAACCGCCCGAGCAGAATATTCCAAATTGTTCGAGTCAGAACCCTGCCGCTCGCCGTATCCCAACTGGTTGGCAGTCCCGTCGGTCACCGCGCTGGTGCAGCCTATAGTGGTCGCGGTGCCGGGGACAAAGGTCGCTGGTATCGCGCAAGAAGTGATAGTTGCATCGGCCGGCACATTGCCTTCGCTCGGCATATTAACCGCGAACGCCGGAGAGAATTTCCAGTTCCGCGATCCTCCCAGCTTCTGCACCAAGCCTACCTGCAATTGTGGAGAACGTTCATACTGCGTTCCAAAGTATGCCTGGAGCTGCGTGGTTTCTAGGATGTTGGGCAGCAGGGTCGACCCGTAGAGAAGCCAATCCTGGCCGCCTTCTAGGTAGATGTCCGTGTTGTCACTTGCCGCGTAATCCAGCCGTGCAAAAGCCAGGCGAATGCTCGCCGATGAGCTGCGGACAGTTGAAACGTTACGGTTATCCGCGCGGCTGAAGTTGCCTTCAAAATCACCTTCGATTCTGCCGGTCAATTCGATCTTGGGTGAAATATCCGGCCATTCGAGATTGGCTCCGAAGCGCGTCGAGCGCGCTTTGACGTGGAATGCCGGATCAGTGGTTGGCCCCGTATCGGCGTTCAAGAATCCTGGCAGAACGAAATCGTCGCCGCGGGGATCACTGGAGTCGTGAACCACGGTAGCCTTGACGAAACCATAAGGTGTCATCTTGACCGGACCCAGTTTGAAAGCTGCAGCCAACCCATCCTTGACAGGCGGATCGACGGGATTAACGCGTACGGGAGCGATCGCCGCGACCACGGTCCGCGGAACTGGCTTCTCTATCTGAGGAGTCTGCGGCGTGGTGGCGGCTTGTCCCGACTGAACAGCCGGGCTCGCAATGGATTCCGAAACCGCAGCCGTGGCAGGCTGTGCAGCAGGAGTCGCGGCCGCCACATCTGCTGCGCTCAGTAAGCCTTTTTTCGTAAGCGCTTCCACCAGGAGCTGAAATTCGGCTTCAGGAGCTGCACCCTGAATGGCATTCGCCTCCGACGGCGCAAGCACGCCTTTCATCACCAGCACACCCAGCAGAGCCGTGACATTGCTGTTACTGATTGCTGAGGTGGGGTTCAGAGCTGGACTAGGGGCCGGTTCCGCCGCAGTTGCGTTAGTACCGGTTCCATTATTCCCTGGGACAGCATCGTCCGAGCCAGCCATGACGGGCGCGGTCGCTACCAGTGTGATTAATGATGTACACAGCCACTTGCTGAACTTTGACATAAGTAAGGACCTCTCCTTTTTTGCTAGATTTCGATTCCTTGATTGCCGGTAAAACGCTTCGCCAAAACTGCGGGACCTGCCCAAACCATGAGGTTCAGGACGTGATGCGGCAACTATACCTAGCTGCGGGTAAGTACCCGAGTGCCAGATCAGGTGCGCCTACCGCACCACCAAACGGGTAAACGGAAATACATAAGCCTGGAGGGTCACCATAATTCCCACCAAAGCCGCCAACGCAATGCTGTGAAAGAACACGAAACGCAATATGTCGCCCTCGTGTCCGTACCACTCCGTGGCAGTGCTGGCCACGACGATGCTTTGCGCATCGATCATTTTTCCCATCACGCCACCACAACTATTCGCTGCCGCCATCAATGTCGGTGAGACCCCGACTTGCTCAGCGGAAATTCTTTGCAAGCTGCCGAATAACACATTGGAAGAGGTATCCGAACCCGTCAGCGCTACTCCCAACCAGCCCAGCAGAGTTCCAAAAAATGGATAGAGCACGCCGGTTCGCGCGAATGCCAACCCCATGGTCGCGTCCAATCCCGAATAGCGTGTCATGAAGCCGATGGAGAGCATGGCGGCAATCGTGAGCAAGGAGAATCGCACCCGCACGATGGTTCGCCAATAAGTGTGTGCCATCTTCCAGGGCGTGAAGCCCATGACGAAGCCGGAAATGATTGCGGCAACAAAAATCCCCGAGCCGGTCGCAGTCAGCCAGTTCAGCGAATACACAGCGGCTTCGGCCGTGGGCTTGCGCACCACCGGAGGGACCCGTTGCACCATCTGGTGGAGGCCAGCAACCGGAAACTTCGGTGACGACAATTTGTCAAGCTTGGTCTTGACGCTGGGCAATCCCCAAACGAAAACCACAACGCTCAAAACCAGCCATGGCACCCATGCCCTGGTCACGAGCGCCCGGCTGTGGCCATGCGTACCGCGGGCCTCGCGCTTTCCCTCATTCTCAAAACCCCAAATCCGCTTAGGCTGCCACTTCAAAAGAAACGCAATCAACGCCAGCATGGAAACGATGGCAGCGACCACATCCACCAGCCAGGGACCATGAAAGTTCGACATCAGAAACTGTGGAATTGCGAAGAAGACGCCAGCCACTAACACCGCCGGCCAAACTTCAAGCATTCCCTGGAAGCCAGCAAATGCCCACACCAACCAAAAAGGCACAAGCACCGAGAAAAACGGAAGAATGCGCCCCGCCTGCGCGCTCAATTCCCGAAGATCCAGTCCCGTAACTCCTTGCAGTGCGATGAGCGGAGTTCCCAGCGCTCCGTAGGCTACTGGTGCGGTGTTGGCGATGAGCGACAATCCGGATGCCTCGAGAGGTCCGAAGCCCAGCCCGATCAGAACCGCTGCAGTGACAGCCACCGGAGTGCCAAATCCGGCTGCGCCCTCAAAGAATGCGCCAAAGCTGAAAGCGATCAGCAGCAGCTGCAGGCGCCGGTCTTGCGTTATGCCAGTAAGACTTTCTTGCAACACCTTGAATAGCCCGGCGTCGCAAGTGAGTTGATAGAGAAAAATTACGTTGAGAATGATCCAACCGATCGGCAGCAGCCCGTATCCCGCCCCTAATACAGCAGTCTTGGCCGCCAGACTCACGGGCATGCCAAAAATCCAGATCGCGCACAGTAACGAAGTGGCAAGGCCCAGCAGCGCTGAAAAATGCGCTTTCATGTGCAAGAGCGCCAGCGTTCCCAACAGCACTACCACCGGCAGCGCGGCCAGCAAAGCGGAGAGCCACCAGTGTCCTGTCGGGTCGTAGCTTTGGGGCCAGGGATGAGCAAGCGGAGGAAGTTTCAGAATTAAAACAGAGGCGATGATCGCGGCTATCAGCGCCGTGACCCATGCTATAGGATTGGCCGATTCGACAGCAGGTTTAGATACCTTCGCAGTCGCAGAGGTCACGCGTTCCTCCTCAAGCCCTCAGATGTTTCGGATTAGGTCACGCATTGTAGTCCTCTTCGCCCGCATAGACCAGATGTGTGTGCCTGTGGAAAAGAAGCAAAATAGAAGGATGGCTCTAGAGACAATGTTCGGAGTTCGAATAATTCAGTAGCGACACATCGGCAAACCCGCTGTTTAAGCGCTTCCCGCGCAAAAACTGCATTTTTCATGACGCTCCTGCTGAAAAGTTCGCCCGACGCACGCACTGGCGAACCGAGCCGTCAGGATGACGAATTCTCTTATCATCCTGTCCGACTAGCTGTGACGCAGCTCACCCATGTGCGTGATGGCGCACACGATTGGCCTTAAGACCGCTCCCTAAATTCCGCCGCGTACAGTGCAGCCCAACCGCCTTGTGTGTAACTACAAAAAAACTACAATCCTTTGAAACGGGATGAAATACGAATGGGACGAGGCGAAGAACCGGAAGAACCTCGCCAAGCATGGCCTTAGCTTCGAGGATGCCGAGCAGGTATTTTTCGGGCCTTGCGTCACCTTCGAAGACGACCGCCTTGCATATGGGGAAGAACGGCTTGTCACCTTGGGGTTGCTGGCCGGCGTCTCGTTGTCATCGCCCATGCACCGCGCGACGAGGGAACGCGCATCATCTCTATAAGGAAGGGAAATCGGCGTGAGCAAAAAATCTATCAAAAGCGACTTGGCACGGATTGACCGCATGAAGGATGCCGATATCGACTATTCGGACATTCCTCCGCTGGACAAGACATTTCTCAAGAAGGCAACCACCGCTTGGCCCCCGGCGAAAAGGCAACTGACGATTCGTCTCGATGCGGACGTGCTTGATTGGCTCAAGCGCCACGGCAAGGGCTACCAGACGCGTATCAACCGCATTCTGCGGGTGGTGATGGAGAGCCAGCCGACGCGGACAGCTCGCCAATAAAGTCTAGCCATCGAAGTAAGCGGAGAGATCGACATCCTCATAATCGCTCTTATCAACTGAGTCTCTCCTCGTGGCTGGCCCATCTTTGCGATCTTGGCAAAGCTGGGGACTGATAACGCCTGCGTCGCGACCCTGATCTCGGCCGGTTCGCTCATCGATCTTGTACAGTGTCCCCTTTCCCGACACTTTACGTGGCTGGCCCACCTTTGCGGTGTTGGCAAAGGTGGGGACTCATGCCGCGTGCATCGCGACCTTGATCTCGGCTTGCCCCCTTATCGATCGGTACAATGCCCTCTTTCCCGACACCCGTACATGCAAAAGAAAAGCTGTGCCGACCTCACCGTCCCACCGTTACAGAAAACGTAAAGGTGGGGCCAGCCACCACCTCAGGTCACTGGGAGCAAGCAGAATCAACCGACGGTGGTAAACCTGGGAAACGGATTGGATAATGGACCTCAATAGCGCCCATTGACAGGCGGTCAAAACGTGTAATCGCCTGGTTTCGTCAGTTGAGAATTTGACATTTTGGTCCTAGGGGCCGGACAATGAACCGCTCTTCAGGGAAGCGCTATGTTGGGACTGCCTTGCTTTCTTATGTCTACGCGGTGCGTCAAAGACGCTAGCTACTGTGCGCTGGCGGTTTTGAAATCTCCCAGGAAGGAAATAGAATTCATGTACGCTCGCGATTATGTCAGCAAAAACCTTCTGAAACTAGCCGTCACCATCGCGCTTGCGGCGCTGTTGCCCGTTCTGTCGTATGCGTCAGATCCAGCTTCGGCCAATTGGACCAAGCTTTCGCCCGCAACTTCGCCAACCGCGCGGTTTGGCCACGCCATGGCGTATGACCCAGTCAGCGGAAAGATCGTTGTTTTTGGCGGCATTGGCAACACCTACCGCAACGATACCTGGACCTTCGACGGAACGGCGTGGACCAAGGAGCATCCGCCGGTGGCACCGCCGGTCCGCACCGGAGCGGCCATGCTATTCGACAGGAAGACGAAGAAGGTCGTTATGTTTGGCGGCTATAACGGCGGGCACACCAACGCTTCATTTCTTCGAGACACATGGCTGTGGGACGGCGCAACTTCGACCTGGACAGAAGTAAAGATGAACACGATGCCGGCACACGCAACCGGAGCTGTGCTATTTCAAGATCCTCTGACCGGAGGCGTGATGATGTTCGGAGGCTGGAATGCCACTCAGAGAGTGCCAAACCTTCACGAGACATACCGCTGGACGGGACAGGAATGGCAGAAGCTTCATCCTAAGACTGTCCCCATCGGACGCGGTTGGGCAGTGGCTGTACTTGATCCCATCAGAAAGAACGTCGTCATGACTGGAGGAAGCGGCGACACCATCCGAACGGACAACACTTATACCTGGGACGGCAAGGACTGGACGCAGCAGTTCCCCACCACCCAAGTGGACGCGCTGGTGTTTGCCGGGATTGTGTTCGACCCAAGGTTGAAAGCTGTGGTAGTGTTCGGCGGATGGGATGAGGAACTCGGGCAGGACACAAACCAAACCTGGTCTTGGGACGGATCGAATTGGGTTCAATTAACTACGAAGAAATCTCCGCTGCCGCGTGAGGGGTTGGGGATGGCTTACGATCCGGCGACTCATGAAGCGGTGATGTTCGGTGGTCAGTTTGTTGGAAGCGGCCACGAATTCCGCGATACCTGGCGGTGGGACGGGAACTAGTTTCACCCACAGATGTGCAGATGGGGTTCAGCCAACGGACGCCCTAAAGACTGGCTGTCGAGCAACATTCGCGCAACAACTTCGGATTGACTGGCGTTACTCCCGATAACGCTCATTGACCCTTGGGCCGGGGGTTTGAGCGCTATGGCCTGGTTACGTAAATCATCGGCAAACACTAAGCGATTAGGCAGGACCAACTGTTAGTGCACTTTCGCATACTTGTCTTGGGTTGCTTCAGCATGGATTTCAGGGTACAAAAATACACTGAGAACGGTTGCGTCTTGGCGCTTGCTTTCGCCTGTAGTTCACAATGTCGCGCTGAAACGCTCCCACTGCTGCTTCTGCTGCGTCATAAATGCAATAAACCGCGGGTCTTTTTTCAGGTTATCCAACTGAGCGTCATTCGCAAAGAGCGGATAATTCGGGAAGCCCTCATCGGCGGTCACTTGTAACCATTTCATCGCCTGCTCCGGCTCATTCATAAGAGCGTAAGCGGAAGCGATGTTATAAGACGTGTGGTGGAAGTGAGCGTAACCATGGCCGATCTCGATAGCGTGCTGGATCGTGGCTTCCGCTTCGCTATTCTTGCCAGAGTTGGCCAGCATCATGGCTTTCACGCTGGTAACCATCCCGCCCTTGTCTTTTGAATAGTCTTTGAAATATCGCTCAATTAATGCCGAGGCTTCCTCGTTCCGCCCCAGCCGGAATAACGCGTTGGATGTATAAAATGCCAGGAGCTCAGGGTTCTGTGCGAGCGGAGTGCTATTGAATATCTGAAAGGCTTCTGCGTACTTGGCCCGGCACATATCGATGACTCCCAGGCGGTACCGCGCCAGGGTGTTGCCCGGATTGATAGCTAATGCCTTTTCGATCTCTTGCTGTCCCTTGTCGAGCATGCCAATGTGAAGGTAGACAAATCCCAACTGGTGATGCGCTTCATCGAAATTGGGATTCAATTCGATCGCGCGACGGTACGACTGAATCGCCTCCGCGTGAGGGAAGCGTTTGTAGGGAGTCCACAACATCAGACCGCGGGCAAAGTGACCCTCCGCCAGATTGGGGTTTATCGCGAGCGCTTTATCCACAGCCACTTCAGCATCCTCATACGACTTCTTCCTCTCCACATCGGACGCGACATAACGTGCTTTGATGGTGTAGGCGCGGGACAGCTC
>Ga0073928_10003069_pt1 | contig 27014 bp, 25 predicted proteins | sample PaiPotPPA55metaG_FD_76969 | JGI IMG/M metagenome (GOLD analysis project Ga0073928, IMG submission 76969) | Iron sulfur acid spring bacterial and archeal communities from Banff, Canada, to study Microbial Dark Matter (Phase II) - Paint Pots PPA... ...
GAAGTCCGAAATTGATTGCGCCGCACCCGCTTCCGCCAGGTCAATCCTGGGATCGTCGGTCTGCGGAGCGGGCATTTTGCGCAAACCCTCCACTGTGTCGAGCGCACCCTTTCCATTTCCTCCGCGAACCTGCGCTCGCGCCAGCAATAATCCGTAGTCCAGGTTGTCCGGAAAGAATTCGTACAAAGTTTTGTAAATCTCAATGGCCTTGTCCCATTCGCGCGTGCTGTCGCGATAGAGACCCTCCACCGATAGGTGCTCCTGCCGCGAGAGGTTCCCCGATAAGTCAAACGCGCGCTTCGCTTCCACCGCCGCTTTTTCGTCGTACCCTAATCCTGACCACGCCGCGGACAGATATGCATGTGCCAACGCGTGTTGGGGATCGGCCTGCACCGCTTTTTGCAACAGATCGCGCGCCGCCAAATTATCGAATACCCGCAGCTTCGCAATCCCTTCCGCATAAAATTTCGCAGCTACCGGATTCGACGGCAGTGACGCCTTCACCGCCGCAGCTTCCGCGTCCGACACCGCGCCCGCCCCCAATTTCTCACGCACGGCCAGTCCCGCGCGCTGCACCAGATCGTCGAGCTGCGCCTCAGTTCCCTTTTCCGATACCACCGCCAGCGTTTCTCCGTCCGCCGTATTCTGCAAACGCAGGTCCAGCCGAATCTGTCCTTTTTCCAGCGGAACGTAGGCGCCCAGCACTACGTCATCGGTCCCCAGATTCTGTCTGATTTTCCCTAGCGTTTCTTTTCCGTAAGTATCGGCGTCCGGTAACGACAAATCCACCTTCATTCGAGCGACATTTTCGCCCGGCACCGTACGCAACTGCTCGCCCGCCGCCAGTTCCGTCGTTAGCATTTCCGAAAGCGCGGTGGAAAGCCAGGCCTCCTCCGGCCGTCCGCTAACATTTTTAAAACCCAAAACCGCCACCGACCGCCGCGCCTTAATAGGGCTTGTGACCACTACGGCTGCTTCATTTTTCGGCGCTTCGCGATGGAATAATCGGCTTCGCAGATTTTTTACATTCAGTCCGATCAATAGTCCAGCGGTCAAAACGACCACGATTGCCGTGATCCCAATAATTGTGAGGGCCCAGCGGGAGCCTTTCGTCGCTGCGCCCGTGGCGCCCCGCGGCACGGAAAACTCTCCGGCCCTGATGGATTGCGGAAAAGGTCCTCCCGAACCGGCCATCAAACTTTCCAAAACCGCTTCGAATTCCCTGGCCGATTGGTAACGCTGCGACGGCCTCTTCTCTAGCGCCTTCATGATTCCGCTTTCAAGTCCCGGAACAATTTGCGGATTTATCGATCTGGGCGCCGCCGCCGTTCCGTGTAGGATGGCCCCGATTAATTCCGCGCCTTGTGTTTGTGGAAACGGACGCCGTCCTGTCGCCATTTCGTACAGCACCGCGCCAGCCGAGTAAATATCGCTACGCGTGTCGGAAGGCTCGCCGCGCAATTGCTCCGGCGCCATATATGGTACCGTGCCCGAAATTACTCCCGAGTTGGTGGTAATGCTGCGAGTGATGTCTGCGGGGTTATTGGCAAGAACTACTTTCGCTAACCCAAAATCCAGAATCTTCATTCTGCCGTCCGGGGTCACAAAAAGATTAGCCGGCTTCAAATCCCTGTGAATCACGCCCTGTTCGTGGGCCGCCGAAAGCCCCTTGAGAAATTGCGAGCCCAGGCGTAGCGATTCCTTCTCATCCAGAGGCCCGTCTTTCAAGAGTTTGCTAAGGGGTCTACCCGGAATCAGCTCCATCACTAGAAAATCGATGTCGTCTTGATGCCCGAATTCGTGGATCGTTTCGATGTAGGGATGGTTCAACTTGGCCAGCACCAGCGCTTCCCTACGAAATCGCATGCGCACTTCTTCGTCTGCCAGCACTTCCGCCGAAAGAATTTTTATCGCGACGTCGCGCTCCAGCAACTCGTCAGAGGCACGGTAAACTTCGCCCATCCCGCCAGCCCCAATCTTCTCGATAATCCGGTAGTGCCCCAGTCTTTCGCCCAACATGAAGTCGCGTCCGCTCCGCTTCGCTTCAGTCCGAGTTTCGCCGCTGCTTCCGCATCTTAGGTGCCGCCAAATCACAAGTCAACGCAACGTTAAGCCGTGATTAGTGGAGCACCGCACACCTTTCTCGACATTTACTCCCTTTGTCCGGTAACAGCCTTAATTCAGGGCTCGATGGAATCTGTTGAAAAAAACCGATGTTTTGAGTTATGTACTTACCGAATCAGCCGGAAAGGAGAGAGACTGATGCGCACCTTGACCTATGGCGGAGCTGTCAGTTTGGACGGATTTTTGGCGGGTCTGAATGGCTCAATCGATTGGCTGCACTTCAGCAAGGACGTGCACCAAGTAATGACGGACTACTGGAAAAACGTCGACACCATACTGATGGGGCGAAAAACCTACACGGTCTCAGTCGCAGAGAATCCAAAGAAGGAAAAGCGCGGTACGCGTACTGAACCGGCCATGAAAACCTATGTATTCTCTCGTACGCTCAAGAAGATCGACGGCCCGGGCGTTAAACTGGTGCCGGGCGACGCAGTCGATTTCGTGCGACATCTGAAACAAGAAGCGGGGAAAGACATATGTTTGATGGGAGGTGGCGAATTTGCGCAGTCGTTGTTCGCTGCGGGACTGGTGGATAAAGTCGGCTTGAACATCCATCCAATTTCTTCTCGGCGCAGGCATACCGACATTTCGCGATTGCGGGCGTCGAATAAAACTGACGCTCACGGAATGCCGTACACTCGAAGGTGGCTGCATCCTTGCAAACTATCAAGTTATGGGCACACGTTGAATTCACTCTTTCAGCTTTCCTATCGGCAGGGCTTGGAATCTACCGAAATTCAAACACAACAATTTCAGGATTCGATCCCAGACGCAACGGTGGTCCCCACGTCCCCGCTCCGCTCGAAGTAAAAACCTGCATGTTCCCGATCCGGCTCAAGCCATACACAAACTGCCGGTAGATCCGACGCGCAATCCAACTCCAAGGTATGAACTGCCCAAGGTGCGTATGCCCGGATAGCTGCAAAGAAATTCCGGCAGCCTCTGCGACCTCCGGATGGTCGGGCGCATGCGTCAAAAGAATGCTCGCACGAGCCGGATCCAATGCGATACCGCGCAACACCGACGCAAAATGTCCACCGTGCGTCGCATGCCGGTACGGCACTCCAATAATCTGCAAACCGTCCACCTCCACCTTCTCATTGCTGAGCACGCGGACTCCGGCCGCGGAAACCGCGCGCAGATATTTGCTGTCGTCCCCGAATTGTTCGTGGTTCCCTGCCACGAAATAGACGCCCAATGGCGCCACGAGCTTGTTTAACGGCTCCGCTGCTTGTCCCGCGTCGATGGCTGTTCCGTCATACAGGTCTCCAGCGATAAAAATCGCGTCCGGCTTTTCCTTCAAAATCTTCGCAACCATCCGCCGCAAGAAATTAGCGTTTCGCACATGCCCGAGGTGCAAATCACTGATCAGCGCCGCCCTTCGCCCATGCCACGCCGCCGGCAGGTTCGCCAGCTTCACCGTCGTTCGCGTGATGCGCGTCCAGCTTGCGTTGAAAACCCCGGACAGTCCTGCCACGATCGCGGCGCCAAACAGTAATTCGACGATGCGGTGGAAGTTCACGTCTATCCCCGCCAGCCTCGCAACGCCAAAAATCATCCACGAGCAAGCCGCCGCCACCACGAGAAACGTCAGCATGCCTGCCCAAACCGCAGCAGCCCTGTAAAACGCGCGCAAAGGAGCGTTGTTGTAGCGATAAGCCAGCAGCGATGCGGCCACGAAACTCACCGACAAACAGCCAACCACCAGCTCGATCCACAATGTTCCGGGTACATCTTTTCCTACCGGCGAAAATGTCCATGTTTCATAGAGGGAAAGGTGTATCAGCCAAAGAAGCGACTGAAATATTGCAATGAAAATGATCAAACGCTTTCGTGTCATCTGATTTCGCAGCCTTCGCTTCGCACCGGCCCTATTGCGATTCGATCTGCAATACGCTCCACAAAATCGGCAAGATCCGCGGACCGCCGCAGGGGCTCGCGGTCGAGGAGATCGTTCATATTCTAGTCCGCGCGGCAGAAAGCGCCAAACACGACGCAAAGTCCAGGAAGATCGCCCAGCACTTCAGCTACATCTCAGCAGAGATGTTTAGGCGCCCCCCGGGCGAAACGAGCATGGTCCATCATTCCGATTTATCGCGGGATGGCCGCTCGGTGCTTGTCGTGCTAATGAACTCGCTTGGTAAGTTGTCGCAGCGCCGCGTTGTACCGTTCGATGGGAGCGGCCAGGAACACTTGGTCGGCCCAAGAATGCCGTTTGTACAACGGGAGCCTGGAGCCTCGACGGCAAGTGGGTGTATGTGAGCGCTTATACCGGAGGCGCCCTTCCCATCTGGCGGCAGGGTTTTCCGGATGGCGAACCGAGCAAGTAACCTCCGGCCCCACCGAAGAGGAAGGCATCTCCATCACCAGTGATGGGATGTCGTTCATCACCTCGGTCGGAAATGGACATAAGACGGTATGGATTCTTGATAAAAACGGCCAGCGCCAAATGTCTTCGGAAGGTACCGCTTTCCACACCACTTTTTCCAGTGACGGCGCATCTCTATTACTTGAAAAGCGCTGGAGGTAAAGGAATCTCTGAAGTTTGGAGGACGGATTTAGCGAAAGGACAAATCTTTACAGAATTCCTCTGCCTTGAATATTCCCACGCGGAGGCGGCCCGTGCATCTCTCCGGGGTCTTTGCTGCCCCGAAATGTAGAAGTGAATCGCAGCCGATTTAAGCGTTAGACGTGCTAAAAGCCCGCCGCACCCCCGGCTTCATCAGGTAAGCCATCATCCATACCGCAATCGCCACTACAGCCAAATGGCAAAGTAGCGACAGTTCAATTGTCATCAGAAAAAAACGCCGAAAACTATATAAACCGATTACCGTAAACGCCGTGCCCAAACAAATGGCCGCAATAGACGCGCTCCAAGCCCAGTGACGCAGTTCAAACAACGCGATCGCCACGCCAGCCGAAACACTCGATAGTATGATCAACGAAAAACCGCCCCCGATCGCCATCCCCGTGATCGCAGTCGAGATCGGGTCGCGCGAAATTCCTCCCGTTATCACTACGACGGCAATGCAAAAAGACGCTATACAGCTGAGAGCGAGCATGGCCGCTACGCCGGCCAGAAGAGCTGCGATAAGCGTCACTCCGGTAGGACGTTTCATCGTCTTTCGTTCCCTGAATGCGTCGTTCTGCAATTCCGACTTGAAAGTTCCACAACCTGCCATAAACTCAGCGCATGATGGTCGGTTAAAGGCTGGGCGGGCTATCAGGTCCAACCCTTAAATCCTCAATCCCGTTCCTGTAGCACAGTACGCCCCGTACTCGCTTGCCTGCTTGACCAACGATGGATCCGGAGATATTTCACGTATCCTTCTTGCTGGGAAATGCACCTTGGTGTAGTCTCTGCAAATGGACATTGGCCAAAAACTGCGTGAACTACGGCAAGAGAAGCATCTATCGCAAGGCGACATCGAGCACAAAACAGGACTTCTCCGCTGCTACGTGAGCCGCGTAGAGAACGGCTTCACCGTTCCCAACATCGAAACTCTCGAAAAGTTTGCCCGCGCGCTGGAAGTCCCCATGTATCGATTCTTTACGGATGGCCAACAGGTAAAAATGCCCAAGCTGCCGACCTCAGATGCAGAAAAAGCGTGGGGAGCTGACAGCAGTCATTCCCAGGAGATTCGCCAGTTCGCCAAAGCCTTTTCTCGGATGGATGACCGCAAACAAAAACTTCTTGTAGATCTCGCGCAGAAAATGGCGCGTCGTCAGAACGCCTGAAATCAGTTCGATAGTTCCTTCAATCGGTTCGCGAATACCTCGCGTACGGCCTTCTCCGGAAGGATGTTCTTCAGTAGCCCCAGGTCAGCGTCCACGATAAGGTTTCGCTCAGTCACCTCCACGGTTCCCTTTATGGGAGTGCTCAACAACCCCATCTTCGCCGTCAGTGTGAAGCTGAGTATCTGTCCTTGCCAGCTCTTCTGCTTTACCACCAGTCGCACCGGCAACCCTGCTTTTTCCTGCAACATTTCGTCAAACGACCGGTCCACCGACGCAATCATTTCAGCCTTCGAACGGTTGTGCGCAATTGTTATCCGCAAGTTTCCCCTCGCCTTGTGTCTTCCGCCATCTCGGAATTAGTGTACTCGCTCCCAGATCAGTGTTCTGATCTGTTTCTCTTTCGGCGAGTTCGTCCGCACGATAATAGTGAGTTTGTCGCCGGATACGTGGAACTCGCGAACGAGATCTTTTCCCACATCAGCGGCCACGAGGGCGCCTTCCAGGTGATGTGTGACGGTGTGACCAGTTTCGTCTATAGCGTACGTGCCAAAGTATGCGTCGTATCCGTTGATCGACCGGCTATTCTCGCTTGGCGCTGCGTCCGATGTCCCACAATCAATTGACATAGGACGGTCAGCTCTCATGAGTTGCGCCGCCATGTGCCCACTGGCGTCGTACATTAAATAGCCTGTCGGCGTCTTTCCGAGGCCCGCATCCTGAACGGCAGTCCCATCCTCCAACGTAACAACTCTGGAGATGAGCCTCCAGGTACCCACCAATTGCCTTGCACCAGACACATCAGCAAGCGGGTTGATGTGAGAACTCCCCTCTGGAATAGACCCCCAAACTAACGCTGATACAGTAAAGAGAAGCCCAAGAACTGCACGCTGCCCCATAATATTTTTCTCCTCCTGCCGTCGTGTCGGGTTTCAGGCACGCCGCTATCCACATTTCGTGTGGCGCCACGATAGAGTGCCTGAACTGAAACACGAGGTCACCTTCCGGGCATTTGTTTCCCGGTCAATAGGCAATTTCGCCGATCTGGAGCGATACGACCTTTATGGGCCGTTTGGCGGCGGGTGGCAAACGCTTCCGCGCGGCGCCGGGCTAATTCTGCAATATTGCCCGCTCCGCCTGTACCACCTCGGATCTTCCAGGTTTGTCAGCGTGACTACAAACCCTCAACATCTCGCGAAAATATTTTTCGCTCGTATCGCGATCTCCCTTGAGTTGCGACGCGTGGGCCGCTCCATATAGAGCGCGAAAGCGTCCCGGCTCCTTCTTCAGAGTCGCTTCGAATTGTTCCAACGCCTGCACGGGCTCATGCATCTCGAGCAGCATCTCGCCCAGCAACTCGCGCGCCGGAGCCAGCGGACCAGGCGTCACCGCGCTTTTCTCCGTTCCATCTTCTAGTTCCGCCGCCGACTTCATCTCCCGCAGCGCTTCCTCTTCCCTAGCCATCGCTAACGCAGCCCATGCCCGCACCGCAAGCTCTTGAATTTCCACCTGCCGCGCCCAGTAGTTTTCGTTAGCCTTCGAGAGCCGCTCTCGAATTTGTTCCAGCGCAGTCGCTGACTCGTTCGCCGCCGCAGATTGTCCCAGTCGCGCCGCGCCCAATCCCCTGGCGAACCACGTTATGGCATCTGTATAAGGAAACGGCGTTTCGCGCACCCCGAGTTGCGCGGCCTGTTTCCAGTCCTCACGTTCCAGCGCGTACCGCGCAGGGATTGCCGCCAGCGCAAAATATCCAGCCGAGGGGCCGCCGGCGCCGCCGATCACCGCCTTCGAATTAAAGCGCGATGCGATCTCCGGCAAGGAATTCACGATCCGCCGCGCCGCCTGGTCCTGCCCGGTTTGCAGGTAGGCGTAAATTTCGTAATCGCTGGCGTGCAACTCTTCCGCTGTTTGACCCTCTCGCCGCGCCGCTGCTGCGGCCGCTATATTGCTGTCGATGGACTCTTGCCAGTAGCCGGTTCGCGTGAAAGTATGCGAAGGCATGTGCAGCGCATGCGGCGCATCTGGCGCAATGTCCGAATAACGCCGCGCCGCCACCAACGCCCGTCCCGCCAGCTCTGGCACGTCGTACGTATGGATGATGTAATGTGCCAGTCCAGGATGTGTCGGCTCTTCCTCGAACAACTTCTCCAGAATCGCTCCCGCCCTGAGCCGCCCGGCGTACGTCTTGTCTGCCGGATCTTCAGAAGCCGCTATCGCCAACGCGTAGAAAATCTGCGCCTCGTGGTCTTCTGGATATTTCGCCGCCACTTCTCCCATGGCGTCGCGATAAGCAATCAAGCGTGTTAGCTGCGGTGCGTTTCCGTAGTCGATATACAACTTGCCGACCGCCGCTAGATACGCTCGTTCGCGCTCCGTTTTTGTGCCCACCGTCCTGCCGCGTTCGGCGCTCTCCTGCCCTGCTTGCATCTGACTCTTGTCCTTCACTCCCGCTGCGAACGGATTGCTCCAATCGCTAAGCGCGATTCCCCAGTACGCGATTCCGCACGTCGCGTCCTCACCCAGCACCGCGTTGAATCCTTCGATTGCACGGCTGAACTGGAAGGAATGCAGCAACGCTACTGCCCGGTTGAATTCCTTTTGCGCCACCTCGTTGCACGATGTCGCAAAGTGCACCGTTCCCAACTTCTCGCCATTCCCATGCTTATGCTCCTGCGCTCGGCCACTCAACGCCATCAACGTTAAAACCATGGTTGCAATGGGTCTCGGTCTGGCCAATTTCGTCCTCCCGCTTCGCTAGTATAGGGGCGTTCCAGAATGAGTGAAAGACTCGCTCCGAAAGCGAAGAATGAGTCACCTCGTGATAGCGGGCGAACCGCACACGTACAATTTGCCCGTCAATCGGCCTGTGAATCTCGCCTTGTGAATCTGGTCGCTCCGCTCAATCGACAAATTCGCCCATCTGGAGCGGTACGCCTTTTAAAGGCTGTTTGCCAGCCACAAACAGGCCGGAAACGAGGTTCCTAGCAGAGTTCTGCTATGTCCCACGTGGGCCGTTTGTCGGACATGCTCGTATGTCCATGATAGTGCACGCCTCAGTTTACTGTTTCGTTCAGATGCATAATGTTTCAATATGGCACGCCGCATGCCTCTACGACAGTGTACCCGCCAGCAGGACAACAGATTTGGAGCGGTTTACTCTAGGAGATCCAAGACATGAACAGGAAACAGAAGGGTTTTTCACTCATCGAGTTGTTGATCGTCGTCGCGATTATTTTGATCATCGCGGCTATCGCAATTCCGAACTTGCTCCGCGCACGCATGGCGGCCAATGAGGCCTCAGCGGTCGGTTCGATTCGTACGCTTAACACTTCGGCAGTCACCTATGCCTCGACCTGGGGCGTGCAATTCCCAACTTCGATGGCAGCGATGGCGGGCGTACCGGGCGGCACTGCACTTTGCGGCGCGGCTCTATTGATTGACCCATTGCTCGCCGGTGCAACAGCGGCAGCGACAGGCAAGAGCGGTTATTTCTTCACCTATACCGGTGGAACTGCAACGCCGACCATCGGCGGTTGCACGGGCTTCCAGACCTACACGATTTCCGGCGTGCCTTCCATCGTCGGATCGACCGGTCAGCGCGGGTTCTTCAGCGATCAGAGCGGCGTCATCCGTTATACCACGGACGGCAGCGCTCCTATAGTTACCAGCCCCCCGCTTCAGTAGTTCTCAGTACTATCTTTATGACGAGGAGGGGAGAGCAATCTCCCCTCTTTTGTTTTTCTCCACTCGCAATCTCCACTCCTCAACCTTTTACGCCCTGTAATCTCGGCAAACTCGAATAGTGCATGGATCGCCTCGCCCCACTGATTAATTCAAGTAGATCGCTTTTCTTTTCATAGCGCCGGCATCTTGCCGGTTCTTTGCTCCGGCTTTTGACTTTTCTTTCGGTTGTCATCCCGAGCGGAATCTCGCGTGATTTTTCTGTCCCGGTTGTTTAGAGGCGCGGGGCGCAGTTCAAGGGATCTGCTATTTCTTTTGCCGGTAGGGCGTTTACCAACACTTCAGCGTGGCACCAGCCTTCGCCATCGGCACAAATAAAACTCGCGGGGGTGCCACATCGTTTTCTGCGGTTTGTGCAGAAAGTGTGCGGGATTAGACCTTACACCAGGCGCTTCGAAACCGAATAGGTCACCCTGGCCCCCATCATGTTATTTTCCCAGCCTTGCTCTAACCCCTGTATTTCCTCACCGCAATTATCCATTCGTACTACCAACTTCACTCGCCTTAGCACAAACGTACTGAACGTACTATGAAAAGTGGACCGAGCATTTGGGCCCTCTCGGCCATTGTCGCAAACACCTGCTGACACGAAACTGGTCACGACCTGGGATGGTCAGAGGAGAAAAAATGAGCAACCGACAACGCGGCTTTTCACTAATCGAACTTCTAATCGTCGTCGCGATTATTTTGATCATCGCGGCTATCGCAATCCCCAACTTGCTTGCGGCCAACATGGCGGCTAACGAAGCTTCGGCCGTCGGCTCGATTCGCACGATCAATTCTTCGGCCGTCACCTATGCTTCGGCCTGGGGAGTCGAATTCCCAGCGTCGTTGGCGGCCATGGGCGGAGTGCCCGGCGGCGTCGCAGTTTGCGGCGCGGATCTCCTGATGGACCCAGTTCTCGCCAACGCGACCGCAGCAGCAACCGCCAAGAGCGGTTATTTCTTCACTTATGTCGGCGCCAACGAAACGCCGGCAGTCGGCGGCTGCACCGGCTTTCTGAACTACACAATTGTGGCCCAACCTGTAACCGTAGGACAAACCGGCCAGCGCGGCTTCTTCAGCGATGAAAGCGGCGTCATCCGTTACACCACCGACGGCAGCGCCCCCACAGTCGCCAGCCCCCCGCTCCAGTAATTTCTGGCCGCCATCTTAGGGCGAAACGGGGAGAGCCATCTCCCCGTTTCATTTCCTCCAGTTTCAAAGTCTGTCGCCATCTAGATCTTGGCCTTCCTTTACTCGGAAGTTTTGCCGCAACGGCTACTCCAGTTGAAAGCTAACGCGCACGGACGCTCGGATGGTCACTTGCCCGCCGGCCAACGTTGATTCGTTTTGCTGGGCTCCCCCGCCGCCTCCGGGGCCCCTCTGAACGAGAAAGTTCGCATTCATGCCGCCCAGCACTCCATAATCGTTATTTGGTTCTTCGGTGATCTCCCAAGGTTTGCCAATCGACTGGCCGAGTTGGCTCGCCATTGCCGACGCTTTTTCGCGCGCAGCGTTAACCGCTTCGAGGCGAGCTTCATCTTTGTACTTCTTGGGTTCGGCAACTATGAAATTAATTCCATCCACACGATTGACGCCAGCCTTCAAAAAGCTCGTCATCAGATCCTCATATTTGGAAAGATCCTTCAGCGTCACCGTAAACACCTGTGACACGTTATACCCCAAAAGTTTCGGGGTTTTGTCCTCAGAATATTCCGGGCCCATAGTCAATGCGCTTGTTTGAATGTTTTTGGCATCAACCCCAGCGGAGTGTGCCAAGCCCAAAAGTTTTTTCATTCGTTGGTCATTATCCGCTTTGGCGACACTTAGATCCTTATCACGTGAATCGACCCCCAACGTCAATGCCACCTCGTTCGGTACCACCTTGATTTCCGCGGCACCAACCACGGAAATAATTCGAGGATGGTTGAAACTGTCCTGCGCAGGTAGTTTCCGAACAAACACCATACAAAACGTAAGAAGAGCAACGGTGCGGACCAAGTTGGTTCTCACGGTGGCCTCTCTTTGGGCGTGAGGCATTCCGAACTCGCCCGATGCTTAACTGCAGTTCTAGACGTATTGTATTGCGCTTCGCGTTTCCCGCCAGCCGAAACCTGATGGAATTGTTCGCAAACGCCCCGCTGAATCCAAGCACCCCCCCCGGGTCTTCCCCTGTACTGATTGAACGAACACGTCCCATCTTACGGTGGACGCGTCAACTGTTTCCTCCCAAACTGGCCAATAACATGCTTGGGGGGTATAGGCGATGGCGCACAGAACCAGCTTCTCAGAAATAAAAACTGAACAGGCGAAATTGGCGGAAAGTTGGAAATCAGAAGGTCGTCTCAGTGAAGCATGGGTTATCGCCGATCCGGAAATCGTCGAAATTTTCTCTGCAGGCGTCGCTTTCGGCCTGGAAGCGGGCCGCCGCGGCCGAAGCAATCCTGCCTACTCCCCCGACGAGTGGCGCAAAGCCTTGCGCGAGGCGATGGAACACGCCGCCGCTCTTGAAGCCAAGCTCGAAAACGCCAAAGACCAATTGCAAAGAAAATAAAGTTTCAGCACTAGAACTTTTGCAACTATGCCGCAGTAGTCAATCGTCTTCGGTATCACTGTGCCAACCGCATGTGGCCTGCTGCTTCAAAATATTCACTATCAACTTGAACGTCGAAATCCGGCGAACGGAGAAGTCCGCCGCATTTGGCCACAGATGCATGGCCTGCAGCGAATCGCACTCCAGTCCCAGATCGCAGCTGCCGCGGACTTCGACGGTGCCTTCTGGCTCATCAATCTCAGCGATTGCCCGCCGCAGTCTTCCGCCAACTAGGTAGTCGTCAGTCCTGAGTCCTCGAATTTCGCAAGTCATTCCCACCGCAGTGCTCGGGACGATTATGTCTCGACGTCCACGAAGTGGACGGAACATGTTATCTTTTGCCCATGCGAACCCTCATACCGACGACGTTGCTGTTGATTTGCGCCGTAACTTTCGCCTCCGCGCCAGGCTCGCCTGATGAAGTCGCGCAACAAAACTCTGCGCAAACTTCGCCCTCCGCGAAATCGTCACCCGCCATTCCCGATCTCGCCCAACTAAAAGCAATGTCCGCCCGCTTTGCCCCCACGCCCCTCCGCGTGGACATCTCCACCCTCTCCGCCGGCGACCAAAAAGCACTTGTGAAACTAATCGCTGCTGCTCGCATCGTGAACATAATTTTCATGCAACAGTTTTGGAGCCACGATCTCGCAACTTATCAGAAGCTCCGCCACGACCGCACTCCTCTCGGCGCCGAACAAACGCACTATTTCCTGATCAACAAAGGTCCCTGGTCCGAGATTGACGAGTGGGCTGCATTCATTCCCGATGTCCCCGCGCGAAAACTACCCGGCGCTAATTTTTATCCCGAAGATATAACCAAAGAAGAGTTCGAAGCCTGGGTGAAGACTCTTTCGCCGGAACAAAAGGAGCAGGCCGAAGGATTCTTCACCGTAATTCGTCGCGGCCCCGACCATCAGTTGAAGATCGTCCCCTACAACGAGGAATACAAAGGTGACCTGAACCTTGCCGGCAAGCTCCTTCGCGACGCCGCCGCACTCACCGACAACGAAAGCCTGAAGAAATTTCTCACCACGCGTGCCGACGCCTTCGCTTCCAACAATTATTACGAGAGCGACATGGCCTGGATGGATCTCGACGCCCCCGTGGACGTCACCTTCGGCCCCTACGAAACCTACATCGACGAACTTTTCGGCTACAAAGCTTCGTTCGAGGCCTACATCAACGCTCGCGACGACAAAGAAACCGCCCGCCTCGCTTTCCTCGGCAAGCACTTGCAGGAAATTGAAGACAATCTCCCGGAAGATCCGCAGTATCGCAATCCCAAGCTCGGAGCGCTGGCACCCCTCCGCGTCGTAAACGAAGTCTTCAGCGCAGGTGACGGCGCCCACGGCGTGCAAACCGCGGCCTATAACTTGCCCAATGACGACAAGGTGGTCCAGCAAAAAGGCAGCAAGCGCGTGATGTTGAAAAATGTGCAGGAAGCGAAATTCAGAGCCACGCTGGTGCCCATCTCGCGCGTCGTGCTATCCTCCGCGGACCAAAAGGAGTTGAGTTTCGATCTTTTCTTCACCCACATCGTGGCCCACGAGCTTTGCCACGGCCTCGGCCCGCACCAGATTAAGGTGGATGGCCGCGACACCAACCCGCGCATGGAGTTGAAAGAGCAATACGCCGCATGGGAGGAAGCCAAAGCCGACGTCACCGGTCTTTTCGCGCTGCAATATTTGATGACCCAGGCCGACAAGGGAAAACTCACCATGCCGCTTCCCCACGGCCCTGAAGCTGAGCGCAAACTTTACACCACCTATCTCGCGTCATCCTTTCGCACCATGCGCTTCGGCTTGCAGGACGCGCACGCTCGCGGCCAGTCCCTGCAGTTCAACTTTTTCGTCCAAAAAGGCGCGTTCGTAGCCAATCCCGACGGCACCTTCAGCGTAAATATCCCCAAAATGAAAGAAGCAGTCGCCTCACTCGATCAGGGTCTGCTGACTGCGGAAGCAAAAGGCGACTACAACTTCGCAAAAGGATGGATGGGTATGACCGGCGCCATAAGCCCCGAAGTCCAAAAAGCCCTCACGCGCCTGAAGTCCGTCCCCACCGACATCGAGCCCTTATTCGAAACCGCCGACACCATCAACGCCCCCCACTAATGCCCAGACCGCTCCCAATAAAAATTCGCCCACGCGAAATTCAATTGCGAAATGGTTGGAAGACTAGCGGGCTTGCCAAGACGGGCGTTGCGCGGTCACTAGCGCCAGCTACACTTCCGCAAATACAGGCACTTCGCAGCTCTAGCCTTTATGGCCGCCAGATCGCAAATCGGTACGGCCTTGTCGATAGCCGTCACATGATTCTCCGATCGAGTTACATGGAGATCTCCCGTCGTCGTGTGGCGGTCGGGATCAATCAGTTGGAATGTGTAGATGAGCGAATACGACGTTGTGGTTTCGCTGCAGTTTCTGCACTCGAACTGAGATTGTTGCGCGCTATCCAAAGCCGCCTGGTGCAACAACGGCGGGCCGCTGATCACTGCGACCGATTGGGTGCTACCGTCCCGCCGAATTCCGAGCATTATGGTCACATCGCCGGAAATGTGTGCGGCCCGCGCAATCGGAGGATACATAGACGGCGACAGCTTAGTTACAACAACTTCTACACGTTTAGCTTTGACAGGAACAGAATTCTAAGCAAGACAACATGCCACGAATGCGGGCGACAGCGCCGCGACCAGAGCAAAAATCGTCCGCAGCCAGGGGCGTCTCCTATGGCAAATTCTATACTTGATAAAACACCGAAACCACCATCCGGTGCAACTACGCGATGACGTTACCCAGCGGCAGCAAACTCGGCCCGTACGAAATTGTCGCTCCGATTGGCGCGGGCGGAATGGGCGAAGTGTTTCGCGCGAAGGACACGCGCCTCGGCCGCGACGTTGCGATCAAAGTCTTGCCGGAAACTTTCGCCAAAGACGCCGATCGCTTGCGTCGCTTCGAGCAAGAAGCCCGCGCCGTCGCTGCGCTGAATCACCCAAACATCCTGGCCATCCACGACATCGGCGAGTACAACGGCGCGCCCTACCTCGTCTCCGAACTTCTCGAGGGACATTCACTCCGCGTTGAAATGAACAATGGCGCTCTGCCCACACGTCGCGCTGTGGAATACGCCGCTCAAATCGCGCAAGGCCTGGCTGCCGCGCACGACAAAGGCATCGTCCACCGCGATCTGAAGCCGGAAAATGTTTTCGTCACCCACGACGGCCGCCTGAAAATCCTCGATTTCGGCCTGGCGAAACTCGCCAAGCTGCAAGCTGCCGTGGACGAAAGCGCCACGCTCGACCACGCCCAACAGGACACTTCTCCCGGCGTGGTCCTGGGCACCGTGGGCTACATGTCGCCGGAGCAAGTGCGTGGCGAGCCAGCCGACGCGCGCTCCGATATTTTTGCCCTCGGCACTATTTTCTACGAAATGCTTTCGGGACAGCGCGCTTTCCGACGAGATACTTCGGCCGAAACCATGACGGCCATCCTGCGCGAAGAGCCGCCCGAAATCAGCACAACGAACAAGCCGATCGCCCCCGCCATCGAACGTATCGTGCGCCGCTGCCTGGAGAAAAAGCCGCAACAGCGTTTCCAGTCCGCGCGCGACCTCGCGTTTGATCTCGAGGGTCTCTCGGGAACCACAGGCGGCAGCGGCCTGCACGCCGCCGGCCCCCGCGCTGAGGCACCATCGACACCGCCGCATCGCAACTGGCTGATTCCGCTAGCCGCCGGTTTAGTCCTCGCGCTTGCCGCCGGAGCCGCAGGCTGGTTTTTCGGCGTGCGCAACGCTACCTCGACTCCGCCCGTTTATCGTCAACTTACATTCGACCGCGGCTTGATCTATGCCGCGCGTTTTGCGCCCGATGGACACATTTATTACGGCGCAGCCTGGAATGGACAGCCCGTTCAAATCTATTCGGTGGAACTCGGTGGCCCGGAATCGCGCGCATTAAATTTGATCAACTCCACGTTGTTCGCCGTTTCCCCGGCCGAGTTGGCGATTTCGCTCGGATGCGCAGACCGCTCTCTTGGAAATTGTGAAGGTACTCTAGGCTTGGTGCCCATCAATGGCGGCGCCCCTCGCGAGATTGCCCTGGATGCGTTCTCCGCCGATTGGACCGCCAATGGCGAGGAAATGGCTGTGGTCCGCCAGGTTGACGGAAAGTTCCGCGTGGAATTCCCGCGAGGCAAAGTAATTTACGAAACCGCCCGCGCACTCGCTTACATGCGCATCTCGCCCAATGGCAATTCCATTGCGTTTGGAGAATTTTCTGCTTACAACGCTGATTTCGGCTGGGTGGTGGTGCTGGATCGCAACGGAAAACAAATCACGCGCTCAGGTTCCTTCGTGAGCTTGGAGGGTTTGGCTTGGAGTCCATCGGGAGACGAAGTCTGGATCGGGGCAACGGTGCACGGCGGCTGGTCCGATACCATTTATGGTCTGGCCATGAACGGCAAAATGCGTTTGGTTTTGCGTCATCCGGGCATGCTTCGCCTTCACGACGTTTCTCGCGACGGGCGCGTTCTTCTCTCCCGGGAATCGTGGCGCAGCGAACTGCAATTCAGGTCCGGAGCTGACGGCAAAGATCGCGACCTCACTTGGCTGGATTACCCGGCGGTCAGCTACATCTCGCCCGATGGTAAGCAAGTTGCCTTCGAGGATTGGGGTGCGGCGGCCGGCCCCGAGCCCCTGGCGTATTTGCGAAATACCAATGGTGAGCCAGCCGTGAAGATCGGATCGTGGGGATACCCGGTCGTCTCGCCGGACGGAAAACGGGCATTGGGATTGAATGGAGATGTACAGAAAGAACAGCTTAGTTTGCTCCCCACGGGCATCGGCGATACGCAGGCGTTAAGCGCGCCGGGAATTCAGCAGTTCGCAAGCTGGGGTTGGATGCCTGATGGAAAGGCCATATATTTCTCCGCCGGCAACGGCAAAGCATGGCACGTATATCTTCAGGATGTTTCCGGCAGCGCGCCGCGCGCAGTCACACCCGAAATCTCGGTGATCCCGCATTTCGAATCGTCTTTGGTTTCGCCCGACGGCAAATTCATTTTCGCTCGCGAGCTCAGCGGGAAAGGAGCCCGGTACCCAATGGATGGCGGCGAACCTAAGCTCATTCCCGGCTGGCTGCCGCAGGATACTTGGATCACTTGGACGGCCGACGGCCGCTCGGCGTACGTGTATCACGACGAGAAAACGTCGGCCCCGGTTTACCGCGTCGATCTCACAACCGGTAAGCGCGACCCCGTTGCCGTGTTAGCTCCCGGCAATCCTGACGGCGTAACCGCAATCCCCAACGTCCGCATAACCCGCGACGGCAAGTTTTTCGCCTATTCTTACAACCGGGAACTCTCCGACCTCTACATAGTGGAAAATGTGCGTTAACCGCCTCAGGTAACGCACTTCCGGTCGCTCTTAAGTGCAAAATCTGAGCACTTTTATCCGCCTTTCGCCACGCAGAGAATGTCAGCTTCTTCTCTTTCAGGAGTAAACTGCTTCTTTTCATATAGATAAGTATTCGCACCAGATCCCAGATCAATGCAGGCCCAACGGCATAAATCGTGCAAGCTATAATGTCCAGTAAGTCGCTAGACTTAGTGGTGTTGGTCGGTCTAAGGGCGGCCCGTGCATAAAATGAAGCTGGATTACTCATTCCCGAAAGCGCGCAGAGACTTGCTCGCCGGCGTAACGGTGGCCGCGATTTCCCTGCCCCAGGCCATGGCCTACGCACTGATTGCCGGCATGGACCCCCGCTTCGGTCTTTACTCTGCGATTGTAATTACGCTGGTGGCTTCGATTTTCGGCTCTTCCTCCCACCTGATCAACGGGCCCACCAATGCGATCTCGTTGGTAGTTTTCAGCGCCCTGGCTTTTTTCAGCACGGGCTCGCACCTGGAAGCGTACCAAGCCATGTTTCTGCTGGGTATCATGATTGGCTGCATCCAGATTTTGATCGCGGTCTTTAAGTTGGGCGACTTGACGCGCTACATTTCGGAATCCGTCGTGATCGGATTCATGGCCGGCGCCGGCTCACTGGTGGCCATCACACAGATTGGCAACTTAACTGGAATGCCCGACCGCGGCACCGGATTGCAGCATGTTGTCTACCGCACTTGGATGACGCTGCGCGGCGGCCATGTGAACCCGCGCGCGCTCGGCGTTGGACTCGGAATCATAGTGCTCGCTGTCGCGCTCCGACAATTAGTACGCAAATATCGCCTGCCGCAATTTGACATGCTGGTGTCCTTGCTGATTGTCGCGGGCTTGGCTGCGTGGTTTGGCTGGTCAAGGCCGGGCGTCGATGGCAAGACAATGATAACGACGGTCGCCAGCATCCCGCGCAATCTGCCGACTCCGCATCTTCCGCAGATACAATTCTGGTGGATAAAACAAATGTCGGGCAGCGCGCTGGCCATAGCATTCCTCGGGCTACTCGAAGCACTGGCCATCGCGAAATCCATTGCGAACACCACGCGACAGAAGCTTGATTACAACCGGCAATGTTTGGCGGAAGGATTGGCCAACCTAACCGGCGGATTCTTTCAATGCTTGCCGGGATCAGGGTCGTTAACGCGTTCGGCCATCAATTTCCAGGCCGGAGCGGTGACCCGCTTTTCCGGCGTATTTGCGGCCGGGACCGTCGCGCTAGTGGTAGTCGCGCTTGCGCCGTTCGCGCGTTACATTCCCAAAGCAGCTCTGGCTGGACTGCTGATCATCACTGCGGCCAGGCTGGTGGATTGGAAGCGATTGAAATACGCGATGCGGGCTTCGCGTTATGACGCGCTACTGGTTTTGGCCACAGCTTTCTCGGCGATATTTATCAGCGTCGAATTTTCCATTTTGATTGGCGTAGCGCTTTCGATCTTTCTCTTTGTGCCGCGCGCGGCGCTTCTGCGCTTTTCCGAATTGACCGTTGGCAACGACCGCGTGGTCCGCGAACGCCTGCCCAACGATCCGGTTTGCACTTCCCTGATTCTGTACGACCTGGAAGGCGAGCTCTTTTTCGGCGCGACTCCGCAGCTTGATTGTCTATTTGAAAAGGTGAAGCAGCGCACGGCCGACGAAGGAATTCGCTTCGTAATCTTGCGTGTGAAACGCACACGCCATCCCGACATGGTTTCCATGGAGCGCTTCGACCATTTTCTACACGAGATGGAAACGCGCGGCGTGACTGTGCTGCTGTGCGGCGTCCGCACCGGATTTGCCAAGGTGATGGAGAACCTGCGTTTTCAAGACTGGCTGCCGGCCGACCGCGTTTTTTATGAGGAACAACAAACGTTTTCTGCCACGCTGAAGGCCGTGCGGCACGTTTACGAGCTTCTAGGCGATAATTCTTGCGAGCATTGCCGCCGAAATGAAATGTCCAGCGCGGAACTGAAAGAACTTTATTATCTGGTCTAGGCTAGGCACCGGCGTTCTTGGGGACTTAGTGGGGAGCGGCGGTGTCCACGCGAGGGCAATGGTTCACCGTGCCATCGCTATTGTGGACTATCATCTCTGTTACTTTCTGCCCGTTCATCACGAATTCTAGTTCCGTATTCTCCGTACGCAGGAAAAACTTCGTCTCCGAACCGGGGAACAACCAGTAATACGGGTCGCCCGGAATCTCCATAATAAGCCGATGGTCTTTTAGCCCTAGCGTTCCTATCCGCGGGCCAACCTTGTACTCGCCGGTAAACTCTTGAAGCTGTGAATCCGTAAGGGAAACTTCCTTGCGCTCAGCGAGCGATACAAATTGGTTGAAATCCTTCACCAACTCCGCCGGCCGCTGAATTTGAATCAAGTGTCCCGCATCCTTCACTACTTCAAACGACCCCAACCGCACCGCCGCCTCGATCACGCCGCAATACGCAAACACATCGGCAATGTCGTACTCTCCGGCCAAAGCCAGCGTCGGCACGCGGATCTCCGAGAGCCGATGCGAGGTGGGCGGCGACGGACGTATCTCGAATTCCCCTCCCACTTTCAAGTTCTGCGGATTCGCCACCAGCGCGTCATAAACTTTCTTGCGCGACGCCGGATCGTTTCCCCCAATTATAAAACGGTCCTCCGACCAGTTTTTCGCCGCGCTCTTCAGATCGCCTTGGTCCATCGGCGCGCTGTTCTTGGCGTTTCGTGCGTCAAAATAATCCGAACTCGCCACTCCGTGGACCACCGGCCCAATCAGAAACAATCCTGTAACCATCTCCGGATGCGCCACCGCGAAGTCCAGCGCCAGCCCGCCGCCCGAAGAGCATCCCACGATGATGGCGCGTTCCGTGTGCACCTGCCGCATCACCTTGTTAAGATCCTCTACAGGATCGAACACCGTCGCCGCCGACTCCGAGCGCCCATATCCGCGCCGGTCATATCGCACCACGTGATATTTCGCGCAAAGCGGCCTCCACACCGCATCCCACGTAACGGAATGCACCAAGCCATCGTGCAAAAGCACCACGTTACTTCCGCCCGAATCCGCTCCGCACTCCTCGTACCAAATCTTGGCCCCGCCCACATCCACAAAATTGCCCGCTTCTGAACCCGCCGCTATGTTCGCGGACGTATTTTTTTGTCCTCCAACCCCCAAGGAAGTTGAGCGCGCTCCGCTCGCGGCCGCCGCAGAACTTTGCCCGGCGCCAACCACACTCGCCCCGCAAACCAGCCATAGCCAGCCAACGTAAATCACCCAACGCATCGTAAAAGATTCCCGCATATCGCCCCTAATGACTGCGTAGTGAGGACAATTGCCACGAGCTAATTCGTCAGTTGCACTGCCTTGCTGTCAAACGCGCGATCAATCCTGACGAACCAAAGACACTCCCCTTTCGCGCTGCAGGTGTATTGATGCTTCTCATTGCTCGGAACTTGGGCGTAACCGCCGGGTCCGAGAATTGCCAGCGGCAGGCTGAACATCTCGACTTTCAATTCGCCTTTAATCACAATCAACTCTTCCGCAGCCGTATGAAAATGCCACGAGGCCATGCAGCCTTTCTTCATCTTTACCAACACGGCCGAAGGCCCGGTGGAAGGATTTCCCGCTTCGACAGCTGTACTCAGACATGGCAGGTCTGAGGCGGAAGCAAAATTCGCGTTCTGCAGAGGGTGAATAATGGCTTGGCGCGGCGAATCGGAGGAGGCGGACGTGGCGGAGACAACCAGGAAGAGGCCGAGGGAAATCGCGCGCAAAACGGCATCCCGCATATTACTCAAACCGCTTGCTATTGGCTCCATGATGAGCTCCTCGGCGGTCACCGCTCGCGCGCTAGGCCGACGGCGAGAGAATACCAGAATTTCGCTGCGTCGGATTGGGATGCGTTTTGCCCGGACAAGCTTGTAGACTATTCCACGAACAATTCTGCGGCATGATTCCCTTTTTGCATCTCGGGCCGCTGACCATCCCAACTTTCGGGCTGATGGTGGCCTGCGCCATGCTGGCCGCGTTTTTCATGCTGCGGGCGGATTTGATCCGCCGCGGCCTCGCGGCGCCCAGCGACAATCTGCCGGTAAAACAAACCGGCAAGTCCTCAGCCAGCATCCGCGCTAGCGCGAACGCCGAAGCCGAAGTATTGATCGCGATTCCCTGCCTGGCCGGAATCGTTGGCGCGAAGCTCTATCACGTGCTTGAAACGCCGGCCACTTTTTTCGCGCATCCGCTGCAAGAACTTTTTAGCCCATACGGTTTTGCCTGGTTTGGAGGGCTCCTCGCAGGATTTGCGGCCTTCCTGTGGGTCGGCCGCCGGCAGAAAATATCCCTGCTCACATTGCTCGACGCAGGCTCTCCCGCCGCCGCTCTGGGTTACGGCATCGGCCGCATCGGCTGCCTGCTTTCCGGTGACGGCGACTACGGCATCCCCACTTCTCTCCCCTGGGGCATGAGCTTCCCCGATGGCTTGGTGCCAACAACGGAACGCGTGCACCCCACTCCGATCTACGAATTGATTGTGGCTTGTCTGATTGCGTGGTGCCTTTGGAGAATCGGCGGACAGCAAATTGCAGCAGGCGTCGAAACATCTGCGGTAGTAATCGAGAGGGCCGCAACACCGGAAGAGTCGGCGATACTAAAAATGTCTCCGGCGTCGCGCGCGGCACCGGAAACGAACTCAGCTTCCCATTCGTCGGACGTCGAACGGTTGATCCTAAAAGAGCGCGCCCAATTCCGCCAATCTTGGCGCCGCCCACCAGACGGAACCGTCTTCGCCAACTACTTGGTGCTCACCGGCGCCGCGCGCTTCCTGGTGGAATTTATCCGCATCAACCCCCGCTCCTTTCTAGGAATGTCCAACGCACAGACCGCCGGCCTGGCCTGTATCATCGCCGGCGTAATTTTGAAATTGTGCCTGGCGAAAAAAGACCTAAATAGCCGGACGGAAGATCCTAGCTAGACTGGCGTGCGACGCAGAAAACGTTTTGCATATACGCTTTGGGGGCGGACACTATGTCAAGAGAAGCCGCAACAGCGATAAAAGAAGCGCCCACAGGCACCAGAGAAGCACCGGCTGTACCTCCCAGGCTGCCAGTGCCGAGAAGGTATCGCGTGGTTATAGCCGACGATCACTCCATCGTGCGCCGCGGAATTCGTACGCTGCTCGAATCCCTGCCGGGCGTCGAAGTTTGCGCGGAAGCCGCCAATGGCGCGGAAGCGTTGCATCACGTGATGAGGGAGCGGCCCGATCTGGTGGTTGACCTCACCATGCCCGAAAAAAATGGTTTGGAAGTTACCCGGCTGGTGCGCGAGGGGTCGCCAACCACCGACGTGCTCATCCTCACCATGCATTTCTCCGAAGAAGTGGCGCGCGAGGTGGTGCGCTGCGGCGCGCGCGGCTACCTCCCGAAATCCGACGCGGATATCGAGCTGCTCCACGCCGTGCGCCACATCCAGCAGCACAAACCTTTCTTCACCGGCAAACTCGCCACGAGTATGGCGGAAAGTTTTGTTCGCGACACCGGCGCCAGAAACGACGATAACCACAATGATGCGCCGCTTTCGGCCCGCGAATTGGAAGTGGTGCAACTGCTGGCTAGCGGAAAAAGCAACAAGGAAGCCGCCGCGATGATCGGCGTCTCCACGCGCACGGTGGAAAGCTACCGCAACCACATCATGCGAAAAATGGATTTCCGCAGCTTCAGCGACCTGATCCGCTTCGCCATCCGCAACAATTTGATCCAAGCGTAGCCACCATAAACGAAGTCGCGAGCGCCGGAAGTTATCGAGGGATCAGGGTGCCTGCGGGCGCTGGCGGTGGTGCAAGCGGAACTGAGGGCACGGGATTGAGGAACTCGCGAAGTTTTTGCCACTGAAGCAGCGCGAACAGCACGACCTGTGCGGCGAGGAGAGCCAGCGCGCAAATCCATAGCCGCGAATGCGCCAACCAACCCGAAATTTCGATCGCCGAAACATTAGACGGAATCAGCGCCGCAGAAACCACTGCGACCGTTGTGTGAAAAGACGCATGGGCAACGCCGAGAATCACGATGGTGCAGATGTAAAACACAATCAGGTACAACAGGGCGGCCACGAGCGGGCGGCGGGTTCGCCGCAAACCCATCCATTGCAGGTAGAGCAAATCGCGCGAGACCCACAACGCCAGGAATCCGATATTCAGTGTTGCCAGGCCCCAATTCCATTCGTCGGGCGCGGGATTCCTGTAAAAGCGAATCAGTTCGAGGATTCCAATTCCCATCACGATCGCGCCCAGCAGCAAATACGGAGCAGGCCAGAACGCGGCCCACAAACTCGCCGCGCTTTCTCCCAATGTTCTTATCCTGCGCCGGACCCGCTCGCGATTGCGCAGCAACGCAAGCCCAAGCAGCACGAATACCCAGAACGAGGCGCTCATTAAACCCTTTTCAATATCCAGTGGCGCAAGCGGCTTAAAGCCAATTCCCTGGTTGTTAAAAATGATCGGCTCACCGGCGGGGGATTTCCAGTTGAAAAAACCAATGATCAGCAACTCCAAAAACATCGCAAACCCGAATGCCTGCGCCGGCGAATACAGTTCGTAAACAGAAGGATCGCGTTTCAAATTGCGCACAATCGCAAGGATAAACCACGCCGTAAAGGTGACGTAAATCGCCATGAGCACGATAAAGTGGGGTACCGAAACGCCGAAGAACAAGTCTTGCGGTGTTTGTCCCACTCCGGATTCGAACATTGCGGTGGCCGCAAATGGGTTGAGTTGGTGGAATGTCCAATTGGTGGAAGCGTTGAGGTGAAAGTCCACCGATGTGGACGCAACCAGCAATAGAAATGGCAGTATTGCGATGGCGGAGACGCCCCGTCCGGATGCCATCGAAACTAAAATCGCAAGAACGTGAAACGCAATGCAGCCCACAAAGAGAATCAGATAGGCCTCGAGAACCAGGAAAGGCAACGCGTGCCCTAGAATCGCACCAAGGAGAGCGATGGGCATCAGGCACAGCACGATGACATACATCAGCACGGGTGCGCCGAAGAGCTTACCCGTGGCAAGCTCGAAAGATGTCAGGCGCGTGACGCGCTGGTAGTCGAAAGTGTTCAGTTCTTTTTCTCGATGAACCGACAGCAACTCGTAAATTCCTCCGCCGATTAGCAGCACCACGACCTGCAACATCAGAATGAGCCTGAACATTTCAATCGAGTCGTCCGCGACTGTCCGCGCCACAGTGCGAGCTTCGAATGAATACCAAACCGTCAGCGAGATGGCAGCGCAGATCACTACGGCGGCGATAGCGCGGCCGGGGCGCAGTTGAATGCGGGCGTTGCGCAACATTTCCGGATTGTTGAAGAAGGCGCTCACATCACTTCTCCGCTGGAGATCCGCGAGTACAAGCGTTCCAGCGTCTCCACCATTTCCTGGACTTCGCAGACGGGCGCGCCGGCGGCGACAAGTTCTTTTATCAACTCGGCGAGCTCCGCATCTCCGCCATCGAGGGCGAAATTTGCGCTGGCCGGTTCGGAGACGACGCCGGTGACGCCTTTTCTTCCCGCCAACCACATGGCCAAACCAAATCCTGGCGTGGCGAGCCGCACACGATAACGCCGCACGCTTTTGCCTTCGCGCATCACCTGCTCCAGCGTGCCAATGCGCAGCAGCTTGCCTTTCTCCATGATGGCGATGTTCGTGCAGATTTCTTCCAGGTCGGAGAGAATGTGCGAAGTAATAAAAATAGTTTTTCCGGCGGCGTGCAGGTTTTTCAACAAAACCTTTAGTTCCACGCGCGCTTTGGGATCCAGACCGGCGGCAGGCTCGTCGAGCACCAGCAGTGGAGGGTTGTGAATGATGGCGCGTCCTATTCCCAGGCGCTGCTTCATGCCGCGCGAAAGCCCGTGGATAAAGGCGTCGCGCTTGGTTTCCAGATTCATCAGGTGGAGCACTTCGTCCACGTGGGGCGCGATGGTGTGCGGCTCCATTTTGTAAGCGCGGGCGAAGTAGTCGAGATATTCCCAGACTTTCAAGTCGTCGTAGAGCGAGAAAAAATCCGCTAGGTAGCCGATGTTGCGTTGCGCTTCTTCCGGCTCGAGTTGAACGTCAACCCCCTTCACCGTGATGCGCCCGGCCGTGGGAACTTGCAAACCGCAAACCATTTTCAGCGTGGTGGTTTTGCCGGCGCCGTTCGGGCCGATGAGACCGAAAAGTTCTCCGTCGGCGATGTTGAGGTCGAGGCAATCCGCGGCGACAAGTTCCCCGCCCTTCTCGGAAGGGAGATCGTATTGCTTGGTCACTTGTTCGAGCTTTATCATGAAGTGCGCGCCATGTTGGCCCAGCGGGGTGGGACTGTCAATGTACCAGGTCCGCGGTGTCGGTAGCACATGAGATGTCCGGTGGAGATGGCAAGTGAAATGTCCGCTTTGGGGCTGTGAAAGTAGGAGACCATGCAAGGCGTGGACTCTTACACACAAGCCGCGACGGAGCGGGCAATGAAGGTACAGGAAGGAATGCTGCAGGCGATGTCGAAGAAGATCACGTAGTGGCAAGCGGCGTGCGCTTACTCGCGATCACCACGGTCGAGGCGGCCAACGATTTCTTGCGGAAGAGCATACCGCCGAGTTCAACCGGCGATTCCGGGTGAAAGCGGCGCAGGCGGGCAGCGCCTTTACGGGTTGGCGGCAGGATTTAGACGAGATCTTTTCCTTAAGTTCGAACGGGCGGTGAACTGTAATAACACGGTGAGCATCGTCCAAAAGGATTCATCGCAACTCTGCCTGACTTGTGATTGGCAGCCGAGTTGTTCAACGGCGCTCGTACAAAATATAAAAGCAGGCCCCTCGTCGGAGGACGCAGGGTCTGTCGGAATGATAACGGGAAGGGGTGCGGGTTTTTGCGGTGTCGGTTACTTACGCGTTGATACGGCGAGTGCTGCCGGTTATAACGAAGCTTAGGCGTGGTAGAGTTTTTGGACGGAGGGAAGCGATGAAGTTTCTAGGACATTTACTAGTGCTGCTGATCCTGAGCTGCGGTTTCGCGCAGTTCGCGATGGGGCAGCAAGTGGTGAGGGTAAGGATTGACGCGAAGGAATTGGAGCGCGCGCTGCTGATCCAAAAGCTCAACGAACACGGCGCGGATCACCATATGAAGTTTGAAGTTGTGAACCAAAACTTCGAGTACCGAATTGCGTACGGGACAGGCGGTTTCACTCCGTATGGCCCTGCGGTTGCCTCTGCAGCAGTGACGAAGGTGTTTGACGCGAAAGGCTCGGAACTTTTTGAATTCAATCGCGAAGGGCGCAAAACAGATGAAGGCGCTGCGAATGCCTCGGCGAAGGAAATTGTCAAACGGCTGAAGAAGTTGCGCTCGGGCGGATAGCGTTAGATGAGCTAGAAGATAGACGGGAAAGTTTTGCCGGCGCGGAGTCTAAATCCGCGGTGGCTTAATCTAAA
>Ga0073928_10003071_pt1 | contig 27008 bp, 22 predicted proteins | sample PaiPotPPA55metaG_FD_76969 | JGI IMG/M metagenome (GOLD analysis project Ga0073928, IMG submission 76969) | Iron sulfur acid spring bacterial and archeal communities from Banff, Canada, to study Microbial Dark Matter (Phase II) - Paint Pots PPA... ...
AGATTTGGCGCAGATCGGCAAGTCCGTCGTGATCAAAGGCGATTTGTCGGGCAGCGAAGACCTTTACGTTGACGGTCAGGTCGAAGGCAGCATCTCTCTGAAAAACAACAGTTTGACCGTCGGCCCCCACGGCCAGATCAAGGCTTCGGTGGAAGCCAAAGGCCTCATTGTGCAAGGCAAGCTCGAAGGCAACGTGCAGGCCAGCGATCGTGTCGAACTGCGCAAGACTGCTGTAGTTACGGGAGATATTTCCACGCAGAGGATTTCGATCGAGGAAGGCGCATACCTGAAAGGCAAGATCGACATTCAGGGCAGGGCGGAGAAAGCGGCAGGAAAGTAACTTTCGTCTGCCTCGGTTAATGGGTTAAAGTGTTAGTTGTAGAGTTCATTCAAAGTCTTGGGGTCCCAGTCGTCTTGGTTAAGGCGGCCCGTTGGTCTGAATGGCATCAGTCACTCATAATTTCATGAAGCTCTTTCGCGGCTCTTCGGGCGGGACAGAGGCGACCACTCCACAGGCCGCTCCAAAACTCGTCCGCCGCTCCAGCAGTCTGGGCGAACTGTCTCGATTGTGGGAGGCCGACGCGCCGCTGTGCGTGCTCGATCTCGGTTCTACTTCAGCCGCTAACATCCGCTTCTTCACTGAGCGCAGTCACAAGATTTACAGCGAAGATCTTCTCGTTGCTTCCACCGATCCGAACCTGGCCACAAAAGATGAACAGGGAAACCGAATCCTCGACAGCCGGCGATTTCTGGCCGACAACCTGGTCTATCCCGCGGCACATTTCGACGCCGTGCTGTGCTGGAATCTGCCGGATTATCTGGATGAAAGCCTGGTGCGTCCAGTTATGGGACGCGTCTGGTCAGTGCTGAAGCCCGGCGGAATGATGCTGGCGTTTTTCCATACCAAGGATGCGGGTCCGGACTCGCCCTGCTATCGCTTCCACATCGTAGGAAAAGATACGCTCGAAATGCAGCCCATCGTGCTGCATCGCGAAACCCGGCGCGGATCCGCCGGAGCAAGCCACAATTCGATTAACGACGGCTTTCGCTTGCAGCGTGTCTTCAACAACCGTCACATCGAAACCCTCTTCCGCGACTTCGCCTCCATCAAATTCTTTCTCGCCCGCGACAATGTCAGGGAAGTGCTGGTGGTGCGCTAGTGGCGGGAATTGATGATTGTTGATTGTTGATTGAAGAATCCAAAAATTGCCGCGGTGTTTTCAATCAAAAATCAACAATCAACAATCAAAAATTGCTTTCCTTCCACGCAATCACGCCCATACGAAACAGAAAGTGGCGTGAGATCTCGACTCGTGGAGCTGGCTTTGCAGCCGTGGAGATAATCTGTCGCATTTCCTCGGGAACGTAGGCGCGTCGTACCGACGCCAGTCCGTCCACCCGCGACACATAACTTCGCATCAACGGAAAGCCCGCGTAGACCAGCGCCAAGTGCAGGGGATGGCGGACCAGATCATTGATCAACACGGCGCAGCGGGCCACGCGTAGCGCCTCGGCGGCAAAGCGTGCCAGATCGCCGGGTTCCAAGTGATGCGCGAACAGGCTGCAACTCACCAGATCGAAACTGCAATCCGGGAAGGGAAGCGCGAGCGCATCGGAGACCACGGCGCGGTTTCCAGCCAACAGGTGAGTGCGCACGCGATCGACATCAGTCAACTGCAGCATGATCCCCTTGCTCGCCAGCTGTTGCGCCGCGAGTCTCGGCACCTCGCCCAATCCAGCGGCTACTTCCAGCATCGCGAAAGTTTTCTTGCCGGTTGCAGATGCGACGCGCTCGATCATGGCGCGCGTCGTAGCGACACCACCGAACCAGCGATTGATGCGGCAGATGTCCCGCAGCGAAATGTCCACCTCAACCGGCGGGCAAGCGTCCGAATCGAGAATTTCCGCTTGGCTGATCCGCTGCATGGTGTGTGGGCTGCCTTGGAAAAAGTAGCGCCGCCGTCCTTCGACTTCGCTCAGGGCAGGCTTAGACTTCGGCCAGCTCTTCTTCCAGCAACTGCTTGTTATACAGGTCGCAGTAATAGCCGTTCAAGGCTAGCAATTCATCATGCGTGCCGAGTTCGACGATGCGTCCGCCATGCAGCACGGCAATTCGGTCGGCGTTGCGCACGGTGGAAACACGGTGCGAGATGAAGATTGTCGTGCGGCCGCGCATCACGTCGCGCAGGTGGTTGAGAATCTTGTCTTCGGTATGGGTGTCGACGCTGGAGAGCGCGTCGTCGAGAATTAGAATCTTCGGGTTGCGGATCAGAGCACGCGCAATTGCGGTACGCTGCTTCTGGCCGCCGGAGAGCGTGATACCGCGCTCTCCCACCATGGTGTCGTAGCCCTCGGGAAAGCTTTCGATATCGGCTGCGATGTTCGCCGCGTCCGCCGCGCTGTGAATCTCCTGGTCGGTGGCGGAGTCTACGCCTAGAGCTATGTTCTCGCGGATGCGGTCGCTGAACAGGAATGTTTCCTGAGGTACGAACCCTATATTTTTGCGCAGCGAGGCGACGCGATATTCGCGAATCGGGCGGTCGTCGATCAGAACCGTTCCCGGCTCCGCGTCGTAAATGCGCGGGATCAGGCTTACCAAGGTGGTTTTTCCCGATCCTGTCGGGCCGACAATCGCCAGGCTGCTGCCCGCGGGGACGCGCAGGTTTACGTCGTGTAGGACCTGCTTGCCTTCGTAGCCGAAGTTGAGTCCGCGGAACTCGATCTCGCCGGCAATCTCGAGATCTTGCGCGCCGGGAGCATCCTCGATCTCAGGTTGCTCGTGCATGATTTCGTTGATCCGGATCAATGACGCCGTCCCGCGCTGGAAAAGATTGATGACCCAGCCGAGGGCGATAATCGGCCACGTAAGCTGCATCATGTAGGTGCTGAACGCGACGAATTGTCCAACGCTCATGGAACCGGAAAGCGAGAGAGTTGTCGTGATGGCAGGAAGCGAAATTCCGGGATGCGGGATTCCGGGATTTGAAACCAGAGTCACGTGCGAGAGTCCGCGAATGACTTCGCGCCCGCCGAGCCACAACACCAGCACCACGGCGCAACCCAGCATGAGTTCCAGCGTAGGCCAGAGCATGCCCATGAGGCGAACCAGCCGCAGGCTGCGACGGATGTATTCCTGATTCTCCGCCTCGAACAAACGAATCTCAGCTTCTTCCTGAACATAGGCGCGGATCAGGCGGGCGCCGGAAAAGTTCTCCTGCGCGCGCGCGGAGATGTCGGAGAACATGGCCTGAATTCTTTCGAAGCGATCGTGAATGCGGCGGCCGAAGGTCTGGATTACGACGCTCACCGCAGGCAGTGGCAGGAATGTGTACAGCGTTAGCCACGGACTGAGGGAAATCATGAACGCCAGAGCGCCCGCAGTGTAGACGATGGTATTCGCCGAATACATGATCGCGGGACCGAGCAGCGCGCGGACCGCGTTCAGGTCGTTGGTGGCACGCGCCATAATGTCGCCGGTGCGATGACGCTGATAGTACGAGTAGGAGAGGATTTCCAGCCGTGCGAACAGATCGTTGCGCAGATCGAATTCGATGTCGCGCGAAACGCCGATCACGATCCAGCGGGTAAGGAACTGGAAAATGCCCTTGGTGACGGCAATGGCAAGCAACAATGCAGCGTAGACGAAGAGTTTGTGCCTGGTTACGCCTTCGTGAAGATCGTCGGCGGCTTTGCCGAGCACTAGAGGGAACAGAATCCAGATGCCGTTGGTGAGCAAGACGCAAAGCGTGCCCGCAGCGTAACCCCAGCGGTAGCGCTTTAGATAAGGCAGGAGCGGGCGCAAACTCTTAAGCAGCATGCAAATCCAGTCAATGAAATTCTAGCAGGCGTGATTCATGAAATCCTCAGCCAAGGTGGGGCTGTGGAAAACAGATCGGCCCACTGTCCACTCCCTTGGGCGCTGCGGTTTCTTGGTTATGAGCGAAACAGGGATCCTCCGAAGTCCGCTGCTACAATGCGGCGCATGGCCGTCAACCTCACGACGGACGTAACTGGGTCCAACCCCTCAACGTTGCGCGAAACGACCCAGCCAGACCTGTTGACGATCGTTGCGATCGCGATCGCGGCTACCGTTATCGCGGATTTCATCCATGAAGGCGTTGGTCACGGAGGCATGTGTGCGGCCGCGGGCGGACAACCACTGGCGCTTTCTACGGTGCACTTTGAGTGTAGCGCGGACACTCGTCTGGTGGCCGCGGGCGGGACGCTCGCCAATCTGGTCTTCGGAGCGCTGTTCTGGGTCGCCGCACGCGCAGCTACGCAGAGCGCATCCTGGCGCTACTTCTTCTGGCTGCTGATGACATTCAACCTGTTCGATGCAGGCGGGTATTTCCTGTTTTCCGGCATCGGCAACTTCGGCGACTGGGCTGGGGTGGTGGCGGGATGGCAACCGGCGTGGGCGTGGCGCGTGGGTTTGATTACGCTGGGATTGGTGACCTACTTCCTATTGTTTGTGCCTCTGTGCTTGCGCGAGTTGCGTCCATTTTTGGGGAGAGATGCAGCGATTCGTGTGCGCCGGGCGCGCCAGCTCACGCTCGTACCTTATCTCACAGCCGGGATCCTCTCCTGCATTGCGGGCGCGCTGAATCCCGTGGGGCCGCTACTGATTCTAGTCTCGGCTGCGGCTGCGTCATTTGGCGGGAAATCGGGCCTGGCGTGGATGTGGACGCTGCTCCGCGGCCCGCGCATCCCCAGCAGCGAACTCCAGATGCCGGAGATCGCACGCAGCCGGGGATGGATGGTCGCCGCTATGATTCTGGCGATCGTGTTCATCGCCGGACTGGGACCCGGCTTGAAGTTTCATTCGGGCTAGGAGGCTATGACACTCGACGGCCGGAAACCTGCCCCTCCTGCATTGGCGTTGAGAATTGGCGCGGCAAGTGCAATCAGTGTAACGGCGATATTTCACTAACTATGGCGTTCGAGGATTTTGAACACTGGTCGTCTCGGTTGCATTGCTGGGCTGCTGGGATTAAATTTTGACCATCCAGAGATCGCCCGATCAAGTAAGCCACGTCTATCCGCGCGATCTCGTCGAGGTGATACCAGATGATTCCTCAAACAGTTCGAAAGGTTGCATTAGGTTTGTTGCTTTTGGCAAGCGCTCCCTTATGGGCAACGAAAGGTAAGGCTCCCTCGGTGTCCATTGCTGATTGCATCGGGATGACAATCCTGGTTGATCCTGGATATTTCCTAGGTTTGCCCTCATCGAGCAGGACAGCGACGTTTTCTCCTGACGGCAAGCGGTTTACAGTCGTTCTCAGAAAGGGGGATATAACGCGGAACCTGAATGTGTATTCGCTATTGCTCTTTGAGACAGAGCACCCGACAACACCGCAAAATCACCTCGTTCTTGAACTGACGTCTTCGTCGAATCGGGATGCAATAAGCCAAATCAAATGGCTAAGCGACAACAGGACGGTGGCATTTGTAGGCAACAGCGGGACCAGCTCGACCCAAGTGTTTACCTACGATCCCCTGCACCATCGATTGCGACGTATTACCGATCATAGGACAGCGATTTCTTCTTTCGGTATAAGCGGCAATGCAGAGACGACAGTATTTACAGCCGAGGAACCACTATCGCAGGCAAATACAAGCGCTCTGCCCGGACGTGCGATCGCCCCGAACGAGCAGTTGTACGAACTACTTTCAGGGCACAAAGATCCTGATGCTGAGGGGAACGTAGAGCTCTACATAAAGCGTCGGAGTCGTCCAGAAATACCAGTCAGAATGACAGACAGGACCTTCGATGAGGGAGATTTTCGTATCAGCGTTTCGCCAGATGGGAAGCACGCGGTCGTGCCCGTCTGGGTCGTGACGTTGCCTAAAGCGTGGGAAGAGTACGAAGAGAAATTGCTTGCCTTCTACGTCCGAGAAAAGCGTCTCCCGCTCAGTCCCTCTCGCGTTCTGCGCTGCAACCTGATTAACACCTTGACCGGAGTGGTGCGTCCTCTCATTGATGCCCCGCTTTCATGGTCATCCCGAGGTGTCGCCTGGACGAGCAATCAGACCATTACGGTAAGAGACACGTACCTTCCGCTGGATGGGTCTCCGTCAGAGAATGAGAGCCGCAAAAAGCAAACGTTTGATGTCGAGGTGAATTTAGATAACGGGCAGATAAAAACCCTCCACGACGAAGCTCCCGCAGAGAAGCAGACCCCGCTAGACGTTCATATTGAGGAAGATTTTCAGCATCCGCCGAAGCTAGTCGCAATAGATCGGAACACAAAGGCTGTTACCGTGTTGGAAGAACTGAACCCACAATTATCAAAACTGCAGTTGGGTCGAGTGGAGGAGTTGGTGTGGCACGATCCGGGCGGCGAGGAAGTCGAAGGAGGCTTAACCTACCCATCTGACTATCAACCGGGCCAACGGTATCCACTGGTGATTCAAACTCACGGATTCAACCGCAATCGATTCACCCTCGATGGCCCGTGGAGTTCAGCCTTTGCCGCACAGCCTCTGTCGGGTAAGGGATTCTTCGTCCTACAAGCTGGCTGGAATGTCGCAACGAGCCGAAAGACGATGCATACGCCCCAAGAGGGTCCTTATCAGAGGGAGAATTTTGAAAGTGCAATCGCAGAATTGGATCGTAGGGGGCTAGTTGATACATCTCGAGTAGGTATCATCGGATTCAGCCGGACAGTGTTCACAGTCGGATACACACTCACGCATTCGAAGTTCAAGTTCGGTGCCGCCATACTGGCCGACGGGTTCGATGGTAGCTACGTACAGTACCTGATGTACCAGCGCATGCGCGTGGAACTCGAAGGCATCTACGGTGGCACACCCTACGGGCCAGCGCGAGATCAGTGGATTCAGGCTGCGCCTGGTTTCAACGTCGAGAGAGTCTCCGCGCCAGTGATGTTAATTGCGTTGGGGCAGTCATCACTTCTCAAGAGCTGGGAGTGGTATTCAGGACTCTCCAGAACACAAAAGCCGGTTGATCTCATATATCTTCCGGATGCGCCCCACCTCTTAATCAAACCATCGGAGCGGGCCTACGCGCAGCAAGCGGTCGTCGATTGGTTTTGCTTTTGGTTAGGCTCAGAAGCCTCAAAGAATTCAATTACCGCAGATGAGAAGGCAAGATGGCTGTCCCTCCGAGATGGAACATCGTCCAACTGATCAGCATCGTGGTGATGGAGGTGCCATTTAGCCTCGATATAAGGTGAGAACTCGGCTGCTTAGTGGTTAGTTTTGCTCAGACTGAAGCCGGGATCTCGCCCTACCATGTCTGAATGGGTACGTTTGATGCCCTCCGTGTCCGACAGGAGGTTCTATGTTAGGTATGGGTGTGGTGGGAACAATTATTGTCATTCTGGTGATTGTTTGGTTGGTGCGTCGCGTATGAAGCAGGTTTCGCGTTTCAAGCGCCTTGCGTATCAGCGGAATTGGGTATGAAGAGACGGACATCGGGGTTCTTAGCGCTAGGTCTTGCTCCGCTGTGGATATTATCAGTTCACCAGATGTGTGGACAGAACACTGCTCATCCACAAGCGAGCCAGGAGCAGGCGGGTTCCTCGGATGCGCCCGATACCATCACGCTTCCGGAAGGTACGATCATTTCCGTCCGCATCGCCGATAAGATAAATTCCAGTCACAATCAGGCAGGGGACATCTTCATCGGCAGCGTCGATCCTTCCGTGCTTGTGGGCAGCCATGTCGTGATCCGGCGTGGAACTGAGGCTCATCTACGGATGGTGGAAGACAAGAAAGGCGGCCGTTTTCATGGAAATGCAGAAGTGGAAGTGGAGTTGATCAGTTTAGTAATCGATGGAAAGAAAATCGACGCCGATAGTGATGTGATGAAGAAGAAAAAAGGAGCGCTTTCCGCCAAATCCACGGCCGTAATAAAACCGGGCGCGGTCGGAGCCGCGGAAGTGGCTGTATCTGTGAATCCTATCGGTGCGGTTGCGCTGGGAGGGATCGCTGTATTGAAGGCGGCAAAAGTAGAGATGAAGCCCGGTAGCCGAATTGCGTTCACTTTGGCTTCTCCCCTAACCCTCGATTGCCCTACGGTAGCCAGTTTGCCGCCGGCCGAGAGAAGTTCTCAATAGAGCTCTAGCCCGGCACACGTTGTTGTTTCCGTTTCGCACTGAGCAGTTCTGCACAGTCAATACCAGTCCGCGAAATGTAGCATTCAATCAGGAAATAAGAGTTGGACTATCGAAGACGAACAGTGTCAGAAGACCGGCGGAGGGTATGCGGCAGTGAAGCTCAGATTTTTACTGTTTCTCTGAGCGGAGCCAACATTTTATCTACGCCGATCCAGAGTCCAGCGTGCTCTAGCGCTGTTCTGTTCCGCTCGCATCCCGCCGGCGTCAGCAGCCATGCTGAGCCGAAATCCTTTGTAGCCTTGGGAAGCGTTGTCAACGAAGCTTTCGTTATGGCCCTGTGAATCACCTGTCGCTGCTCGTTGGTGAACTCTGCATCAGGAACACCGAATTACATATTCTTTGCCTGAAGGAGCCGTCATGAACGATGCCGAGACCAAGCGGATGCTAAGAATGCTACAAACCGTTGAGTGCTTGTTTTCTGAGAATATAGCTTTGAAATCTGTGCTGCGTTCGCATCGCGTGCCAACGCCCGTGTGGCAGAAGGAATGCGATAAGCTGATGAATGATCCGGAACATTCATCGCATGTAAAATTTCGACACCTCTACGAGGAAATCGAGAACACCAGCGATCAGTCCAAGGCGTTGGCAGCCCTTTTGCAAGTCCTTCCAAAGCCCAGGAAACAGTGGAACTAGCTAATAAGAATTCCGGGTAGCAGCTTTAGGCGGTTCAGGCCGTGAACTGGGCTGTTGCCGCACGGGCAAAGGATTCTCGCAGGCCATTCCGACGCGCAGAGCTTCTCCCCGCCGGTCAGTTTTGCAGACTGTGATTCGCTGGCGGCTGTTTTGCAATAACGGGTAGGCGACGGGTGGGATCGAGTTGATTCAGTTCCGTCACCAGAGTAGAAAAATTCTCCATGTCCCGTTCGATTGCAATCAGATCGCACAGCTCTTCAAATCGCCGCATTGGATCAGTATTCATCACGGCTACTTAGGTGCCACAGCTCCGGGAGCGTTGCTACAGGGAAACCTTGAGTGAGCGGTCAATTTTCTTGGGCAAAACGGCTCCAAACCCCTGAGCGAGCACAGTCATACTTCAAGCCAATTGCAGTTATCAGCCATTTCACTACGGACGCGTCAATGATGGGATCAGAGGCCTATTCTCCGAGAGGGCTGGGGTGCGCTGAATTAACCGGGGTGAGCTTGGGCTGGGATTGACGGGCAGAATCGAGTTCCGCCCTCCAAGGGAGCAGGTCGCGGCCGAAGGCGGCGATGCTGACGCTGGCGACGATCGCGCTCCAGGCCGCGAAGAAGAGCCATGCGGCATTGGAGAGAAACCAATTACTGAAGCTCATGAGAGTCGATCCATTATTCCCGTGCTGTATCTATCTTCGTTCGCTATCGGTATTCTTTTGCCGGCGCGAGGCGGGCCAGAGAGGCCTCGCGCCGGGCTGCTTCCGCGCGCTACTGCTCCGAGGGAGGCGCAGTTTGGTTCATGTGGCTCTGCATGCGGGCTTCGTGCTCGGCTAACATCTGCTTCGCCTTGGCCTGTTGGTCCGGCGTGAGCATCTGGAAGAGCTGGTTGTGAACCTTGGTTTGTGCCACCGTGAGCTGAGCTTCGATCTGCGCTTTCTGTGACGCCAGTTTCTGAACCTGGCCGTCGTCGTAGGAACCCATCACATATTGACGCAGCTGCTGATCAATCTGGTGGGACTGTTGCATGAGCGGCTTCATGGAGGTGTGGGCGTTTTCCATGATGCCCTTCATCTGGCTCTGCTGGGCGTCGGTCAGGTTGAGCTGCTTGGCGAAGAAGCCCATGCCGCGGCCTCGGCCTTCCATGCCGAATCCGTGGCCGTGCATAGGCGGAGGCGGTGGAGTATCAGCGGTGGTTTGTGACTTGGCAATGGCGCTGCCGAGCAGAACTGCCAAGGTGGCGACCAGCAAACGAAAACGAAATGATTTCATGGGTAACTCCTGAACTTGCCCGGGGACGGCCCGGAGCGCTGCGTACAGAGATAGGAACACGGGCCGCAGGAAAAAGGCGGTAAAGAATCGGTCAACCGGAGTAAAGTTTTGTCAATGGTGGATGGGAACAAGGATCGAGGATCGAGGCTTGTCCAGGTTTCGGTTGGAAGGGGCGGCTGTCTGACGCTTGAAGCACCAGGGCGCGGCGCCCTTGGGACAGCCGGCAAGATGCCGGCGCTACGCGATCGTGCGGTTTGACAATTCTTTACTGCGAATATTTCCTTGCGGGTGCACAATTAGGGCTGCTATGGAAAGAATTCTGGTGATCGACGACGATGTGGAGCTTTGCCATTTGGTGGACGAATATCTGAGGGCAGAGGGATTTACGGTGGAGTGCGTGCACGATGGCGAAAGCGGGCTCAAGAAGGCTACCGCGGGGGATTATTTGCTGGCCGTGCTCGATGTTATGTTGCCGGGGATCAATGGATTTGAGGTGCTGCGCAGAATTCGCGCAACTTCGCGGCTGCCAGTGTTGTTGTTGACGGCGCGAGGCGAGGATGTGGATCGCATCGTGGGCCTGGAGATTGGAGCCGACGATTATCTTCCGAAGCCATTTAATCCGCGGGAGTTGGTGGCGCGGATTCGGGCGGTGCTGCGGCGAACGCGGGGGGATGGCAGCGGGTCGGCGGCGGCGCCGGAAATGGTGAGCGTGGGCGACGTGGAATTGGATCCGGCGACGCGGACGGTGCGGCTCGAGGGGAAGCCGGTGGATCTGACGTCGGTGGAATTTAATTTGCTGGAGGTGCTGTTGCGGGAGGCGGGGCGCGTTGTGCCCCGCGAGAGATTGGTGAATGCGGTATTGAGCCGCAAGTTTTCGCCGTTTGATCGCAGCATCGACATGCATGTCAGCAAGGTGCGCAAGAAATTGGGGGATACGGACAGCGACGAGCACATTAAGACGGTGCGTGGAGTCGGGTATATTTTTGCGCGCCCGAGAGAGAAGTCGAAGGTGTAGAGTTAACGAGTCTCATATGAAGAGCCTTTTTCTACGAATTTTTTTGTCGTTCTGGATGGCGCAGGCATTGTTCGTGGTGCTGGCGATCCTGGTGACGCTGGCATTTCGACCGCGCGGTTCGTCATGGGAGCCGCTGCGGACGACGTCCCTGAACGAGGCGGTCGGCGCTTACGAAGCGGGCGGGCCCCAGCAGGTTCGGGAATATCTGGAAAACCTGCAAGCGACGCAGCATGTTCGCGCATTTCTTTTCAACGAGCAGGGCGAGGAGGTCTCGCGCCGGGGCGCGCCGGACTGGGCGATGCGGATGCTGAGCAGCGGGTCACCTTCTCCGCGGGACGGATTTATTATTCCAGCTCCCAAGGTGCTGAAGGAGTCGCGGGCATCGTCCGATGGATTGCATCGCTTCACGCTGGTGATGGGACTCCCTCCGGGACCGCGTGTGTTTCTGGGGCCGAGGGGGATGCCGATTCCGGGATTGATTATCGGAGTCATTACCTCCGGATTGGTGTGCTATCTCCTAGCGTGGTATTTGACCCAGCCGATCGTGCGGCTGCGGGCGGCGACGCGGCAGCTGGCGGCGGGCGATCTCACGGCTCGGAGCGGCTCTCCCGCAGGCAAGCGGCGGGACGAAGTGGCAGGGTTGGTACGCGACTTTGACGCCATGGCGGAACGGCTGGAGATGTTGGTGAGGGCGCAATCGCGTTTGCTGAATGACATTTCCCACGAGTTGCGTTCGCCGCTGGCGCGATTGAATGTTGCGCTGGGGCTGGCGCGTCAGCGTGCGGGAGTGGAAAGCGCGGACATGCTGGATCGGATTGAACTCGAGGCCAGCCGGTTGAACGAATTGATCGGCAGGATTTTGACTTTGGCCCGGCTGGAAGATGGAGAGCAGCGCGTGCCGCAGACTCCGGTGCCGCTGGGCGAGTTGGTGGCTAGTGTCGCCGAGGATGCGGAGTTCGAAGCGCAGGAGCGACATTGCCACGTGCATACGACAATCCCCGAAGGGGACTGGGGCGTGCGAGGAAATGATTCGCTGTTGCACAGCGCGGTCGAGAATGTGGTGCGCAACGCGATTCGCTACACGCAAGAAGGGACGTCGGTTGAGATCGAACTGACGAGCGAGAAACGAGCCGGCGCTGCCGAAGCTGTGCTTCGAGTAAGCGATTCGGGACCGGGAGTTCCAGAGGACGCTTTGGGAAAATTGTTCCAGCCGTTCTATCGCCTGGATGATGCTCGCGGAAGGCTGACTGGGGGCGTTGGGCTGGGTCTGGCTATCACTGAGAGAGCGGTGCGCTTTCATGGCGGGAAAGTTTCGGCGTCTAATCGCGCCCAAGGCGGGCTGATGGTGGAGATTCGGCTACCTTTAATTGCGGGCACGGTTCGGAGCAAGGAGATCATTGAGGCGGTTCCGTTGGGGCGTGCTTAGGCAGACGTCAGACCTCATTTAACGCCCTCGTCGGATCGATCAGGCTCACGCTCGACAAATCCGCAGCATGAGCCGTGAGTGAGGAAAAGCCAAGGTTTCGGGCCTGAGATCTGACGCCTGGCACCGGTCTCTCGTATACTTGGAAGTGCTGGGAAAGCGGGGCAACTCCGCGGCGTTCCCAGGGTTCCAATAGCGGTTGTGGGGGTTTGCTCTTCCCTGGGCTTTCCTGATACACAAATGGGTTGAGATTTTCCCGCTTTTTCCAGACTGCAAGACCCAGCCGGCGGGTGCCGCGGGTGTGCGTACCCTTCAACCTCACGTAAGCATGGAGATCAACGAGAGAATGTCGAAACGATTCGGGTGGCTGCTCGGGGGAATGGTTCTGGTTACGATCGGACTGCTGGTGGCATGCGGGAGCAACTATAACCCATCGTCCGATGGGCTGGTGCTGGTGGGCAGCCAGGGATCGGCGCTGATTGAGACGTTTAGTTTTAATCTGTTCAACGGCCACCTGTCGGAGATCGCCAACACGCCAAATGATACGTCGAACCAAACTTGCGTGTTGAAAGGTATACCTACGTCGATCGTGGTGAATCCGGCGGGAACATTCGCCTACGTGATCTTGAATTCGAATACTTCGTGTCCGGGCAGTACAACCGGCATCTTAACGTTAAAGGTGGATTCCGCCGGGAACACGACGGCGGTAGGAAGTCCGGTTCCGTTTAATCCGGAAAACGTCCTGATTTTAGGAACGAACACCCAAGTCAGTCCGCCCCCGCCCGTAGTCCCCGGCCCGATGGTAATGGACTCGTCGGGGAAATTTCTCTTCGTCGCGGATCGGGCGACAACGGCCCCGGACCCCACGAAACCTCCGCCACCTCCGGGCAGTCCTCCCAATCCGCCTCTCTATGTGCCGGGTGCGGTTTCGGTGTTTGCCATTGGGAGTGGCGGAAGTGTAACGGAAGTGGCGGGTTCGCCCTTCTTTACTACGGGCACTACATTTCCTGCGACCACTGTCTCTCAAGCCAGTCTTGACATTGTCAGCGTGGCACCGACGCCCACAGTCTTTCCGGCAATTGGAGTGAATGGAGTACAGAACTCAGTATGTTCAACACCAGGGCTCCCTCCGCCAACAAGCGAGTATCTTTATGCGGTCGATGGTTTAGGGAACCAGGTCTTTGAATTCCAGGTGGATACCTCGTCGGGAGCTTTGACGAACCCACCAAACCGCGCGCAGCCGCCAGTTTTTCCTGCCGATCAGATTCCCGCCGGGGTCGCGGTGGATCCTTGCGATCGATTCGTTTACGTCAGCGACAGCCTGACGAACAAAGTCAGCGCCTACACCATTTGCAATGGTTACGCGACCCAGTCGTCATCCAACTGCCCGCAGACCCCTCTGCCCCCGGATGGCAGCCTGGTGCAGGTTGCGGGTTCGCCGTTTAGCCTGACGGGGAGTTCGAATAGTCCGGGGCCGCTCCTGGTGGATCCGTTTGGCAATAACCTCTACGTCCTTGGGACGCTCTCAAATACCGTTTCGCAGCTGAAAATCAGCCCCGTTTCGGGGACCCTGGCGCCATTGAGTCCCGCGACCGTGGCTACGGGATTGGGACCTGCGTCCATGGCAATTCGCGCGGATGATAACTGGCTTTTTGTGTCGAACTTCGGCACGGCCACTGCGGGCGGCACCACGGTATCGCAATATTCGATTACGCCGGCCACGGGACTGCTGACGGTCGGGCCGGCGTTTCAAACGGACAACTATCCCTGGGGCGTGGCGGTGAAATAGCAGACGTCAGACCTCGGGACTTCAGGCCTCGGACGCTCGACTCTCAATCGTTGCGGTAAGTGGCAAGGTCCGCCTTTGGACTCGGCGATGGGTGCATCCGCCCGCCAAACTGAACTGCAACGTCTGAGGTCCGATGTCTGAGGTCTGCCTCTCGCTACGTGGGCACTTTCAGGATCAAATAGCCGCCGACCAGGACGAAGATTAGGTCTGGCGACCAGGCCGCCAGGGCTGGAGGGAGCTGGCTGAGATTGCCCATGGCTTCGAACAGCCGGGACACGACCGTGTAGAAGACGGCGATTCCGACGGCGACGGCGACGCCGGTGATCGCTCCTTTTTTTCCCGTCGAAAGCGAGAAGGGAATGGCGAGCACGGCCATGATCAGCGTGATCAGAGGATACGAAAGCTTCTTGTGCAATTGCACCCGCAAGCGCACTACGTCGAATCCGCTTTGCTGCAGGTCGCGGATGTAGCGTCGCAACTCTTCGTAGTTCATCTCAGTGTACTGTTTCACTTCCTTCTTGAAATACGAAGGCGTCTCCTTCAGCTCGGGAAAGGTGGAGACGTCGAAAGTGTGGTAACCGTTAGGGGCAATGGCGGCTCCGCGCAGCGAACGCTGCCATCCTTGTTCGTAGATCCAGCGGTTCAGATTTTCGGCCCAGTGGGCGCGCTCGGCGTGGATGCGGCGCGTGATGGAGAAAGTGGCCGGATCGAGTTGGAACACGGTGAGATTGCCGAATTGGTCGCGATCGGGATCGAAAAACTGGTAGTAGTAAATGTCGTTGTTCTGGCCGAAAATCCAACTGCGGTCGGGGCGTAAATAGGTTTGCGGAGGCTTGCCCTTGATCTGGTTGTGCAGCGCCTCCTGGCGCTGGTTGGTGCGGGGCAGGTAGAACTGGTCGGCGAAAAATAGTCCTACCGCTAAAACCGCGGCGGCCATGACTACCGGCAGGACGATGCGGTAAATGCTGGTTCCGGTGGCCTTGATCGCGGTAATTTCGTTGGACCGTTGCATCAGGCCAAAGGTGACCAGCACGGCTAGCAACATAACCAGCGGTGCCACATTGTAGAGAAGATAAGGTGCGACGTTCAGCAGGTATTCCGCGACTACGGTGGCTGGAACCTGGTTGCGCAGGATATCTCCCAGCAACTCGAACAGCGTGAAAACGATGACCAGCACCAGGAATGTGGAAAGAATGAGTCCGAGGTACACAAAGAAGTCGCGCAACACGTAATCATCGATCAGCGTCGGAAAGCTGGCGCTGAAAACGCGGCGGCGGGTGGAAGCTCGTTCGAATGCATTTTCGCGGCGGACGCGAGGGCTTGGAAGATGAGCGCCAGAAGGGTCTCGCTTCCTGAAAGCGCGGAACGAAGCCAGTTCAAAGGGGCGCTTCTCGGCGCGGGACAACAGAAAAACCGCGAAGGCGAAAAAGATGATGTCCGCCAGCCATGCTCCAAACCAAGGTGTAACCCTGCCTTGGCGCGCCAGCGAAACGCCGATGAGAGAAATGACGTAATAGGTGAATACCAGCAGGATGGTCAGCACGAATCCACCGGACTTGCCGCTTTTTTTCGACGACAGACCCAACGGGATTCCGACCAACGCCAGCACGAGACAGGCAGTGGGAAGCGCCAAGCGCTTGTGGAACGCGATGAGATACCAGCGGGCAGAAACCGGATCGACACGGCTGGCCTTCTGCCAAAGCGCCGAAGTACTCATCACGTCGGCAGGAAGCGAATCGTCGGGCTTATTTTCGGTGGAGGGCAGGTCGAGTGGGATGTCGGTCTGCTGGAACGTGGAGATATTGTAGTGGCTGACGTCTTTGGGATCGGTCTCGTGCTCTGAACCGTCGATCAAATGCAAGTGCAGACGATCCTGACCTTCGCTGACGACGATCCCTTCCCTGGCAAGAGTGATTTTGGGATTGGAAGCGTCGCTAAGATCGGCCATGAACAAGCCCTTCCACACGGCGGCGCCCTGAGCGCTCTTCACGTCCTGCACGTAGAGAACTTTTCTGGGGAACCCTTCGTAGAAAACTCGAGGCTGGATTTCAAAAGAGACTTGCGAGCCTTTGAGGCGGTCTTCCAGATGGCCGAGCGCGGCCTGGGCGCGGGGAGCGATGTAGAGGCCGTTAAAGATTGCCAGCAGCCAAGCTGCAACGACAAAAATCGACAGCGCGCGGAGAAAACTCCACACGCCCATGCCGCTGGCGCGCATGGCGGTGATCTCGCTGTCAGCGGCGAGACGGCTCAGTCCGATCAGGATACCGAGCAGGACGCTCATGGGCAGCGTGTAAGTGAGGGCAACGGGGACGGTGAAGAAGAAAATTTCGGCGACGCTGGGCAGGGGCGCGCTGGCGCGGACCACCAGTTCGAGAATGCGTCCCAGATCGCGAGTGAACAGAACGAAGGTGAAGATGCCCGCGCCGATCAGCGCGTGCGCAGTCACTTCGCGTAGGATGTAGCGGGTTAAGATCCGCATGGGACGCGCTTAAGGCGAGGATAGCATAGGAGGCGGCTGCGACACTGAAGGGATGAACGGGAAGATAGGTTCGCAGCGGCGTGGGTGGGGACACCTTCGCGACAGTCGGCAGGAACCCGGCGCTACGAGAGGAGATGGAATGACTTCGGAGCAGAGTCTGGAGCAGAGTCTGGAGCACATCCACCGGCAATCGCGGGCTGACACGTTTGCACTGCTAGGGATTGCGGCGGTGGTGGCCCTGGTGCATATGTTCACCAACGGGCGCTACGGATTTCATCGCGATGAGTTGCAGGTCTTGAGCGATGCGCGGCACCTCGATTGGGGATTCGTGCCTTATCCGCCACTGACCCCGTTTGTGGAACGGGTTGGACTTTCCATCTTCGGACTGTCAATGGTAGGACTGCGGCTGTTCTCCGTGATTTCGCAGGCGCTTGCCGTTGTCTTCACCGGCTTGATGGCGCGGGAACTGGGCGGAGAACGTCTCGCCCAAATTGCGGCCGCTGTCGCGATTGCGCTTTCACCTCTGCCGTTGTTCGAAGGGACGGAATTTCAATACTCGACTTTTGATTACTTGTGGTGGGTGCTGATTGCCTACTTCGTGATTCGGCTGCTGAAGACGGAGAACCAACGGTGGTGGCTGGCAATCGGCGCGACCATCGGCATTGGTTTTCAGACAAAGTACACCATGGGATTTTATCTCTGTGGGATTCTAGGCGGCGTCCTGCTTACGCGAGCCCGGCGTTATCTGCTAAGTCCCTGGTTCTGGGGTGGGATGGCGTTGGGCTTGCTAATTTGTCTGCCGAATGTGCTTTGGCAAATAAAGCACGGTTTCATCTCCCTGCATTTTCTGCAGCACATCCATAAACGCGACGTAGGAGAGGGACGGGCCGATGGATTTCTGAGTCAGCAGTTCTGGATCTGCACGAATCTTTTCTCGGCGCCGTTGTGGATCGCCGGACTCCTGAGCTATTTGCGGGATCGTCGCTATCGTATGTTGGCATGGATGTATTTGATCCCGCTGACCCTATTCCTGGGGGGAAAGGGTCGAGGATATTACCTGGCGGGGGCGTATCCGATGCTGATGGCGATGGGCGGAGTGGTGGCGGAGCGCTGGGTCGCATCGCTGTCGAAGTTGCCGCGGCGGGCCATCGAGGCCGTATTCTTCACCTTGCTCGTGGCATCCGGTCTCTACATGAGTGCGGTCGTAATTCCGTGGACGTCTGGCGGGGCGCTGATGAATTTCGCTCTTAAGAACAACGGTGATCTGCGGGAGGAAATTGGCTGGGACGACTTGGTGAAAACAGTAGCCGGTATTCGCGACTCGTTGCCGGCGGAGCAGCGGGACAATGTGGGAGTGATGGTGAGGAACTACGGAGAGCAGGGAGCGATCGAGATTCTGGGTCCGGCATATGGGCTGCCTCCGCCGATCAGCGGTACGAACTCGGCATGGCTGCGCAAATATCCGGTGCCCCCGCCATCTACGTTAATCGTGTTGGGCACATCACGTGAAGATGCCGAACGGATGTATACATCGTGCCGTTTGGCCGGGCACAACAGAAATATTCTAGGCGTCCACAATGAAGAGAGTGACGATCATCCGGATATTTTCGTGTGCGGCGGCCCCCGGCTGCCGTGGCCGGAATTTTGGAAGGAATACCAAGGATTTGGGTAAAGACGGAGGGGATTTCCGTCTTCCAGTTTCGTTCGCGCCATCTCCTGGGTGCGGCGGTCACAGCGATCCCGGCGATCGAAGACGCATTGCGCTTCGCTCATCGACCGCCAGGTTCGCCCTGGGAGCGGTCTGAGTTGACGCCATCCCTGCAAGCATTTCCGCGTTTAATGAAACTGTGAAACTGTGTCACCTGGAGTTTAAGAAGCTCTCCGAAGTGTCTGGGGACAGCCGTCCCGGGCTGTCTGGCGGAGTGACGGTCCGCTGTAACGGGGGACGAACTAGTGAATCGCCGCACCAAGTCGAAGGTTACAATTTCTGAACCAATGGCGTCGAGTGAATCAGGGACCTTACTCCCCTCTGGGCTGCTTCCACCGGTCATCTCGGGTAAACTAACCCTGACTCCTTCCCCACAGCAAAATGATTAACGGCAAGCGCATTGCGGTCGTCATGCCCGCTTACAACGCGGAGAAGACCCTCCAGGTCACCGTGGGAGAACTTCCCGACCTGGTGGACGTCCGCATTCTGGTCGACGACCACAGCTCCGACCAGACCGTCGATCTCGCCCGGCGCTTTGGCTTGTACGTCTTCCAGCATGACCGAAACTATGGCTACGGACGCAATCAGCAAACCTGCTACCGCGAGGCCCTCGCGGCGGGCGCCGACGTCGTCATTATGCTTCATCCCGACTATCAATACACGCCGTTGCTGATCACTGCCATGGCGAGCATGATCGCCTACGATGTCTATGACGTAGTGCTCGGATCGCGCATCATCGGCGGCCGCGCCCTGCTCGGCGGCATGCCCGTCTACAAATACATTGCCAACCGGCTGCTTACCGCCTTCGAGAATCTTTTTCTCGGAGTAAAGCTTTCCGAGTACCACACCGGATACCGCGCCTTCAGCCGCAAAGTGCTCACCGACTTGCCTCTGCTGGAAAATTCCGACGACTTCGTCTTCGACAATCAGATGCTGGCCCAGTGTGTGCACTTCGGCTTTCGCATCGGTGAAGTTTCTTGCCCCACAAAGTATTTCGAAGAAGCCTCATCCATCAACTTTCGCCGCAGCGTGAAATACGGATTCGGTGTCTTGGGAACAACTTTGCAGTTTGCCCTGCAGAGATTCGGCCTCGCCCATCTGCCACGCTTTAGCGAACAAGGCCGCAAACTGGAAACGGGCCGCGAACCCTACTACACTGCGCACTCGGAAACTATGCGCGACGCCTAGCCGTCTGAGAAATGTCACCAGAACAGTTGTGGAAGATTCGGCCCCTCAGACCGCTGAAGAGTTTTGGAAAAGCGGCCCTTCAGGCCCGAGTGGAGCGTCTGAAATGAGACCTTGCTTTAGCCCCAGCGCGCTTCTTGGGCTCTTCTTTTCACTAGCAGTACTTTGAGTGTCGACCTTGAATGTCCGAAGCTCCGCAAAATTCGCCTACATCCTCGTTCGATAATTCATCCTTAGCGAATCTCGTCCTGCTCGCCGCTCTCACCGTAATCGCCCTGCTGATCATGGGCTATCACCCAGGTCTCGAGGACGACGCGTTTTACCTCGCGGCCATCAAACGAGATCTAAATCCCGCTCTGTTTCCCCACGATGCGGAATTCTTCCGCCTGCAGTTCCAAGCGACAATCTTCGATAAGCTCGTCGCATTCTCCGTTCGCCTCATCCATCTGCCACTGGCATGGACCGTTCTACTGTGGCAGGTCACCGCGATCTTTCTGCTTCTCCACGGTTGCTGGCGGATCAGCCGCCGCTGCTTTGCGGAGCTTGCCGCGCAATGGGCTGCTGTGACCACGATCGCTGTCTTGCTGACGATGCCACTGCCCGGAATCGCCATATCGCTCGCCGATCAGTATCTTCATCCCCGCACATTGGCGACGGCTGCCATCCTTGCCGCCATCGTCGCTGTCCTCGACCGGCGGCTCTTGTGGGCAGGAGTGCTACTTGCCATCGCGTTTTCCATTCACGCCATCATGGCCAGCTTCGGAATTTCTTTTTGCGCCTTTTTGTTTTGGAACCAGCGGGTTCCAGTGGATCGACGCTCGTCTGTCCCTTTGGCCGCAGCGATGGTCCTTCCGTTGGGATGGATTTTTGAACCCGCCTCCGATGCCTGGCGCCAGGCCGCTGCCACTCGTGGCTTTTACTATCCCGGACATTGGCATTGGTATGAATGGCTAGGGTTGATCGCTCCTCTGATTCTCTTGTACACCTATTGGACATTCCTGAAACGCGACGAACCATCCGAGAGCGACGGCAAAGCGCTGCGGTCATTGGTGCGCAGTCTTCTTTATTACGGCATTTTCCAAACCGCCGCCGGGCTCCTGATCATGCTTCCTCCCAGCCTTGAGCGTCTGCGGCCCTTTGAGCCCATGCGCTACCTGCACCTGCTCTACCTGTTGTTCTTCCTGGTCGCCGGCGGCCTTATGGGTCGCTATATACTTGACCGCCGCGTCTACCGCTGGCTGCTATTTTTTCTTCCCCTCAGCGCGGGCATGTTCTATGCCCAGCGCCAAATGTATCCCGCATCCGCACATCTGGAGTTGCCTGGCATCGCGCCGCAGAACGCCTGGCTGCAGGCCTTCGCCTGGATTCGGCAAAATACTCTAGTCGATAGCCTCTTCGCGCTCGACCCGCACTACATGACTTTGCCCGCGGAGGACTATCACGGATTCCGCGCCCTCGCCGAACGCAGTGCACTCGCCGACTACGAAAAAGATGGCGGCATGGCCGCCCGCGTTCCACGCCTGGCCCCGCGTTGGCTGAAGGAAGTGAATGCACAAAGCGGCTGGCAAAATTTTCAAGCCGCAGACTACCAGCGCTTGAAGCGTGATTTCGGCGTGACCTGGGTAATCCTCTACGCGCGGGATGAACCTCGCGACACAATGACCTGCCCATATCGAAACGGTCCGCTTCAAGTGTGCCGTCTATACTGAGAAAGCGGCGCCGAAAAGAGTAACGACGCAGGCGCAGAGAGAAGAGCAGCGCCGCGAAAGAAGTAGCGCAGCGAGAAAGTAGCGCCGGCGTCCCGCCGGCTGTCGCGGGGGCGTCCTCGCCCGCGCTTGCAGCGCCCCACATTCATGCCCACAGAATCGCGCCCCCAAACCCGCTTTCCACCCTACATTCTAATGGTTCTCTTCGCCCTGGCAGTCCGCCTCGCAGTCATCCCCTTTCTTTATCACGACTGGATGGACCCATTCGTCCTCGAGCACTGGGCGTTTGGCCGGATCGCCCGCTCCATCGCCTCCGGCCACGGCTTCGGCAGCCCGTTTGCCGACACCGGATTGTCCGCACTCTTGCCGCCGGTGTACTCGTACCTGCTCACTGGCATCTTTAAAGTCTTCGGAATCGAAACCAAAGCCTCCGTGCTCGCCGCTCTTTCGTTGAACAGTTTATTTTCCGCATTGACCTGCGTGCCGGTTTTCCTTCTCGCGCGGCAAGCTTTCGGCCAGCGCGTGGCCAAGTGGGCGGGATGGGGCTGGGCTTTCTCTCCTTATGGCGTTTACTACGGAGCCGACTGGGCGTGGTCCACTTGCCTGGTCGCGCTCGAACTGTGTTGGTTGTTTCTGTTTGGGTGGCGATTGGAAAATTCTTCGCGCAAGCGCGACTGGGCATTGTTCGGCGCGCTCTGCGGCATTTCCGCGCTCACCGAACCCGTCGTGATGTCTGTTCTTCCGCTGCTCGGCATTTGGACTCTGTACCGGCGCTACCAGCTCGCCCGTCCGTGGAAGACTCAGATGATCGCCGTAGCCTTTGCAGGACTCGCAACGCTCTCTCCCTGGCTGGTGCGGAACTACATGCTCTTCCACCGGTTCGTTCCTGTGCGCAGCGGCTACGGGCTCGAACTCTACATCGGCAACAACGGTTACTCCGGGCACTGGGTGAATCGCGCGCTCCATCCCAACCACAGCGACGCGGAACTTTCTGAATATGAACGCGCCGGCGAAATGGCGTACATGGACCACAAACTTCAGCAAGCGAAAGATTACATCCGCAGCCATCCCAGCTGGTTCGTCTGGATGACGTTTCGCCGTGTCGTCTATATGTGGACAGGCTACTGGAGCTTCGATCGCGCTTATCTGAAAGAGGAGCCGCTCGATCCTCCCAACATTTTTGTGAATACGACTATGACGATCCTGGGTTTCTGGGGACTGAGGCGGGTCTGGCAGCGCGATGCGGCGCTGGGCGTGCGTTTTGCTATCGTGCTCCTGTTTTTCCCGCTCACTTACTACATCTCGCATCCCGAAACTTATTACTTCCGTCCGGTCGATCCGCTCATCGTGGTTCTGGCTGCTGTAGCCGTGGCTGGCGGATCGAGGGAGTTGGCTCCATTGCAGCGTCTTGAGAGCGAGGGTTAACATCTAACTGGCAATGGCAAACGCGACCTCTTTAACTCTCCGAACTCAGCGACGGTTTACGATTGGGTTCAACGAGACCCTCAACTTCGCCTACGACGCTTTCTGCAGCAACAAACTCCAGTTCACGCTCACTGCTCTCGCTATGGCGGTGGGCACGGCCTCGGTGATTCTGGTGGCCACGATTGGGCTGACCGGAAAGCAGTATATCTTGCGCCAGCTGCAATCCATCGGCACCAACATGATCTACGCGGACTACCAGGGCGGCGCGCAGCGCATCGACTCCACGCCCGATCCGATGACCGTGGAAGATGTGCAGGCGGTTCGGGAACAAGTTCCCAGCGTGGTGGCCGCTTCTCCTACCGTGGCATTGGGAGACCGCATCAGCATTGGCGCGGGGAAACAAAGCGACATCCTCGTTCTCGGCGTGGATCCTGACTATACGCGGGTGCGCAATCTCAAAGCTTTGGCCGGCCGGTTTTTCGATTCCGAGGATTCTTCTGGACGCAACAAGGTGGGCGTGATCACCGAGAAGCTGGCGCAGAAGCTTTTTGGCGCCAACCAGGCGGCGATCGGCCAGATCATCAAGCTGAGCGGAGGTCTGCCGTTTACGATCGTGGGCGTGTTCAAGGAGAGCGTGGACACCTTCGGGCAGTCGGACATTCAGGAAGAAACTATGCTGATCCCCTACACGGTCAGCCGCTTCTTCACGCCTACGGCCGCGGTGTATCAGATTTATTTTTCGGTGGCCACTCCGCTGGACGTAATTCCCGCGACTGCCGCAATTAAAAGAGTGTTGCAATCGCGCCATCGTTCCGAGTCCGTCTACAGCGTGCAGAACCTGACTCAACTTCTCACCGTAGCGAGCCGCATTGCCGACGCACTGACCCTGATCCTGATGCTGGTTGCTTTCGTGACGCTGCTGGTGAGCGGGATCGGCATCATGAACATCATGCTGGCGACGGTGACGTCGCGTATCCGCGAGATTGGGATTCGCAAAGCCATCGGCGCTACGAACCGGGAAATCCGTTTCCAGTTTCTGGCGGAAGCCATTTTGATTTCGTTCTTCGGAGGCATCGCCGGCATCGTGGTCGGCCTCGCCATCCCCTACTCGGTGCGTTTTCTTACCGACTTCCGCATGCCGGTCTCAGGCTTGTCGGCCATCATCGCGATCATCGTGTCGTCGATCGTCGGAATCATCTTCGGTACTGTTCCCGCTACCCGCGCTTCGCAGTTGGATCCGGTGGAAAGTCTGCGCTACGAGTAAAGTGTTCGGCGCCCCGTCCTCCCGGCTGTATCCGTTTTGGGGTATCCCCCTCCCCCCCGAATCTTTAGAATCATCGGGTTAAACATCTTTTGGCCTGCAAAATCTTGAGCGCCAAGCGTTTAGAGGGCAAAATCTTGAGAGCAAAGGACTTAGAGCGCACCTCGGATCAATTTCGTTGAACCGTCGCCGCTCTTGCAGCACTTTTTCTTAGAGGGTCGTTGCACAGCTCCAGTCTGCGCTTTTTGTATTCTCAGTCAAGGTTGTTCGTCACAACGAGCAGAAAGTTTTCTGTGGAAGGCTGTGGAAAAAGGCAACGGACGGGAGTCGGGGATGATGGCGCAGTTTTATTGATCACGCAGCGGTATATCAAAATCAAGTAGCACCGACAGCATCGCCTCCCACCCTTGCAAAGTACACAAGGATGGGGCACCCAGTTTGTTGGTGATGGCAGGAAGATCAACGAGCCTGGGCCACCCGCCGTCGTAGGCGATTACCGGACAGGGCATATCTTGTCGAAAATGACGTCGTAGTGAATGATTTTGCTACCCTCTTCGTGTTCCTATGCCATCGCATGTCAGCAACGTGGAGCTGAATGATAAGCAGACTCGACTTTTCATATCAGCAGACGCGCGCGGGTGTCAGAGCATGTTACCTCATCGGCCCGACCGGGCTGTGTCTTCGCATCTGACCGTATACGAAGAGCACTATGATCGTTAGTAATGCAGACCATATGATGCTGTTCAGCAACATCAGCGCCAGCAACGACTCTGAGCTCTGAGGTGCAAAATAGACCATCGGGAACGCCAGAAGTTCAGACACTTGACGCCAACGATAAGTAACAGCGGTTGGTTTGATGAGTTCTGACTTGGTAAAGCAGATCCATGTCGCAATCAAGTGACCAGCCGCGAACACGATAAATATGGCTATAGTGTGCTTCTTCAGTAACAAATCTACGACCTCCCTATGGCTTCTGCTTCACTTTTCCGTGGTATTTTTTGACTAAGTACTCATACATCTCCTAGGAAAAGTCGATGCAATTATTACCGATTAAGCGGGTGGCCCAGGCTTCCGTGTTTTCCGTTCCCGTTCCGGGACTGTGGGTGCCCCGTCCTTGCGTTTTTTGCAAGGGCGGGTAGCGATGCGGCCGGTACTATGAAGTTTGTCATGCCCGGCGGACTCCATCGGACTTACGGCGCTCATCACCTGCACTTTATCACCTGCTCCGGCTACCGGCGATTGCCTTTTCTGAGCACCGCGCGCAGCCGCGACCTCTTCTTCTCGATTCTGGAACAGACGCGCCAGCGCTACCGGTTCGTGGTCGTGGGGTATGTCGTTATGAAAACCCGGGATAGACGGAACATTCCCCAGTTTTTCGATAAGTGGGGATTGGTAAACGTTCGGCTGTCTCCAGTCTCCCCGGAAACAGAAAATGGAGTAGCTGTCGATTTTCGGTCTCCCGAACAACTATTTATAACGGGCGATGAGGTGCGGCTCTCTTAGTCACAGGAAGCAACGCAGTGGTGCAGTTTGGCTTACGTATTAGGCCGGTTAAGCGGGAGATCCTTCGCTACGCCTGAAAAACGGCTACGCTCAGCATGACAAAGTCGTGTAGCCAGACTCCACCACTATTTCAAACAAGGACGAATGGCGTCGCGAACCCGGTAAAGCGCGGAGCCTGGCTCCTAGCCCTGAAGCGGGCTAACCTTGCTGGTCTACCTCAGCGGCGGTACGCTTGCGTAATGCGACCCCTTCGGTATTCCATCAACATCACGTTGGACGGGTGCTGCGATCATCGGGCAATTTCCCCGGACGAAGACTTGCATCGTCACGCGGCGGAAAACCTCGACCAGGCCGATGCCCTCCTCTTGGGCCGGGTGACTTACGAAATGATGGAGGCAGCGTGGCGGTCGACGGCGCGGTCAAAAGTGAGGCCGGATTGGATGGAACCCTTTGCCCGGACGATCGACGCGGCAAAGAAGTACGTCGTGTCGAGCACGCTGGACCGGGTCGATTGGAACGCGGAGCTGGTGCGCGGGGATCTGGGGAAGGGCGTTCAGCAGCTGAAGCGGGAGCCGGGTAAGGGGCTGCTCGTGGGTGGCGTGAAGCTCCCGCTGGCGTTGGCGGAGCTGGGATTGATCGATGAGTACGAGTTCGTGGTGCAGCCCAGGCTGGTGGGCCATGGGCCGACGTTGTTCGCGGGGCTATCGAAGCGTGTCGACTTGAGGCTGGTGAGCCGGCTGGAGTTCGGCTCGGGGGCGGTGGCGATGCGGTATGAGCCGAGAAGGTAGCCATGGGGCTTGTTAAGCCCGAGTTGGGCGGCCGCATCGTCTACCGCAAGATTGAGCAACTCGGATTAGGCCTTCCAAATTTTTGACCAACCTGACCATCGCCAGCGCATCCCTGTGACAGTAGTCGAGCAGGTCTCGCCTGACTCGGGCGGGAGTCGGAGATACCGGAGCAGGTTTGTTGATCGCGTCGCGGTACATCACAAATCAAGTAGTACCGGCAGCATCGGCTCCCACCCTTTCGACGAGCTCAGGGCAGGCTCTTGCAAAGTACGCAAGGATGGGACACCGCTTTGTTGGTGATGGCAGGAAGAGGAATAAGCCTGGGCCACCCGCCGTCCTCCGAATGAATCTTGTAGCAGATTCAACGATCACGGGTAGCTAGCTCGTGTTGCAGTTATTCTCACACTCCTGAACATAGTAGCTTCCGATAATAGTCAATCATAGTGAGCAGAATAGCTCACTAATCCTGTACATAATAGCTCACAGCCCAAATCCAAAATGGGAATGCACTCCCGAACTATAGACCTCCGTGTGATCGGTGTCCTTGTACTTACCTCCCACTTAGATTAGTTTGCGAAAAGAGTCAGGCATTAGTTGAGCCGAGAGGAAAACAAATGACGGTCATTTCCAAGTACAAGAATCACAATATCTGCGTCATAACATTCTTACTGCTTATGATCGGG
>Ga0073928_10003075_pt1 | contig 26982 bp, 26 predicted proteins | sample PaiPotPPA55metaG_FD_76969 | JGI IMG/M metagenome (GOLD analysis project Ga0073928, IMG submission 76969) | Iron sulfur acid spring bacterial and archeal communities from Banff, Canada, to study Microbial Dark Matter (Phase II) - Paint Pots PPA... ...
TACATGCTTCAGTCGCTTCATCAGAGCGTCGAACTCCTGCGTGCCGCCGCTTCGTGCTGTAAATTGTTCCAGCCATTCGCGGAACATAGCATTGAGCGTCTTATGCTGCGATTTGGCCAACAGCCGCGCTTGCTCAATCAGTTGCTCATCTGCACTGAGGGTAATGTTTTTCATACGGAAGCAGTGTACACGATCTTCGTGTAATTAATCAAGCGTCCTCCTTCAGGCAAAAACATTTCTTCGGTTTCGAGTACTGTCCCTTCGCTTGGCTGACAATGGTCTCGATTTGCGCTATCTCGAAAGACGGCGTGGCTTGTTTGGCTGCGTTGAGTTTAGGCAGAGCGATAAAATTTAAATTCCACTTGTGGTCGAAAAGGCAATTACCTTCGGAGTCGGTGGCCGAGGCAATCACGATTTGAACCACTTGGAAGTAAGAGTTGATGGTCTTCACGGACAACTTGGGCGCCAGACACTTCATTTTTGCCACTAGCTTCCGCGCTGCGTCGTTTGAGAAATCTGCTAGAACCGTTTCGGCTATACCGCCCTTTTCAGGATCATCTAAAAAATAAACGATCCCTTCGTAGCCTTTTACGGTTACTGGCTTCATCGGCTCGCGGGTTTTCTTCGCTACGACGGACCCGTCTGCGATGCCATCCAGCCAGATTCTCGATTGTTCTTTCAACGTCCGTTGCATTACGAACCTCATGATTCGCCACGACTTCGACGCACTTTCTTACGTCGTTGGGGGAGGAGTGGACGGCTGCGAATCAGCAGGGACGGCTCCTTCCCGAAAGCCCGAATCGGGTGGGGGTACCCTAATAGGGTACTTGTTCTTATCTGAAACTCAGCTAAATTTCGATCAGTATGTTGTGGTATGCATCGTCCTGTTTTCCGCCAACGAATGCTTGAATGAAAGATGCAACGTCTGGAGTTTATCCTCCTCAGCGCGGGTGATAATTCTACGTCCCTCGTTGCATTTTCTCGGAGCCATTCGCGCTTTAACGAATGGGGAGGGATGTGGTCGCACAACTTCTGGGCGATCAATCAGTCGTAAGTGGCTTCGTTTGAGTCACTGGGTTCCGAACATTTATGACGGTAATTCGCAATTGTTACAAAAACTCCTCGAAAGGCTAATGCATGAACATTCTTCGGAAGCACCATTTGGCATATATCGCTGCAATCGCAGTGGCTTTCTTACTCCCATCTCTTGCTCGCGCACAGGCCCCGACTTCCCGGGAGATTGACTTTGATTTCGTATTCTCGCGGCTCCCGTTTGGCAGCACCCAAAACATTTTTGTACAGGTATGGGACTCAGCCGCGGGCGGCACCCTGGTCTTTTCCGAGAACCACCCCAACGTAAAGATCGGATTGCTCGGCGAGGTCGATTTTGTTCTTGGGTCACTCACCGTAGGCGGTATCCCTTTAGGGACTTTCCCTGCCGGCGCTTCGCGCTATCTCGATGTTGTCGACGTCACTAACCGAAGTGTCTTTCCGAACGGGCGCAAACCCCTTTACGCAAATGCCTTCGCTCTCACTCCGGGACCTGCGGGACCCGCAGGCCCACAAGGACCGCAAGGCCTTCAGGGTCTGTCCGGACCCCAGGGCTTAAGCGGTGCGAATGGTCTTAACGGAGCACCAGGCGCGCCAGGTACAAATGGCACTAACGGGGTGAACGGCGCGCCTGGACCTCAAGGCCCAGCCGGACCGATTGGACTGAACAACTTGGGCCATTGGAACGCCGCAACGTCCTACAACCAAAACGACGCTGTTTTTGATTCCGCTTCCTATTGGCTGGCGACGAAAGCCAACGTCAGCTCCGAACCTTCGTCTACAAATACAAACTGGCAGCTGATGGCTGGCGGCTTAATCAACCGCGGCACGTGGAGTTCTTCAGCTACGTACAACGTAAACGACGCCGTGACTGACAACGGCTCCTTCTGGCTCGCGCTGATCGCGACGGTCCCAGGTTCAGCTAACGGTTGCGAGCCTGCCTCCACCTACCCACCCGGGCCTTGCGAGGGAACGTGGCAACAAATCGCTGCTGCTGGTTTAGCCGGTGCCGCAGGTGCGCAAGGTGCTGCCGGTCCTGCGGGGCCGGCCGGTCCTCAGGGACCCCAGGGAATTCAAGGCCTACCGGGCATCGGAGTGCAAGGAGCGCCCGGTCCGCAGGGACCTGCAGGTTCCGGTGGCGGAGGTTTCAGCGGGCTTCAGGAATTTACGCAGTCAGGGACATTCACAGTCCCAGCTGGTGTCACTCACATTTCCGTGGAGTTATGGGGCGGTGGTGGCGGAGCTGGCGTTCCAGGTCAGCCAGGATCTGGAGTAATTTCGAGCAGTTACGTTTGCGACCCGTACGGAGGTCTTTGCGCGGATTACATCGCCGGCCCCAGCTGTGATTCGCAACCTGGCGGCGGCGGGGGTGCGGGAGGGTATTCGCGTACGATTCTGGCCGTAACTCCAGGCGCAAGCTACCAACTAATTGTCGGAGCCGCTGGCGCAATTGACGTCGCTGCCACATCATCCCAAATCCTAGACAGTTCCGGCGTAACGCTATTGGCCGCGGGAGGTGGCCAGCCAGGAGCAGACGCCACAAACGCCGTTTCCAACTCAACTGGGCCTTGTACTCGGGGAACTGCAGGCCAGCCAGGAGCCGGGGGAGTTGGCGCGAGCGGAAGTGGCATAGTAAGCCGCAACGGAGCACCAGGGGGAAACGCGTCTACTCCACCGCCAGCCGGTACTATCTCACTTCCATCAGGCGGAGGAGCTGGAGGCGCAGGCCGCATTCCGAGCGCAGGAGGAGCAACAGCCGGCGGAGCGGGGTATGCTTTCCTTACGTGGTAGCCCTGCGCTAGCCGCAGCTGTGATGTCTCTAAGCTCATTAGAGCTCCCTCGTCGAAGGCTCTCTGGGTGACTGACGCAGGTAGGATAGCTGGGCTTTAATGACCGTCAGGCGCGCGTAGTACCAGGGATCGGCCTTGTCTTCGGCTCGAAACTCCGCAATGCGGCTTATAATTTCTTCCGGGTTGTCGCCACGGGAAAGAGCGCGTCTTGCGTACGCCCAGTCGGCTTCGGATTGGCTACGATGGCCGGCCGTAATTTTTCGGACACCGGTTTGGGAATCGCCAAGGTGGCGCGGGGATTCCGGAGAATCGTCCGGCACGCGAAAGTCTTGCAAATGATAGTGGGAGTCGGTTTCGTGACGCACGCGAACGACGAAAGCCTCGTGGTATTTTCTGTTCGTGAATCCAGGCAAACGAAGGAGGCGCGAGATGTCCGTGGCTGCTGGATCACCGCCATACTGCGAAGCCAAGGCACGTAACAGCGTTTCCGCATGGTTCGTATCGAGGCCTTCCACACGCCAGACGACCTGATGTTTTCCGGGCGAAGTGTCGAGAACGAAGTTGGGTGGAGGTAGGTCGCCGGAAGTACGGATCGCCTGAAGCGAAGCGCCGGCTTCCTCGTCGAGGTCAAGATAGGCATGGCGAACCTCGCGAATTTGCTCTCTAGTCCGGTTTCGCGATCCTTCTCTTACCGGATTCATTCCAATGAAAATGTCGGCACCAGATTCGTTCTGCTCATGAAGCCAGTGTTGAAACGAAGCAATCGCGATGGCCTCGGCAGGGAGAATTCGCTGGGTCGTTTGCTGTCGATTTCGATTCCTGACCAGCACGGCGACTTGGTCGCTTGGCTTGTGAAGGGCGAACACATATTCAGGTGCCGTCAGGAATCTTGGCGTGAAGGAGAAAACGCCGCTCATGCGTACTCCCTTGGAGCGACATAGATCGAACAGAAGTCAAAAAGGTCGGAGTCGGGGTCATAGCTGTTTATTTCGAGGACTTCGGAAATGAATCTTCGGCCCGGTCGTCGCTCGATGTGAACGACGACGTTTAGCGAATCGGCGATGTTGGTCTTGATCGCGCGATATGGTAATTCGACGCCGCTTTGCAGAACACAGCTCGTGAATCTTGCCAATCCCTGTTTTGCTGAGCTGGCGTGAATCGTGGACAAAGTACCCGCGTGACCGGTGTTGAGGAGCTGCAGAAGATCGAACGCTTCGCTCCCTCGAATTTCCCCCAACAAAATACGATCGGGCCGATGCCGAAGCGCGGCCTTGAGAAGCTCGCGAATGGTGACAGCGGGTACGCCGTTCTGTTCTCTTCGGGCTTCGAAGCGGACGAGGTTAGATTGAGCAAGTTGGATTTCAGCGGTGTCTTCGATCAAGAGGATGCGCTCGTCCGCGGGGATGAACTTCCCCAAGGCATTCAGCAGCGTGGTCTTGCCGGTTCCCGTTCCGCCGCAAATCAGTAGATTCCGCCGCTGCAAGACGTAATCTTCAAAACGGTTCGCAAGGGTGCGAGTAAGGGTGCCGCGTTCGATGAGGTCGGTGATTTCGAAAAGACGGACGTTAAATTTACGAATGGTAAGTGTCACGCCGGTCAGACTGCACGGCGGAATGACCGCAGCCACACGGCTGCCGTCCGGCAACCGCGAATCAAGGATGGGCTTTGCTTCCGAGATGTCGTCCCCGAGCCGTCTCGCGATGTTTTTTACCGCCACCAGGAGCGACCGCTCACCGAGCGAAATACCGCGTACCTGCTCGACGAAGCCCGCTTTCTCGACGAATACCTGATCCGGTCCGTTGACCATGACTTCGCTGACGGAATCATCGAGGATGAGATGTTCAATCGGTTTGAGGAATGGAAGAATGGTTTCAAAGCCAGGCATCAGAGTTCTCCTGCGGCGAGTTGCTCGAAATAGGACTTGTTCGGGTCGTTGTAATAAGGCTTCAAGTAGCAAAAGGTCGGGGGGATCGGGTTAAGCCCGTCGTAGCTGATTGTGATTGACTGGGCATTCCGCAGTTCGGTGAACGTCTTCATGTCGAAGCGATAGTCGGTCTGGGTGTTGTAACTCTTGGAGGCCGTAATATTGGCGCGGTGCGAGACAGCTTTTCCGGTGAGCAGGCTGACGCGTGCATCATGACCGCTTTCCGACAAGTTGTAGCTGACCTTCAGGCGGTCTTCTCTGCCGCACAGCTCGCTGGCAATCTTTGCCGAGAAATCGTCCGAGAGACAAAGAAAGATTTTCGTACGGAAGGTCTGGAGCAGCGTTCTCCAGCTGTCGCCCGGGAGCGACGAACGCAGCGAGCTGATGCTCTGTGTTGCGACGATCGAAATGCACCGGGCCTGCCGTGAGAGGCTGAAGAATTTGTCGTCACCTGTCGGATCGCTTTCACCGACGGTTGCGAAGTGCTGGTATTCATCGCACAGGAAAAGAACTTCGCGAAAATGACGGTCTTTGTTCGCTGCAATATGCGGGATGCGGTTCAGCACCGCGCGTTCGAAATCGAGCTTCATCATCACGCCGATGGCCTTGGCCAACCCGGCGTTCATGCCCACTGGAAAGTTGAGAGAACAAACCGCCCCTTGTTCTACGAGCCACGAAAAAGACGGCAACGGCTTTCCGTATCGGCCATCGAGGTTAAGTTTCGGGTCATAACATTCGCGCTTCGGGCAGAAGACGCGCTTCACTTTCGGGTTGTCGTCAAACAGAGAAAGGAACACGGAAATACCTTCGACGATCGAAGTTCGCAGCTTCGTTTCTATTCTTCGCCAATCCTCGCGAAACCATCGCTGAACGGCGTAAAGCTGCTCGAGCTTGTCCGGGTCCGCAAACTTGGGGTCGAGGATGGTGATCGGTTCAGCGGGAATGCCTCTGGCGCGTACTTCGTCCCATAATTCCTTCGAAGCTTCCGCGAGATATCGTTCTTTTCCCGAGTCGTGTTTGAAACCAAGGCCGGCAAGTTCGACCGGGCGCGAGCCAAACACTTCCGGCGTAACCGCCACGAAGTGGCGGCCCACGATGATCTCTTCGGCTTCGCCGATCCGCTGTTCCAGGAGCGGCGGCGAAATGGCGCACTCGTAGACGTTGAAGAGCGTGACGTAGTCGTAGGCGATCTTGTGAAGCAGGATGATGAACTTCACGAGATTGGTATAAGCCTGCTGCCAGAATGGTTCCTTGCCGCGACCGAAGAGATTGTTTAACAAGGATGCGATGTTGAACGCGAGAGCGTAGGCATCAAGGTCATTGTTCAGCGGATTGTAGCGGTATTCGGAATCGAGGCTGATCTCGATGAAATCCTCACCCCGGTCGTGGCGGTCGAGAATCTCCTTTACCTCCCGGCAGAAGTCGCCTTTTACCTCCAGAACGAGTGCGCCGATTCTGCGGTCTTTGTCGCTTGCCTTGAACGCCAGTATCTGCTCCGCAAACGGATACATTGCGGTCGCGGTTTTACCCGACCCAACCGCTCCAAGGATCGCAGTTCCGGTGAACAATCCGCGCTCCGGTATGGTCAGCCAGTGAGGCGCGTCGCTCGGGCCAGCCTCGCGAGCGTTGTGGACCTCGCCCAGCACCAGGAAAAGCTGTTCGCGTTTGCGCGGGTCGGGATACGGCGGAAGCCGCCCGGGAGAGACCCGCTGTCGGTATTTCAACGTGGCGACATAGAGTCCAGAAAACGTCGCGAGATAGAGGAGGTAAGGTGTGGTGAAAAGGCACACGTTGTAGAGCCACCTAAAACTCAGGAACGCGTTCGGAGCACGCAAAGAAATCAAATGAAGAAAGAACGATTGTTCCGGAAAGGGATGCGCATAGAAAAGGCCCGCGCCCGTTCCCATCGCCAGCAGACTAGCGAGGAAGTGCCGCGACGCGAGGACGCGTTGCATCATGACTTCCCTGCAGTCTCCGGTCCGCGCCGGACAGCGCCGTTGTCGGCACTTTTCTTCTGCTCTCGCCACTTGCGGTAGTCCTGATCCCTCCAGAGCATCTTCTTGATGGCGGAATTGAGGACATGGTCTACGCTGCTTTCGATGAATTGCGCATAGTCGTCGAGCAAGGTACTTACGGGTTCCTCCAGCCGAAATTCGCGGGTGAGAATTGCAGGTGCTCTCTTGATGATAGACATGGTGGTTCCTCCTCTAAGGTTTGACTTCAGAAATTCTTTTGCTCCGTCGGAAAAAATCGGAGGCACCGGGCACGGTGCCCATGGCGGGAGCGACCCCAAAAACTTTTTGGGCGGCTGAAACCCCGAAAAGTGGGGGCGCTCCCGCCCGATTTAGATTTTTTTCCGCCGGGCATTTTTTGCTCCCTGCTGACTCCTTCTCCCGGATTTTCGAGGACATGCCGGAGCCACAAGGTGAAGGACGTAAAGCAGGTTCGAGTGCAGGATGTCGTTCTTACCTTCTTCACCGTTGCTCCCCTTCCGCTTCACCGGAACCCGCGAAGGGCTTGAGAATTTGAGCCGCGAAGTGCGTCGTATGGGGAAGGTGATGCCCCTGAAATGTTGTGCGAATCTGAGATTCGGGAAGACGGTCCGCCTTCCATGCACGGTAGAAATGCTCGAACCGTTCTCCGGCGAAGCGCTCCTTCGACACGTTCCGAAAGACTAGGTCGGCTTCGCTGAGCAAGCCGTATTGGTGCAAGTCCCAGGCTTTGCGTATTGTGAAGTAGCGCAGCAAATCCTCGGCGGGGTTCGATTCGAGTGGCACGGTTACCAATGCATGAAACAGTTCACGCGCCTTTGCGAAATGCGCGTCGATCCGCGACAGATAGAGGAAGCGAAACTCCCGCAGCTCGCGAAACAGCGATGAGTACCCTTGCAGGTGATGAACAAAGGCGGAGAGATTGGCTTCGCTCCCTTGAATGAAGGAAAACGTAACGATCTTCGCGCGAGGACCCACATCCGAAAAGAACATCGGAAAGCGATCCACGAAATGCCGCACCGTAGGTTGAATTGTGCGGCGACCGAGATAGGTTTTCGACGGGAGATGCCGCGCTTCGATGTTCAGTTCGCGGCAGAAGAAAGAGAGTTTGTCGCTCTCCGTTTCAAGGTAGGAAAGGCCGGGATTTGCGAATACGAAATCGAGGATGGCAATGCCGATCTGGATGTATTCAAGTTCATGCCGGCGGCGGTTGCGAAGGTTCTCGCGGCCGAGTTGGCGATAGAGTTTGCGGGCGAAGAGGTGATACACCGCGCGATATCCCGGTATGGAGCTGGTGCGCGCGTGTTTGTTGGATTGGAGTTTGTTCCAGAAGAGAGTCGTGCGCTTGCCCCACTGCACGCCAGCAAAAGCGAGGAACTGACGGGCGACGAAGTAGCCGGAATGCGTCGCTACTAGGTAGAGAAAGCGCGCCTCTTCTTCGGTGTATCCGAAGGCCTGCAGAGCCCTAAGGTAAACATCGATGTTCATAGAGCGAAGATCCGTGCCGTGAGCTCGGATTCATCGAAAATGCGCCGCAACTTCGAAGCGTCTTCGCGAGGCGCATAGATCGAAAAGCCAGCCTTGGCTTTTTGTGCCAAGGCGCGGGGCCGGTAATTCCGGGTGGCCAGTTCCAGATTGATCTGTCTGCGTTGGTGGTCGGCCGTTTCGTATTCGAGACGGAGATCAGGAACTTGCACCTTGTCATTGACCAGAACCAGTCCTTGCGTCTCGGCGACGCGTTCGCGCGCCTCGCGCGACTGCCCTGCATCGCTCAGCCGGGCTAGTTCTCGATGCAGGTTTCGTTTCAATTCGTAATCGAGCGCGACGCGGATGGGCCTGCCTCCGGCACTCGCAATCCGTGCGGACTCCCGCTGGTACAGCCGATAGAGAGCTGTGTCATGTTTGGCTTCGCGCGGCTTCACGAAGCCGTGATAGATGGCCTGACCCTCGGGCAAGCGGCCTGATTGCGCGATGAGTCGCTTGGCCTTCTTTGTGAGAACCAGGAGGCCTGCTGTTCCTCTGTCGCCTCTCTTGATGCACTTCATGGCAATGAGCCCCTGCTGCGTTAGGTGGCGAATGTCACGATTCGTTCGCTTGGCTTCGCCGGCGTAAGCAAACTGGGCCAGGTCTTTGGCGTCGATCACGCGGAATTTGCCGATTGCGACGAGCGTGGTGAACTCGGATTCGCGGAGCAGATAGGTGCGATCTCTCAGATAGTAGGCGCGGGCGGAGGCGTCTATTTCAGGTCTGCGGCCGGCATCTCCCGATGCGACAGGCTGGGAGTCGCTATCGACGTCTTTCGCGCGGGTTGGGCTGTCGCCGCGGTCCTGGACGGGGGTGCGCTGTCCTTGGTCATCCATCTCTGGCTCGTTCGAAAATCGATCGCGGGACATGTTAAGAGTGCTCGTCGTTCTGGGAGGGTGCGGGCATCTCGATCTGACCGACCTGAAACTGTCTGTCGAGGTGGGAAAGTTTGCGGCCCGTGTTCTTCAGCAGAAACTTTCGCTGCAGCAGGAGGACGGCCCCGAATACATTGAAAAACAAAATGGCGGACGACGCGCAAATCCATTGTTCATACGCCTGCAGCAAGACGGCTTTGTACCCCGCCATGAACTTCAACTGGCCCATGAGCCAGAAGCCGTAAGCGAGAAGAAAGGCGATGGTGATGAGCAGCGCGTTGGCAATCATGTGTTTCCGCGAAACCTCAAATTCGCTTTGGGAAAAGGAGCGGGTGGGAGTCCGCAGCAGCCGAGACTCTCCTGACGCGTGCCGTTTGTTCGAGGCACTGTAAATGGTGAGATGGGCTGTGGCGGTTGCGAGGAGCAAGGTCGAGGCGTGAAAGAGGAAGTGGCGCGCGGAGGTTGGGCCGAGGTTGCCAGGCGGACGCCCGCGACTCCTTTCTCTCCTTGCCGCGCACAGTTCATTTGAACGCCTGATCTTCGCGGAAGTAGGAGATGGTGAGCCCCAGCGGATTGATGGGGATGAGCTCGTTCGGAACGCGCGACTGGAACACGAAAACGAGGTTCGCGGTATAGAGGTCGCGCTTCAGTTCACTGTGATCGGCGGGCGAGTAGTAGACCATATAGAAATCCACGCGCCCGCGGTAGGGCGGCGTTTGCAGTTCTTCGAGTGAAATCTTTTTCACATCGATGTCAATTTCAGAAGAGGAAGTATCCGTGAGGAATTTCCGAATGATGTCGTTCTTGCGGTAGGCGTCGAGGATGCCGTTGGCAAGCTTGCCGTCGAGAAAATACAGCGACTTGGCGAAGTCGTCCTGGATGGTGTAACGGTTCCTGCGGTAGTACAGCTGGGTGAATCGCGAGAGGAAGTACTTGGCTTCCGCGTCCTGCGGCTTGTACTCGAAGTTGTGGTAATTGATGGCTTCCGCGCGGCCGAGGTCATCGATACGGATCACCAGCGGGCGAAAATTTTCGAACGTACGGATGGTCCGCAAATCCACGAGCGCGAGTGTCACAGCGATGAGAGAGAGGAGAACGAGAGCGATCTTGAGATAGGTGTTAGTCACCATGGGGTCACCGCACGATTCGAGATAGAGCCTCTTGGCGTCCTGGAACGAAGCATCGCGATGCATTACAACTCCTTGGCAGCGGCCGACGCCGCGGCCGGGACCGCTTCGAGAATCCCAGTGGAACTGCCACCGGCGGTGCCGCTGAAGATGTGATTGGTCAATGCCGGAACTTTCAGCAGGACAAATATGGCGGCGATAAACGTGATGAGCAGGACAGGAAACCAGCCGATGAGCTGCACGGTCGAAATTGCGCCCGTCCCCTGCAGGGTGAGCACGCCAATAATAAGGTTGCCGATGATATAGACGACCGCCGCCGCGACCACTTCATAGAAAGCGTACTGCAGGAAACAGCGCAGCCAGCCCCAAAACAGCCACTCGAGTTTGGGTACGATGAAGAAGGGAACAAAGATGGGGCCGACGAGCACGCACACGGCCGAGGCGATAAAGCCATAGGCAATCACCACGATCGAGATAGCCTGTGCAGCCGCCAAGAGAATAATGACCACCACATAGATGGCCATGCCGAGAAAATCGGTGACGCCGGGAGAGTCGATGCGGGCCTCGAAATTCCCGATGCGGTCGACGATGGTCTGCAATTCGGCCTGGTTGATGCGGTTGGCGAGGAACTGCGTCTCATCGGTAATGAGATTGTGAAAGCTGGCACCGATTCCGGGGATGGGCGTGCTGTAGTAATTGACCATGGCGAATCCGAAGGCGATGGTGAGCAGCAGGCTTGCGAAGTTATCGAACTGGAAGGTGTACTTACCGCTGGCGGCGGAGAGTGCGGATTTGGTTCCATACCACGCCACTAGGATGGTGGCGAACATGCGAAACAGGTTTTGCCCCATGGCATCGAAGAAGCCGAGGTTCTGGGTCAGGAGATTGTTAATCGCCTGATACATAAACTGCAGGAAATCGGTCTGCACGGTTTCGGCTCCTTCGCAGTTCAGAGAGAAAGGCAAACTAGGGTATGCGGAAGTTCTGCAAAGAGTTGGTCAGGGTTCCGGTGAGCTGATTCAGATTACCGGCCTGGGTGGCTTGCCGGGTGATGTCGGTGTCGATGGCGTTGGTGGTCATTTCGCGTTGCTGCTTGGAGGCGACCACCTGCTGTTCGAGAAGGGAAGCGAGAAGCTTGTTGGAGTCCTGAATTGAACGTAGCGTTAAAACATTCGCCGCGTTGATCTTGTTGAGTACGGAGACTTCGCTATTGAGATTGGAGTCCGGCGAAAACGAATCGTTTTCAAGATTCCCCATCTGCATTTCAAGAGCCAGGGCGTTCCCGCGGATCGAACCGAGCGTGGCCATGGCGGTAAGGTTCGCGCCGTCCTGGAGTTGTACGGAGGCATATTGGGAACGGACTCGCGAAAGCTCAGTCGCGTCCATTCCCGAAAGGTGATCGGGGTTGTAGGGAAGGAGTGGGGTGGTGGCCAGCTGGTAGCCGCCGCCCACAGCTCCGGTGTTGACGCCGGTGATCCAGCCACCAGTGTTTCCGAAGGTGTTGAGCGCCGCGCCGTTGCGCCATTGCGAGAACAGAGCACGGTACCGTGCCTCCATGTGCTGGATGTTGCGGGCCATCTGCACGGCCAGATTGTATTGCGCGAGGACTTTGTCGTAGGTCTTCACCAGCTGTGCCAAGTGCTGCTGCAACTGGTAGTAGCGCAAAAGCGCGTTGTGGTAGTTGGTCGGGTCGTAAACGATGCCGCCGCCAAACTGCGCGGAGGTGGCGCCGGCCGAGAGGCCGACCACAAGCAAGGCGATGGAGATCTTCTTTCTGACGTTCATCGATGTTTCCTTTCTACCCTCAGAGATTCGAAGGCATGGTGTGATTCGCGTAGTCGGGCAGCGCGAGATCGCCCGACAGATAAATTTTGACCCGGTGCCCCTCGCGGATGGTCACGGTCGGAAGAACATTCAGGAAGCGATCGAGAATCTGCGCCGAGGATTGCCCCATGCTTTGCGCAAATCCCTGACGCAGGAGGTCGGTGCCCGAAGCAGTCAGGGCGCCCGCAGTCCCGCTTTCGGCGACGGCGCCGATCGCGCCGATGGCGAGCGAGACTCCAAACAATCTCACGTAGTGATTGTTGACTTGGTCGCGCAGCCCCGCGTCGCCGATCTGGTTGAGTCCCTGGAAGTGGTCAAGGCTCGCGGAGTAACCGTCCGGCATGACGAGCCGATGGAAGGAAACGGCCAGCCGCGTTTGTCCGAAGCTTTCGACCTTGCGGGCTTCCCCGAGAATCTTGGTGCCCGCAGGAATCAAAAGATGCTGGCGGTCGTGGGAGTAGACATCCGTCGTCAGCAGGCACTCGATGGGCCCCGAGAACTGCCCGTCGAGACGATTGAGAAGAACGGTTTCGAGAACGGTGGCTTCAAACAGTACGTAGGTTTTTCCTGTCGCCGCGGCCGGTGCGCTCGCCGCCGGGGCGACAGGATTTCGGTGTTCCTCCTTTCGGTCGCTTTCCGCAGCGGACTCTTTCGGCGCAGGCGCCGAAGTCTGCGCAACCGGAGGCTGCAGCGGCCGTAAGAGCTCGGCGAGCTGCATGGCCTCGGGCGACGCTGGAACGGAGGAAGGCGGTTCCGGCGCGTGCGCTGATTCCGGATTCTTTCGGTAGCTCAAAGCGACGTTCGAGGCAAACAAGGAGAGGTAGTCACGCTTCTGGCGTTCCTCCCGAATGGAGTCTTCGGCATGTTGCGGAGGGACTCCGCCAGACGCGGAACTGGGCTGGGGATCAACGTTGCTGGTGAGCGTGCGCGTCTGTTGCGCAAGAGCGTTCTGCGCGACGATCTGCTCCCGCTGCAAGTCGCGGATGCGGTTCTGCAGTTCGACGATTTTCGCTTCATTGAGTTCGAGCGGGGCTTGCACGGCGGGAGGTGGCGGTGCGCTGCGCGAAGGGGTGGCGGGTTTTTTCCCGCCGGTCAGCCACATGATCACGACCATTAGAACGGCCAGTCCCGCGAGCAGCCAGGACTGCACGTTTTTCGGGAGCAAGCCGGGCGGCTTCGAGCTTTTGTCGTGAAGGGAGGAAGGTAAGGTCATGACTTACTTCCCCGAAATCGCGCGGGTGAAATTCAGTTTCTTTTTTCCCACCGCCAGGTAGCCGCTATCGAGAATTTTCGGCGCGATGTACACGCCGTTCTCGACCTGGAAGGAGATGAGGTTGGGCTTGCCGTCCTTCAGTTCATAGAGCGCGGGTTTCTCTCGCGCGCCGCAGCGGATATAGGTGAACGAATCGTCGTGGTAGATGGCGGAAACCAAAAAGGGTTCCCGAGCCAACTTGGGATCAAGCGTGTAGTCGAAACGGAGCTGGGTTGCATAGGCCGAACGGAACTGGCTGATGGCCTCGGTGGCACGGGCTTCGGCCGCCCGCACATCCGCCGTTGCCTGCGAGTGAACAATTTCCATCTCCTTCCGGTAGGATTCGGCATCCGCGGCGCGGACGTAGCCGTGCAGCGCCGTCGCGGAACCGGGTTCGTCCTTCGGTTCGACGAAGAGTTTGAGATCGGGCTGGACGTTGGGCTCGCTGCTGACTTCGGTAAGCAGGAACGAGTAGACGTGTCCGCTCGCGGCGATCAGGTTTAGATTACTGCGGGCGCCGGCCTGGGCGGGATGAACATAGCAGAGGTTGTGCGCTCCGTTGATGATCCAGAATTCCCGGTCGCCCGTCGTGAAATCGAGGATCTCCTCGCTGTCTGGGAGCACGATCAAGGTGGAAAAGCGCAGCTTGGCATGAACTGGAACGATGTCTTCCCTGCCGTACTTGACGACGCGCGCGCCATCGGCAAGCAGGGGCAACGCCGCGAGAAATCCGAAGAGCAAGAGCACGGCGAACCGGGAATGCAACTTCCGTTGAAATGACATGGCTCTTTCTCCTTTGTTTTGATACCGAATCGCTAGGGATTTCGATCTTCGAACCAGCAGGTCACCGCCTGAATAAGAAACACAAGACTGGTGGCGGGCCCGACAAGACCCGGGGCAGATAGGCGGCGCTCACGCCAAAGCGTTCGGCCGATGACCAAAGGCGAGCAGTCACGACGCCTCACCTGCCAGCACGCTCAATCCCTTCTCAAATCCGTAGGCAGCAAAGGCTTCTTTCCGTCTGTGGTTGTCGTAGGGGTCATTGGTGTAGAGCCAGTAGCTGCGCCGGTCGACGTGGAGATTCGCGACTTTGGCAAGTTCGGGAGTCTTCAAAAGAAATTGCTGTTTGGGAATCAACGAGGCGATGAGATTCGCTTCGGTGTGGTTCAAATGAAACTGCCGGCGATACAGGTCCTGATCCATGTCCGGATTGGCGAGAAACATCTTGGTCGCGCAGCTTTCGACGATGATGTCGAGGAGTTCCGAGCGTTTCAGTTCGTCGAGCGATTGCGTGGAGAGAATCATGGCGGCGTTGTGTTTGCGCCACGTCTTCAACGCTTCGGTGATGTAGCGCTGGATGCTCGCGTTGCGCAGGAACACCCACGCTTCATCGATAAAAAATGCCTTGAAGGTGGAAGAGATCTCGCGATTCGCAATGACCTCATTCGCGCGATGGAGGATGTAGAAGAGCAGCGGTTCGAGAAGCTCCGGGTAGCGGCTCATCTGCTGGAAATCGAAACATTGAAAGCGTGAGAACGAGGTAGTGTCTTGCGGGTTGTCGAAAAGAAATCCGAACTGCCCGCCGCGCATCCATTTGGCGAGAGCGTAGGTAATCGGGCGCGGCAGGGTATTCCCGAGGACGTCCAGGGTGCGCAGCGCCGGATCGAGCGAGTAGAGATTTTCGATCTGTTCGTAGAGATCGCGATCGGTCGCCGGATCGAGCGCGCCGAGGTTGCTGCCGAGGAGAACCTTGAGAAAAAGCGCAAGAAAATCGAGGTTGGGCTTGGTGGGAGGAAGGCAGAAGGGATTAATCGTGAAGTCCGCCGATTCGAGCCCGAGCCGCAGATAGGAACCCCCGAAAAGGCGCGTTAAGCTTTCGAAACTTCCGCCGACATCGAAAATGAAGGTGCAGGGATCGTATTTCTGCAGATTGGTGATGAGGAAATTCAAAAGGAAAGACTTGCCGCTGCCGCTACGCCCGAGAATCATCGAATGCGCGGTATCGCGGTAGTGCAGATTCAAGAAGTACGGCGTGCCCTGGTTCGTTTCGAGTACCGCCAGATATTCCTGGCGGAGGTGCGCATTGCGCGTTTCACCGGAGTGCAGCGTAAAGAGGAAGGAAAGGTCCGCGTAGTTGGTATTCAACAGATATAGAGAGCGAAGATTGAAGGCGTGATTTCCAGGAACGCCGGCGAGAAAGGCATTGAGCAGGTTGAAACGTTCGTCATAAAGCTGGGCATCGTAAATGCCGAAGACTTTGTAGAACTCCGTGGCGGCACGTTCAACCGAGGCAAGGTCACGGTCGTAGAGCACGACGGTGAGCGAGAATTGCCCGAAGTAGTTGCCATGGAGTTCGATTTCCTTGATGCCCTTGCCAAGCTCCCGCACTTGCGATTCCTTGGAATTGTCGAGAAGCAAATCCTGCGGCCCAGCGTCGTTCAAATTCACCTGGCTTACCAACGATCGCTTGGTGTTGTGAAAATGCCGGCGCTTGGCCTGGATGGTCCGGCGGGTCTTGCCGGGTTCTTCTTTCGTCCATTCCGTCACGACGTGGTAGTTGGCGGAAACATTCAAAAGCCCTTTCAGCAGCAGCGGAAATGTTTGCGCCGGAGGTTCCTTGAGGGTCAGGACCTTGACGAAGTAATCGTCCACCCGCAAGTAGGTGCGGTGACACTCGAGGTGCGATTCGCACAGGTAATAGTCGAGAAACGTGTCATGTTTGAGCGTCGCGGCAGCGAGTTTCAGCGGGTCGAAATTCAGGGTGCGTTTCAGCATGCGAAACGTCTCCTGTTTTCCGAGGAGCCGCACGGGGACAAAGTCGCTGACCTGCGTGCGGAAACTCTCGACCTTCTGGCGGAGGGCGGATTCCGCCTTGCCCATCTCCACGGCGTCGAGGTGGACGGAAGAAGTCGCGGAAAAGCGCGCGGCGAGTTCCGCCCAGGATCGGGCGGGATTGCCGGGAAATTCAAGCAGCGTTCCCGCGAGCGAACGGCGTGCGGCGAGCGCCGGACAAAGAATGACGAAGTAGATGGAAAGCGAAAAAAGACTTTCCGACTTTTCCTCGAAATACGCGAAGCGGTCGCGAATCGCCGCATCGACAATGGGCTTGCCGCAGAAGGAATGAGGAATGACCTGGCGGTTGCGTTTGAACAGAAACTGGTAGACGCGGTAGTTCTCATCAAACAAACGCAGAGCGGATTCCAGGCGCTTGGTCAACTTGTCCACGGCCGCTGTCTCCAGGCATTCGTAGTCAACCCCTCCCATTTCGAGAACGACGCCAACGTCTCCCGATTTGGTGAGGAAGACCTCAGGGCCAATGAAACCGAAGAGATTGACCATGGCATTGAGCGATCCCACCTCTTCGTAGTTCTTCAAAATCCGTTTGACATTCAGCATGGCTTACCTCGGACGACAGAAACGGAACTGAGCTTGGCCGGGTCGTATTCGCGCCGCAGTTTCGCCGCTTGAAAGAGAAGTTTTAAAATCTGCGGGTCGGTGGCGGTCGCCCAGCGAGCGGCGAAATAAAGCAGCTGAAATATCAGCAACCCGCCGAGCAGACTTCCCAAGAGATTGAAGGTGCCCGCCCCGACACACATGGCGAAAAAGAAAAGCTTCCGCTCTGCGCCCAGGATGGTGAGAGGGCGCGAGAGCGAGCGCTGCACGAGGTTGACGCGTCGGTTGTTCACTTTTTTTCTCCACAGGAAAGTCTTAGCCGGGAAAGAGCCAGGCCATGAAGTTGACGGCGGCAATGGCCATGCCGACACCGAAGAGCACGCCCGCGAGTACGCGTTTCGATCCGCCTTCGCCGAAAGCGAACGTCAACCCCGAGACCACGATAGCGACCAGCGACAACCCTCGGGCAATGGTGCTGGTGAAGGCCTGTTGCAGCACGTTCACCGCGTTTTCCCACGGCGAGTTTGCTTGGGCGAAGGCCGGGACGACGAAAGCCAGGGTCACCGCTGCGATGCCTAATCCGCGCACCAGCAATGGAAAACACCGGACGAATCCAGAACGTCGTTTCATGGAAGAGTCTCCTACTCGAAATCAAAGAGCAGAGACGAGAGTTCCCGTCCGGACGCATCGGGGAAGGATTGCGAACCATGCTGTTTATGTCGCGAGCACGAGCCGCAACGAACTCCTAAAACAGCGTCGGCCATCTCCCTCACTCAGTGCGCGAGACGGGAACTCCTTCTGCATGTACCTATATCTGTAAGCGGCGGGAAATTTGTGTCGCAGAAAAATGAACAAAATTCTTGCATCCCGAAGAAATGCGAAGAAGAAAATCTAAAACAAGCGAAGCTGGCGGTCGTCCACCTTTGGTCGGCGCGGACGCTTGGCGGCGCGGCGCAACTTCCCGAGGAGTCGCTTCATCCGCTGCCGCGAAGCGTTTGAATAATCGGCGCCCGGTGACTCGTCGAGTTTGAACTGGACCAGCAGTTCCAGCTCTTCGCCGGAAAGGATTCTTCGCTGCCGGCAGCGATCGAGAAAATGGCGGAGTAAAGCGGAACGCTCGATGGGTTGCGCGCCGTTGTGATGCGGCGCACAGTCGAGATCAATGACATCAGAGCCGTGCCCTTGGCCGCGAATTTCCCGCTCGGCCCAGGCAAAGGCGTTGCGCCGCATGAACCGCGCAATGGCGAAGGCCAGGTGCGAATCGCGTCCGGCGAACTCCGGTGAACCGAAGGATTCGAGAAGCGCTGTAACAACGTGCTGTGCCACGTCGTCGGGCTGAAGAGTGGGACAGCGGGTTATGACTTGCCGAGAGATCCGATGCAGCATGGGAACGAAAGCCAGCAACAGGAGTTCCCGCGACGTCGAAGACTGGCCGTTGTTCGTCGTTCCGCGGAGAAGCTTCGCTAGAATTCCATCCTTCGACGGAATTCCGTTTCCCGCGCTGTGCTCAGTGTGCAGATAAGAGATGAGATCTGCAGCGGTCGGAAATGTGGACAGCAGTGGCGAGAAACTTGTGAATTGGCGGTACGTGTTTTGTCCTTCGGGTCCGGCGAATTGTTCGGTCAAGTGACGCTCCATGCCGCAGAGAAGACAACGGCAACGCGATTCCCGATTCATCACGGTTCGCTCCTTCTAGAGAGGTGGCGCGCTGTCCGTGGCGCTGGCTCGATTTCGCGAGGGCTGAACTGCATCGCCAGAGGTGGGGACAAGACCGGCGATCCCAGAAGGTCCGCGCAAGAAAGCACACTGCGCGAGATCCAGCGCAGCTATATCGGGAAAAGCAAAGGAGGGGGTGGACTTTCTTTTTTCGACCGCAATTCCGGACGCAGCAAAAAGAAAAGCCCTCCAGCAGCGCCGGAGGGCTTTCCGAGTTCGGAGGTTAGAACGTTCCGCCTTCCGAAGATTCGGACGAATGCTCCGACGCCTCGGAAGCGGGCGCTTGCGGCTCCGCTTCGCCGCGATCGAGCCTACGCACGACATCGGCTCGGACGGACCACGACGTAATCTTCGAGGTCTTCGATTTGTCGCCTTTGCCGTTCGGTTGTTCGTAGGTCGAGCTGACGAGAGAACCTTCGACGAGTACGTGAGCGCCCTTCTTGATCGTTGTAGCGACACGCTCTGCCAAAAGTGGCCGGAAGACAACGATCCGATGCCGCTCGGTTTTCGAGCTCCATTGGTCATCTCCGTTCTTCCACGAGCGCTGCGTGACGACTGACAGCACGGTGAATTTCGAACCGTTGCCTTTCGCTTGACGTTGCTCGGGGTCAGAACCAACGAACCCGACGAGAGTTATAGAGTTGAGGTAAGACATAGCTGAATTTTCTCCTTTTTCTTGCCCCATTTTCTTGAGGCACCCAGAAGCGAGTGGCTTCTGCTTCCAAAGCGAGCGGCTGCTTTATGGGAGGGACCCATGGGGTTAAGGGAGGAACCGGGAAAGCAGAAGACGCGAAGCTGCAGGACGCAGGAATTAGCCCGAAGCAGTGCCCGAGAAAATGAGTGGCAGAAAAAGGGCTGCTTACTCAACTCAGAAACAATCGGCATTGGGAGCCGGTTCAAGACAACCACCAAACCCGGAGAAAACTCAGAAGTGCTCGACGCCTGTCACGAACGCAGTCAGGTACGACCGGTGGCGCCGTTCTTACCAGTGGCCACGATCCAGTTCCCAGTCGCAACGAGCAGGTGAGGAGGCGAGAAATCAGAAGGTGCAAGGCTCATCGGAGGAAGTCAGTCGAAGCGGGATCAAGCAAAGCAACAAGGATAGAGGCCGGAACCGATGAAGATCGTGTAAGCAGCAAACACAGTTCGCAAGTCGGGGCGCGAACGATAGAGAACAAGTCTATGGGTGTTGGAACGTTCCCCGGTAGCGTTTCTGCTCGCGGAGGTACGGTTTCCATGCCTCGTCGAAATAGCAGTTGTTTGGAGCGGTGACAAACAGCGGCTCGCTTTCGTCATGAAAGCCAGCGAGGCCGCAACCAATGGCAGTAACCAAACTCGAGATCTGGATGGCTCTGGGCATACTCGAGAAATCCCTTCACGTAACCTGACACCTTCATGAACGGCAGAGTCTTGATGTTGTAATCCTTGGTTGGAATGGCAAAGCTATTTCCAGACGGACCAAAACCCACTCCCGCCTTGCCACCACAGTAGCGCCGGGCGTGCAAGGCCGCTCCAGCTCCGGGGACAAGTCCGTGCCGAAGCGAGAGCATGAACGGAGAACCGAAGATAACGATACGCAGCCAACGCACGCAAGTTGAGTTTTGGCAATTAGTAGCTGAGTTTGTGAGCAGCGGCATGGGGCAGACTGAGTTCTGCCGCAGCCATGGTTGTGGCGACATTTCCAATGTTTCGGCTGATCGCTCCTTGCAACCTGCTCGTTTCCCAGCTACACAGTGGCGAGCACCTTACGGTATCGCCGCCACACAACAATGACCGGCAACACGAGGATCATCAGCCAGATCAAAAGGGCGGGGCCGTAGTGCGCGAAGAACAGTACGATCCCGAGCGCCGTCTCCGACGCGTTGCGATAGCCAGCCACGAACGCGTTATGAATGCGGGTGGAAACGGAAGCGGCCGGCGTGGCCTCGCGGTTCCGATGCCCTTCTTGCGAATGTGGGTCCATTGTCCGAGGGCTTCGAACGGTCTGTTGCCTCGCCGCTCCAACCTCGGCTACGTGCGATGGGACGCACGGTCTGATCGATTACCTCCTTGTCAGACAATCATTCCAACGGCTTTCAGGTCGCAATCCGAGTTGCCGACAATACTTCCAGAGCCTCGTATTTCGCTCCGCGCAATCACGTTTCCGGCCAGAGATGTCCGGTTACTTATCGGCACTTAGCCTACTTTGTGTTATAAAATTCCGGCATCGGTAAAGTCAGTGCCCGCCCTGGTGGAACCGAGGAATTAAAACCAAGTTAGGAAGACGTTTTCAGCTTGACAGGCCAATACGACGGGGCCCGCAAATTATCGAGGCCGACCACATTTCTATGATCGTTGCCTGATGGAGTGACCGGAGCACCCAATGATTGTCGTAACAGGCGCAACGGGACGGACGGGAAGGGCGGCAGCGGAAGCGTTGCTCGCTAAAGGCGAAAAGGTTCGCGTGATTGGGCGAGACGCGAAGAAGATGGCGCCGTTCGTGGAGCTCGGTGCGAAATCTTTCGTCGGCAATGTTGTAGATGTTGCGTCCATGACAGAAGCTTTCAGCGGCGCTTCAGCCGTCTATTTGGTGCTGCCCGAAGACATCTCGCAACAGGATTTGCGCGCGCACCAAGAACGTGTCTCCGACTGCTACGCCGCGGCAATCACCAATGCCAAAGTGCGGTTTGTGGTTAGCCTGAGCAGCATCGGCGCTCAGCACGCGAAGAATACCGGGCCCATCGTTGGTTTGCACAATCTGGAACAAAAGCTTATTCGCATCGCCGGGCTGAACGTCCTGCATTTGCGCGCAGCGTACTTCATGGAAAATCTCTTCATGAGCGTCGAGCCGTTACGTTCGATGGGAACGCTACCGGGCGGTTTACAGGGAGGCGTGCAGATACCTTGGATAGCTACGAAAGATATCGGCGGGTATGCGGCCATTCGTCTCGCAGCCCGCGATTTTTCTGGCAGTTCAATTCAGGAACTCCAAGGGCAGCGCGACATCTCCATGAATGAGGCCGCGTCCATTGTTGGCCATTCTATCGGCATGCCCAATCTCGCCTATGCACAAGTTCCGAGCATGACCCTTGGGCAGGGCCTTGTGACGATGGGGTTACCTAAAAAGACCGCAGAATTAATTATTGAAATGTGGGATGGTGCGAATGCGGGACTCATTGTGCCACAGGAAGCGCGCTCGGCAAAAAACACGACGCCCACCACGCTCGAATCATTCGTCACCGAGGTGTTTGCCCCTGCGTATCTCAAGTCCGACCGTAGCTCCTGATTGGCGCGCAGTGCGTTCGGGCGTGCGCAGGAGCATCCGGCGACGGCTGAAAGTCGAGTCGAAGAATTGAGCAAGCAGTTGCATTTAGTCTGCTCCTCTTTTTTGGAGATGCCAGAGAAATGAGCTTCACGTTCACAAGAAGACGAAAAATGAGTGCCTGAATTCACGGAAGAACGATGACTTTGCCCTTCATCCCCAATTCGTCATGAAGAGCGCAAATGTATGGGTAGATTCCGAGGTGTGTGAACGTGACCCGGAATCGCGTGACTGTGTGGTGACTGTGTGGTGACTATTCAAGTCCAGTCCAGTCCGGTCCTGACGCGCGGCAGCAATGAATCCAGAGTGCACGTTGTCGGAAGGGGAATTGATTACCCGCGTGGCGCGCTCCATCTGCGTCCACGGTTACGCTGCTCGACGGCGGAAAGGGATCGCCTGCCGGCTCCGTCCCGAAGGTGATGAAATGGGGATCCTCAGGATCATCACTTGCCCATTCTACGGTTTGCCCCGCATGAATGATCATTGGGTCTCGAACAAAACGCATGATGGACAGCGTCGAAGCTCCCGCAGCATTCGTCGAGATCTCTCCACCCACGATTACCTGTTGTTCTGAGGAGTGGTGGTGCGCGGGTTTTCCTTCATCGTCATCACGATCGGCATCGGATAGCAGAACGTGCCTTTGGGCTTCTGCCTCGTCGTCATAGAAATCTTGCGTGTGGGGCAGCACCATTGACCGCTCTGGAACACTGCATGGCGACCAACGTTTTGGCAAATTGCTAACGGTTTGACAAATTCCTCGTGTGTACCCGGACGGGGTTCTTTGTCAGCGAGAACATAGGGCAAAAGTCCGAACGGCCCCATATACAGGGCCATAAGAACAAAGCCGGGCCGCATGACATTTGGTTCTGGATTGTTGCGCCATTGGCCGTAGGCGACGTAAGCAGCCGGGCGACCCATGGTTCAACGCTAGCAAGTGCCATTACGAACACACACGCGGAGTCACGGCAAGAGGAGAAGTGTTGACTGCAAATCTCTAAAACTCAATTCGCAGTCCGAGCTGTCCGGTACGATTTCCGCTGTTCTCAGCAGTCTGCACATTCTGCACTTGCCCGAACGAAGATGCCGTGACATTCGTCGGAGGCGGCGCAAAGTTTGGATGATTAAGGAGGTTCGTGAAAGTAGCCTCGAAGCGCATGCCAACCCGCTCGGTAACTCTCAGCCTCTTGGCCAGCCCTACGGCGACGGAGCTGGTACCCGGTCCTTCCAAAATACCCACGCCGCAATTTCCAACCGGGCCCGAAGGAATAGGGTTAAAAGCAACAAGGTCGAACATACTGCCCGTCGCCGGATTCGCACGGTTGCCGTTGCCAATGCAATCCGGGCGCTGAAAGGAGCCACGATAGGAAAGATTAAGGTTTCCTGGATCGAAGCTCGAACTTGTCGTAGGAGTCAGATAAGGACCGGTTTCCCAGAGACTGACCGTGCTCACCGACCACTCGCCAAACAAAGCATCCAGAACGCGGTTCTTGATTTGGAAAAATTTTCGGCTCCTTCCTACGGGCACATCGTAAACCGCGGACACCAAAAGACGATTGCGACGAGTCTGCGAGACGTTGCCGCGGTTAGCGGCAAGATTGAAACGATTGGCGACTGGCGTCCCGTAGATAATTTCAGGATTGAACGACGTGGGTGCGTCCCCTCCAACGTTGCCGAGGCTTTTGGCCCACACGTGACTCGCTTGTAGCGTGAGTCCAGAGTGTGATCGGACATTGAGCTCCGACTGCAATCCTTCGTAGCTCACATGGCCGGCGTTATTGGTTGAGAGGATTCTGCCCCAATTAGGATAGGGCTTAGGATTCGGATTGGGAGAAATTGTGCTGGGCGCGACTTGGTTCAGGTCCACCGTTTGGCTCATGCGGTAGGAGTTCATCCCCACGTAGCTCTCACGCAATGTGACATCCGGCACGATTTCCCGCTCGATGGTCATATTCCACTGCGCAGACTGCGGATCGCGATAATCGATCGGCGTGTTTTGATAAAAATCTCCTGTCCCTGCGATGTTCAGGGGATTATTTTCCGTTCGCACGTTCGGGAATTGGAATGTCGGATTGCCGTTGGCATCCGGATTGAAGCTGGTGCGCACCACCGCGACGTCGATATTGGTAGTGTTAAAGGAAAGCTGGCCAAGATTGGTCATGGTGAAAATGCCCAGCCCGGCGCGCACCACGGTCTTGTTGTTGCCGAACGGCCGATAAGCAAAGCCGAGCCTCGGCTGGAAATTTTTCTTGTAGAATTGGCGCAGCCCGGGGCCGAGACCCACGCTACCAGCCAACTCAACAGGCGCGCAGGGGAGCGCGCTATTGATCGGCACACAACCCAGCGCAGTATCTGGCGCGGTAGGCGTGCCGCAAGTTATGCCGCGGCCTGCCACGCAGGTGTTGATGCTCTCGAGAAAACCTGGGCGTGCCTGGTTTCCGCTGGGAATAATGATGCCTCCGTTCCGGATGTCGAACGCCGTCAAATTGGCGAGGTCACTGACGAATGCAGGCAGCGCCTGCCAGCGAAGTCCGAAACTCAAAGTGAACCTGTCGTTCACGCGCCACTCGTCCTGCCCATAGATACCGGTCTGAATTGTGTGCGCGTGTACGTCAGGGCCAGACTGCGCGACATAAGTCTTCGTCGGCAAACCGAGTAGCAGGTTCGCGAAGGCATTGCCTGTGAAAATTCCCTGGTCGAAGGTAAAAGAGCTGAAATCGTCGGAGCCGCCGAAGCTCTCCAGGTCAACATAAGCAACACGCCGCACATCCGCGCCGAATTTCAATGTGTGTCTGCCTTTAATCCAGATGAGATTGTCCGCGAATTGAATTGTCTGGGATTTTGTCGTGCCTGCTTTGTCGCGCCCGATCACTGAATAGTTGCCGGGGTCGTCGCTAAAATTGAAAGTCGGGAAAGCGCCGGTCGTCGGATGATCGCTGATATTCAGCCCCTGCAACCCTAATGTGGCGATCGCGGTTGCGCCTTGAATAGGGAAAGTCACGTCCAATTGGTAGTACGAAAGACCGAAGCGGGCTTCGTTGACCAGGTGATCCGTAATTGTGAAATTGTGGGAAATAATTAAGTTTTTGTTGTTTTCCAGATCGTTGTCGGGCGGCAGAAAGTTATTGACGGTATTTAAGAAGCTGTCCGTCAATGATTGTGAATTTAATCGCTTCCAACTCCAGCGCACGAACAGCGATTGCTTGGCAGTCACAGTGCGATCGATACGCACATCATAGCCATTGGTATCGCTTGGCGTAGGTGTCTGCTGCAGATAGTTGGCAGTAACGCCAAAATTCGCAGCACCGTTTTGAATATTCGGCGCCGGCAGGTAATTGTTGAGCAGATTCAGTGTTACTGGATTGATGCAATTTTGCGAGCTAGTGCAAGCATTGCCACCGGGGATCTTGTTCCCGGGATAGGGTTTTCCGGTGTACGGGTCCATTAATGGAGTCGACATTGCGGAGAAGTCTCCCGCTCTCATGGCCGTGGTCGGGACAAACAGAAACAGCGGCGTGGAATATCTTTTGCGATTACCTTCGTAGTCCGCAAAGAAAAATGTCTTGCCCTTGCCGTGCAGCACTTTAGGGATTTCCAGCGGGCCGCCCAGGCTACCTCCAAAGGTATGAAAGACTTTGTGCGGCTTGATGGTCTGGCCGTTGATATTCGATCCCCATACGGCGGCATCGAAAGCACTGTTTTGTGTGTACTCAAACAGACTGCCGTGAAATTGCCCAGTCCCACTTTTTGTGCTGATCGTGACGTCGCCGAGCTGGGCGAACTCCGCATTGTTGTTGAACTCCGAGACTTTGAATTCGGCGATCAATTCAGACGACGGATTCATATTCCCTAAAGCGCCATTCTGCCGAATATTTACAGTCGAAGATCCATCGACGGAGTATTGCACCTGAGAGGGAAGTCCCCCGCCAACGGAAACATTTCCATTGGCATCCTGCTGCGCTCCGGGCACGGTAGCGAGCATTGCGAGAGGGCTGGTGGTCGTTCCGCGATAATTCACTGGCAGGCTGGTAATTTGTTGAAAGTCTTTGGAGTCTGAAATAGTTGCATCCTCGGTATTCATCACGGGCCCGGCGCTCGCGGCAACCTCGATGCTCTGCGAAGCAGAAGCTAACTTCATCGCGACGTCTAGACGCAGAGTCTGCCGCGCATCCAAATGTGCAGAAGATATTTTGAAATCTGCAAAACCAGCCGCGGTGGCAACAAGAGCGTAGTTGCCAGCTTTAAGGTTTACAAAATGGAATGCGCCGTCGGCGTCGCTGGCGGCCTGATGTTGCGACCCATCGTCCACGCTCGTGAGCACAATTTGCGCGTTGGGCACCGCGCCCTGATTTTGATCCTTTACTACGCCTACGACATCCCCGAACGTCGATTGAGCCGATGCCCATGGCGCTGCCAGGGTGATGACAAGCAAGATCATAATAGTCTTGGCCAACATTTTGTTTCCCCCTTCACGGGGCTGTCGAAAATTACACCCCGCAATTGCGACCAAATCGTTTTTCTTGAGCGAACAGTGGTGTGCTACCCCGTAATGTGCGGAGCATAGAAGACGACTCATAAGGAAGTCGTGAAGGATTACGCGAAAGAATTTATCGGGTGGATGAATTTATTGAATTGATGTCGGCGCACCAGGCACTTGGGCAAATCCCTGCCACCCGCCAGATCTCCATCTCGAAAATTGGCGTAGCTACCTTATGAATTCCTTACGAATTGCTCAGGACTTCCTGAGAGGTGTTTCGCTATGGTTGTATCCGTTGCGCGGACCTTCCGTTTGCGGAGAGAATTTCGTCGCGCCGGGCGCGGTCGGTCGGGGTGATCTATAACTCCCGTCATTTTCATAGCGATTGGTTTTCTGAGTTGCTGGTTTTTGCTATATGCGCTCATGGAGTGGACCCAGGACCCAAAGCCCGGCGTTAGGCGTGCAGGAGACACCGAAATTAGTCAGAGACAACGACGGAGCCAGCAGGTCGTCAATTTTAGAAGCAAAGAAAGACCCTAGGAGAGAAAGATGGGTGTGACGGAGTGGAAGATGAAATTTGCGAGGTTGAGTCTGGTAATGATCCTCTGCGTGACTATCGTCCCTGGTCGTGGCTTCGCAGACGACGGAACTCCTTCAGGGGCGACGTCGCCGGTCAAGTTGGATACCCCTAAGCCGGGACTGACCGAACGAGAGCAATACCTACTCGATCGCGTCGAGCAA
>Ga0073928_10003078_pt1 | contig 26968 bp, 21 predicted proteins | sample PaiPotPPA55metaG_FD_76969 | JGI IMG/M metagenome (GOLD analysis project Ga0073928, IMG submission 76969) | Iron sulfur acid spring bacterial and archeal communities from Banff, Canada, to study Microbial Dark Matter (Phase II) - Paint Pots PPA... ...
CTGAGCTAGTCTTTAACATGAGTAAGTCAACACAGGCAATTTCAGCATGGTCAATTCTGACAGCTTCAGCATGGCATGAAAACTAGCAGGGCTGCCAGTCTCTGTCAAGTACTTTATGGCGCAAAGTGTGTCAGGCGGCCGCAACGCTCCGGGTGGCCCGCGCATACCTCCCGCTCATGGCATTCCAGCGAATGGTGAATATGTCCACGAACATTTTGAGGCTGTCTCCCAACATGTTGACTTTCGTGGCTGGCGAGTGCCCCCAGCGCACCGGAATTTCTATGGCGCGCAATCCGTGATGCCTGGCCAGGTATAGCAATTCAGGATCAAACCCGAATCCTTCAATGCGTTGTTGCTCGAAAATAATCCGGCAACGCTCACGCCGAAAAGCTTTGAACCCGCATTGGGTATCCACAAACGGCAAGCGCAACACGATGCGCACAATTTTGTTGAAGATGATGCCCGCGGTTTCACGGAAAATCGATTGGCGCGTGCTGATCAGGCTGCGATCCATGGCTCGCGATCCGATGGCTACATCGTAGCCATGATTTAGTGCCCTTAGAAGTTTGTCGGACTCCTCTATAGGCGCGGAAAGATCCGCGTCGGTAAAGAGCACCATGTCGCCTTGCGACTCCAGCATCCCGTGACGAACGCTGTAACCTTTGCCGCGATTCCTGCCGTTCGAAAGCACGCGGAGCCCGGTAAGCTTCCCGCGAAATGATTCGGCCACCGCCGCGGTTCGATCCGTTGAGCCGTCATCCACGACCAGCACCTCGGTACGCAGTCCCAGGGTCGGCAAATATTCAGCGATGCGTTGCAATGTTTCGGGCAAGCGCGGCTCTTCGTTGAAGGCGGGGATAATAATGGACAGATCGAAATTGGATGCGCTCATTATCTCGAATCCTGCGAGACCTTCGCTCCGGACTTTTGCCTGTCAAGGGTCGCAACAATCTCCTCCATTTGTTGCAGTGTAAAATCGCACTCAGTTTCCGTGTTGTAAAAATGCGGCGAAATGCGTACCCCCGCTTTTGGGCGGTAGTCGACGAGAATATTTCGCTTCACTAATTCCTGGCAGACATCGGCTGCGTGGGGGCATTCCACCGATACGGTTCCGGCACGCTCGGCGTCGTCTTCGGGAGTATTCACATGCCAGCCGCGCGATTTTGCACCTGCCAGAATCCGCGCGGTCATGCGGAGGGACTTCTCTCGAATGGCGCGAACTCCCACCTTATTAATAATGTCCAGCCCCGGTTGGCAAGCGTAGAGTGCCGGAATATGCGGCGTCCCATTCAAGAATCCAAACGAATCTTCGCGGCGGTCCAGCGCGCCGATTTCAAACTCGAAAGGACGCCGGTGCGCTAACCATCCGGTGAGAGCCGGTCTTAACTTCGCGCGCAAATCTTCGCGCACATACAAATAGGCTACGCCTGGGCCGCCGCAGAGCCATTTCAAAACTCCGCCCACGGCAAAATCCACCTGTAAACTTTTTACGTCGAGCGGAATTGCCCCGGTCGCCTGAAACACGTCGAGAATCACGTACGCGCCAACGCGGTGAGCGCGTTCGATGATGGCGCGCGCATTTACGATGTACGAGCTGCGAAACAACACCTGCGAGATGGGCACCAGGAGCGTGGTCTCGTCAATCGCGGCCAGCAATTTATCGAGATCGATGCGAATGGGATCCGCGCTGCTTACCGTTTCGACGCGCGCGCCATGGCGGCGCTGTTCGTTGTAAAAATATTGAACCGACGGGAATTCCTGCTCCACCATCACAACTTTGTTTCGCGCGCTTTGGAAATCGAAACAGGAGCTGATGATCGCCTGCGTAATGGTGACGTTTTGGTGCAACGATAAGTCGCCGGCTCCGGCGCCGATCAGCGGCGCGATCTTGTCGCCCACGCCGACGGCCATCTCCCACCAGCCCGCTTCCCAGGCACGAATTCCTCGATTCGCCCAGGAATCGGCGTAAGCGCGCATGCTGTTATAGACGGCGCGAGGCATGGCACCGAGCGAATTGCTGATCATGTAGGTGGAATTTTCCAGAATCGGAAATTCGCCGCGGAACTCGAGCAGATCGTTCATAAGGTTTGGCGCATTGTATTTTAGACTACTGGTATTCGCCACAGAAGAAGCCATAGGCGGCTCCCGAGACAGCGGCTCCCGAGACGGCTGCTCTCAAAGACAGGAATGTGACCGTCGGGGATTCAGTAATTCCCGACATTTTGGTGGGCGTATCGTAACGCTGCTCATCGGGACGGGAACTGAAACTACATAACCGCTTACATCAAGCCTCGAATTTTCAAAAGTACTATTCACTGCGGTGCCCATCCGTCCTAAACTTGAGTTGCCCAGCAGGGAGGATTCATGGCTACTCGAAAGCAGTCGTCAGGCCGTCATTCTGCTGATTCTGCTGGTCACTCAGACGCGATTCGCATTGTGCCGTTGCACCACCCGCAAGCTCTGCAGGCCTCCGCGCCTCAACTTACCTATCGCAATGGGCCGTTACTATCGGCCGTCGAGGTTTTCACCGTCTTTTGGGGCGCCGCATGGAACTCCGCTCCACAACTCACCTTGATGAACGATATCAACGGTTTCTTTGACTACATTCTTACCAGCGCGCTGATCGATCAGTTGGCAGAGTACAACGTTGGGAATTATAAAATTTCCCATGGCAAGCGCACCGGCACGACGGTCATCACGCCGGCTACTACCAGTTCGGTGAACGACACTACCATCCAGAAGGAACTGCAAAGCGCCATTGCGTCCAATAGCGCGTTCCCACAACCAGGCGTCAATACCTTGTACTTTGTGTTTATGCCGGAAGGAGTGAAGGTGGTGCAAGGCGGGTCAGCCTCTTGTCAGGCGTTCTGCGGGTATCACAACGATATCAATGGCCAGATTTTTTACGCTGTGATGCCGTACCCGGGATGCGCGGGCTGCACCGGGGGATTGCAACCGTTTGATGCGCTGACGTCCACGAGTTCACACGAATTATGCGAAGCCATTACCGATCCCATTCCGGGGCAGGGCTGGTACGACGATTCGAATGGAGAGATAGGCGACATTTGTGCGTGGAAAACGAAGAAAATAGGCCAGTTCACGGTGCAGTTGGAATGGTCGAACAAGGCTAACCAGTGTTTGTAAAACATTCTCTCGCAGATAGACAGTTGGTTACGTAGCAGCAGATGTATCGACCGAAATTGTACGCCTTCACGTAGCTAAGAGCCGCGACAAACGAAGTAACTCGTCACGCGAACGACGCCCGAGTTGCTTGATTTTCCCGCCATAGACTACATAATGGCACCTAAAGCCGGGCCCTCTTATGGTTTGTCCACAGTGCAGTTATGCAAATCCGGATGATTCTATCGCGTGTGTGAAGTGCGCCACGCCGCTTCCAGCAAGTGACCACACCCTCGCTACCGGTGGACAGGGCTGGTCCATACCTGTCGAAGAAGGAATAGTTGCTGCCGGAACTCCCAAACCGTTAGCTCTGGGAACAATGCTGGGCGAACGCTATGAAATTGTGAAATTGCTGGGACAAGGTGGCATGGGCGCAGTGTACCGCGCTTACGATCGTGAACTCGAGCGCGAAGTGGCGCTCAAAGTAATTCGCAGCGACATGGCCGCGAATCCGGAGATTTTGAAACGCTTCAAGCAGGAATTGATCCTCGCACGGCAAATCACCCATAAAAACGTTATCCGCATCTTCGACCTCGGACAGGCGGACGGAATCAAGTTCATCACGATGGAGTACATCGACGGTGAGGACCTGCAGAGCATATTGAAACGTAAGAAAAAACTGGAGTATGCGGAAGCGGCGGTGATCATGGCGCAAATTTGCCGGGCGCTCGCAGCGGCGCACGCCGAAGGCGTGATTCACCGTGATTTGAAACCGCAAAATATCATGCTGGACAAAACCGGACGCGTGTACGTGATGGATTTCGGCATCGCGCGGTCGATGGTGGCAAGAGGCATGACGCAAACGGGAGCGCTGATCGGAACCCCGGACTACATGTCGCCGGAACAGGCCAAGGGGCAGACGTTGGATGCCCGTTCCGATCTGTTTACCGCCGGCATTATTTTTTACGAAATGCTCAGTGGCCAAGCGCCATTCGAGGGCGAAACCACGATGGCGAAGTTATGGAAGCGGACTACTGAGCCAGCTCGTCCCGTTGGTGAACTGGACAACGCCATTCCGCCGCCGCTGGCCCAGATCGTGGACACTTGCCTGCAAATCGACCCCAACAAACGCTTCGCCCAGGCGGAAGAAATTGTTCAACGGATTGAGACGTGGCAAGGACCCGGCGCCGATACGCGCGTAATTCCAGGTGAGTACAAACTTCCGGCGTATGCAAAATGGGCGGCGGTGGGGATTTCGATCGTAGCGGTGGCTGCGGGGTTTATGTTGCGCTCGAAGATCACATCCCAGCCGGTGGCCACGACGCACCCCCCAGTAACCCTGCTGATCGCGGATTTCGACAACAAGACCGGCGACGCGGTTTTTGACGGCACTCTGGAGCCCATGCTGGGAATCGCACTGGAAGGAGCCCCATTTATTTCGTCGTTCAATCGTGGGCAAGCGAAAAAAATTGCCACGCGATTGCAACCGGGCTCGACACAAATGGACGCGAAGATCGCGCAACTCGTAGCAGTGCGTGAAGGCGTCCACGTAGTGGTAGCTGGATCTATTGTGCAAGATGGCGGGCATTATAAAGTTTCCGTTGCAGCCATCGACCCGGCCACAGGTAAACCGATCAAGCAGGAAGAGCGGGTAGCCACGAACAAACAAGACGTGTTGGCGGCAGCGGGCAAACTGGCCGAGGGCATTCGAAAAGGATTGGGGGACACCACGCCAGAATCCATGCAACAAGCCGCGGAGGAAACCTACAGCTCCGGTTCGCTGGAGGCCGCCCATTATTACGCTCTGGCACAGAGCCTGCAATGGGCCGGGGAATGGGATGCAGCGATAAAGTCTTACGCGAAAGCAGTGGAAGTGGACCCCGACCTCGGGCGTGCCTATGCGGGAATGGCAGTGATGTATTCGAACCTGGGGAAGACGGAGGAGGCCACCAAATATTATCGTATGGCGCTATCACGCATAGATCGCATGACCGACCGTGAAAAATATCGCACGCGCAGCGGATATTATTTGGCGATTCGCAACCAGGCCAAGGCCATAGAGGAATTATCCGCGCTGGTTGCCCAGTATCCCGCCGATACCGCCGGACACGCGAATCTGGCATTGGCTCATTTTTTCAATAGAGATATGAGCAAGGCTCTTGAAGAGCAGAAGCGGGCGCTGGTCATTGCTCCCCACAGTATTCTTCAGCGCAGCAATTTTTCGATGTATGCGTTGTATGCGGGCGATTTCGAAACGGCGGAGAAGGAAGCAAATGCCATTCTGCAGGAAAATCCGGCTTTCGAACAAGCTTTGCGCACCTCGGCCATCGCGGCGATGGCGCTCGGGCATAACGATCAGGCAAAAGCAAATTACCTGAAATTGCAAGCCGTTAATGCTCGCGGCGCTTCCATTGCGAGCTCGGGACTTGCTGATCTGGATCTGTACGAAGGGCGTATTGCGAATGCGACTGCTATTCTCGAAAAAGGCATCGCTACGGATACAGCGGCGAAAGATACGGACTCCGCGGCTAACAAAATTGTCACCTTGGGGCTGGCCGAGGCGACACTAGGGAAAACGCAAGATGCGCTGATCCAGGCTTCCAAAGTTTCCAGCAGCAAGGACTCCGGCGTCTTGTATGAGGCAGGACAGATTTTTCTTGCGGGAGGCCAGGAAGCCAAGGCCTTGCAGGCCGTTGCGCCACTCTCGCAACGCCTGGAAAGCGAGCCGCAAATTTACGCCAAGCTGATTGCGGGCGAGGCGCAACTCAAGCGTGGAAATTCTCGCGAAGCGTTAAATTTGTTTCACGAAGCGCAAAAGTTGGCGGACACCTGGCTGGGCCATTTCGACATGGGTCTCGCTTATCTGGCGGCGTCGGCATACGCCGAGGCTTCTTCGGAGTTCGACGTGTGCCTGAAACGTCGCGGAGAAGCGACTTCGGTTTTTCTGGATGACGTTCCCAGCTATCACCTGCTGCCAGCCGTTTATTATTATCAAGGGCGCGCGCGAGAAGGGCTCAACAGCCCGGGTGCAGTGGAGTCTTACAAAACGTTCGTGAGTATCAAAGAAAAAGGCGCCGGGGATCCGCTAGTGGCGGACGCCCAGCGCCGAATCGCGCAACACTAGTTTGGCGTATCTAGCGGACCGCGCTACGGCGTGATCTCTCTCTCGTTCGAGTACACGCTTTCCACGCCATTTGCCCCAACTGCGGTCACCACGTAAAAGTAAGTGCCGTTGCTCTGATAAGTGTCGTCAACAGCACTGGATGAATCTCCAGTGGTTGAGCCTATCAGAGTGTACGGGCCTCCGGAGTTCGCTCCGCGGTATATGTTGTAGGCAGTTATGTCATTTGAAAGGCTAAGCGTCCAGGTTAATAACAAATAAGGGTAAGTGGTTATTTGCAGGTTGGTGGGCGGTTGAGGCACCACGTTCATCGTTAAATTGCTGCTGGTCAAAACTTTCTGTGGATTGCTGCTGTCAACGAGATGGATGGCGAAGGTATAAGCTCCGCTGGCGGTTGGTGTGCCGGACAATATTCCGTTAGAGCTCAAGGTGACGCCTGGAGGAAGTGAACCGCTGCCTATCGTCCAGGTGAGAGTACCAACACCGCCCTGTTCAAGCAGGACTTGAGCGTACGGGGTTCCTTCCGTGGCGTTGAATAAATTGATATCCGCGGCGCCCTGCAGAACATCAGTCACCACCCAGTCGTCGTTGTTCACGGTGTAGGCTAGGAAGGAAATCGGCGTCGAAGAAATGAAACCGGCGAATCGAGTGGACCCCTCGGGCGTAAGACTTGCCAAGGGCAACACGTAGCCGTTCGACAAAGTAATGCTCCCGCTGCTCGCGCCTCCTCTAAAGCCTAAGCCGCCGTAGTGAATGCCCAACGCTTGGGTTGGTTGCGGGAAGATCACTGTAACTACATTGGTGGGATTGCCATTGGCTGAGTCCACGATGAAATCACTGCTATAGGCCGGATAAGTCGGCGAATAGTAGTTCGACCTGGTGAGGTTTACGGACGCGGCGTTGGTTAGGAATTCCACTCCCGATCCGGATAAGACTAACGGATTGGATCCTTGGAATGGAGTACCGGCCGGAAGTATTCCGTTGAAACCGATCAGGTTTACATTACTCGCGTGACTTGTAAACGCCGTGGAGTTCGTATACACGGTAGTGCCATTGAGGTTTGAGCTAGTGGTGAGGAGCATCGGTGCCAGGGGTGCGGCGCTGAAATACACCTCGGCACTCGCCAAGTACGGCGTCGCGCCAGTGCCTCCCGCTACCAACACGGAGCCATCATTAAGGATCGATGCAATTTGGCCATACCTTGCCGCGATCATGCTTCCGGTATTAGAGAAGGTGCCGGCCACCGGGTCGTAAACCTCTGCGCTGGCGAGAATAGCGCCAGAAGTACCACCGGCAATGAGCACCGTCCCATCCGTTAACAAAGTAGCGGAGTGAACCGTGCGTGGAGTATTCAAAGCGCCCGTGGGTGTGAAGGTTCCGCTTGCGGGATCAAATATTTCCGCTGTGGCAAACGTTCCTTCAAATTGATTGCCGCCGGCAATAAGAACTTTGCCGCTACTCAGAAGCGTGGCCGTATGAGATTGCCGTGAATAGGTCAGGCTGCCAGTAGCCGTGAAGGTGCCCTGCTTGGGATCAAATATCTCGGCAACAGCAACGGTATTTCCGTTTACAGAGCCGCCGGCGATCAGTACCCGTCCATCTGTGAGCAAGGTTGCGGTGTGGTGACTCCGCGCGTTGTGCATGCTTCCGGTAGTGGAGAACGTCTGTGCTACGGGGTCAAATATTTCCGCGTCTACCAGTGTCCCACCGTCAAAGCTGATGCCGCCGACGATAAGAACCCTGCCGTCCGACAGAAGTGTTGCGGTATGACTAAAGCGCGGTTGAATCAAATTTCCGCCGGTGACCGGTGTAAAACCATCGCTGGATACACCGTAAATCTCCGCCGTGTTCAGCGGGTTGCTGTTGCCGTCCTCACCGCCCGCAACTAGAACAGTGCCGTCATTTAAAAGGGTAGCTGTATGGTTAAAGCGCGGGGTCTGCAAATTGCCCGTCGGAAAGAAAGCGAACCCAATCTCGGCGTGCCGGTACAGTTCTGCTGAAGCTGTAGGCACGGCAGGAGCCCCCGCACCGATTCCGGCAATTTGGCCGCCGACAACCAGAACAGATCCATCCGCCAGCAACGTAGCGGTCGGCTGTAGCCTGCCGGTGTTCAAATTACCGGTGCCGCAGAATCCGTTCACGGTAAATGTATTTGATTTAGTGGAAATTACGCCGCCAGCGGTGGCCTGCAGCACATAGCCAATGCCACCGCGGTCTATCGACAAATCTGGAAAACTGGCGTACCCGTCGACATTCGTTTGGACCGTCAGTGTTCCGGAGAGGACTGCGGAATGACACGCCGCCGTATTATTGAGACTTATGGTTATAGGGACATTGGGGACCCCGGTCTCCCCGCTGTAAACCGCGACTTGCACTGGGCTGCCGCCGAGAGTTTGTCCGCCTACCGAATTTCCTGGCTGAGTGGCAAACTGAACCACAGCGTTGGCAAGGGAATTAGAGCTAATGAGGATCGATGAGCTGGTCGAGCTGTTGACGGGCGGATTGGCGGAGTCACGAGCGGATATTAGTGGATTGAAAGTGCCAGCCGCGGTGGGAGTGCCAGAGATTATGCCGGTGTTGGGATCGATGGAGAGCCCTGCAGGAGCATTGCTCATTGACCACGTGAACGGAGGTGTTCCCCCTCTGGTACCTACCTGAACTGGACCGTACGCCTGATTTAGAAGACCGCTAGGAAGACCCTCGCCGGTCAGTACAAACGGCGTGGGATTAACCGTTAATGTGAGAGTTTTTGTGCTGGAAGTGCCGTTACCGTCGGTGGCCTTGATGGTCAGCGGGAAAGAGCCGGTCTGAGTAGGCGTTCCCGAGAGGAACCCCGCAGGCGTAAGAGTCACGCCAGCCGGAAGAGCGCCGGAAGAAACCGTCCACGTATCAGCTCCCGGCTTGCCGCCAAGGGCGGAAAATTGGAACGCGTAACCCGGGTTATTTGCGTCGGTCGCGGGCAATGCGGCTGTAGTAATCGTTGGCGGCGGGAAAACGATTGGCGGAGTAGGCGGCGGATTTCCCGGTGGGTTGGACAAAACCGTCAGCGTGTTTACCGCTTGAGGAACGGTAACGGGAACGAAAAAGGCCAAGGGATTAATCGGTGTTTTTGTCGGGCTCACTACACGAAAAGTGATGTACGCGGTCTCGCCTGGCACGAGAGTCACGCTGGCTTCATTCGGCGTCGAATTGGAAATGTTTGGATTTCCCAGCTGTGGATCAGTCGGGGCATAAAGTTTCGGAGCAGTGATATTCGCGACAGTGACCCAATGTGTTTCCGTGCCCAGCTGGCAAGCGACGCCGACGGGGGTCTGATAAAGCTTGTCGATGATTAATTGCAGTAAGACGCCGGCTGGGGGCGGCTGCGACGTGCCCACCTGCACGGTGTAACTCGCGTCGGTATTTCCGTCGTTGGTAATTGGATAGATGACGTCTTGAATCGAGCCGTTAGCGATATCCGAGTTCGAAATATTCGGATTGGAGATGTTCGGATTCGAAATATTTGGGTTTGAGATATTGGGATTGGAGATATTCGGATTGGTGGCGCTGACATTGGAAATATTCGGATTCGGGAGCGTGGAGTTACTAATGTTGGGATTGGAAATATTGGGATTGGAAATATTCGGGTTGGAGATGTTGGGATTGGAGATATTCGGGTTGGAGATGTTGGGATTAGTGACTTCGTAATTTGAAATGTTCGGATTGGAGATATTCGGATTGGAGATGTTCGGGTTGGAGATGTTGGGATTGGTGATGTCCCCATTGAGGACTGCAGACTGACTGAGACCATTTGTGACCGGCGATCCGCCGATTGAACTAATTTGTACTACGTTCACGGTAACCGAGGCATGGGCGTTGGTAGACGTGACAAACACGCTGCGAGATACGGAGGAATACGGGGGTATGGAAATATCCAAAGTTATGAGCTGAGAAAATTGCAGGAAGGAAGCCTTGCCACCCGTTGGCTGATTGGCAATGGAGAAACGTACATTAATGAGGCTGCTGGTTACGTTCTGCGCTTCGACGGCGAAGGCGCGCTGAAACGGAACGCTCGCGCCGTTAAAGGTGGTAGATCCCAACTGTTTGGCGTTGCCCGGAGCGCCCACAACCAAGCCGCCGGTAATCTGCGCGGTATAAATATTTTGGTTGCGCATGCCTTCCTGGCCGGGAACGCAATTTATCGCTTGACCAGGCTGAAAAATGCTGGCGGTTCCCGCCGGTACTGGCGGGGTGTACTTCGTCCAGTCGCCATTAGGCGGCGGCACAACGTCGCGATTGTCGGTCCAGGTAGCGTGAAACAGTGGATTCACGCTGGGTTTAAAGTTGTAGGCCCAGGAAGTTCCATTGGGCACGAACGCAGGCGTCGGCACCACGTCAATGTAATCGCCGAGGAACGGCAGCTCTCCGCCGCCGAAAATAGGCAAATTGGGGACATTGAATTTGAATTGCTCGATGTCCGGCGCATTCGGTGTTACGCAACATCCAAACTCATACTGGGATACCAGCACTGAAGGCCCGATGGTAACCGTCGGAAAAATTCCCAGCTCCAATATGCGCAGATCAAGCGTATGGCGTCGCAATTTCAACCCTGCGTCATCAATGAACAAATTAAAAACCGTCGCGGGCGTTGGGTTCGCGCCTGCGAGTTCTCCCTCTGGCGTTTCCGTCGCGTCATAGCCGGTGAGGCTACTGACATCAGGAGTGTAGAAATCCTGGTAATGGTCCAGGCGAAGATCGTAGTACAGCAACGTCAGGCGGCCGTTGGCATAGGCGATGGCGGGCATAATCTGGTGCCCACGCCCAGAAGGGTTGGTTTGCGCATTGGCCGCAGGATTGTCGACCATGATCCCTGGAGTCCAATGCAGTCCATCGGTTGATGCTGACGCCACTACACGCGCGTCTCCACTGGCTACCATTCCGCGAGCCGAAAATGCGATGTAAACATATCCAAACGCATCGGTGGTGATGGAAGGATAGGCGTTGGTCCGGAAAGATGTGCCGCTGGTGGCCTGATCGAACGGCTGAAACTTCGAGACCTGCACTGGCGCACTGAAGGTCAGGCCGGCATTTGATGACTCCGCAGCCATGATCGCGTCAGGAATTCCGAGAGATCCGAACTGCCGCCAAGTCACATAAACATGGCCGTTGAGCGCATTGATAGCTATGGCGCTACCCTGACTGGTGGTGGTTCCGGTGTTGAGCTGCACCGGCGTGCTCCAGGTAACTCCGCAATCAGTGGAACGCGTAAACATCAAACGGGTTGGCGTGCTGTTGGCTTTGGTGGGGGTCTGAAAATCGGTAAACGTCATATACACGTTGCCGGCCGGGAATGATTGAAGAACGGCCAGCGCCCCTCCATTCGGCACGACGCCCGGCTCTTGGGCTGTAAATTGGCAGGTGAGCGCTCCGGCCCTCGGGATGTCCACAGCCAAAGCTGGCTTGTCCAGAAATTGCGAGGCATTTCCGGAGGCCACTATGTGGGTGTCGATATAGGTGATGGGATCGGCGTTTTCATTGTTGTTCAAGTCGTTGTAACGAGCCACAAAAATGCTGCTGACCGAGCTCGCGGTGGTCGGGCTGGTGGCGCGATCGAATGCCAAGCCGGCGTAAAAAAACATCCCGTTCGTTCCGGCACGCACCACTGGATCGGAGCCGGCATCGTACAGACCGTGAAGGGCGCCATTATCACTGCATTGCGGGTCGGCATACTTGCACCCGGGCAACAGTGTGCTTCGCCAGGTCAGTCCTCCATCGAACGATTTAAACAAGCCCAGCCAGGAGTCGCCGGTTTCGGCACCGCCGCTTAGCGCCAGTTCAAGATCAACGCTGCGGTAGTCATTGGCGCCGGCGAGTACGTGCATGGGATTTCGCGTTGAAACCGCCATGGATGGTTCGTTCTGACGCTGCAGGAAGGGGTCTCCTCCGGGCCAGCTGGTGCCGGAGACCATGTTTACGTTTGGACCGGGCACTTGGGCCAGCATAGCGGGAGCGAATGCGAACGTGCATACAACTAATAAGGCGAACAATAAAAATGTTAGCGAACGCGTAGAAAAGCGGGCCATAGGAACTCCTTCGGGGTGACTTGCGTTGATCGCTGCAGATTATCGCGACAGGCTGGTCTGTTTTCCGCCACCGCGATAAGGACCGAGGCGACGCAGGCCCGGGAGTCACAATGAAACGTGCGGAACATCCGACAACGGTGCCAAGGAGTGTCCCTTCAATAGGCTGAAAAAGTCAAGTAATAAATGTATTGACAAACCTAATCACTTGGCGGGTGAAGTAACCGCAGGGTTTATGTCGAATACCAATATTTTATTGGAGTCAGATTGGGCCGAAGGACTAAGAGTGCTGCAGGCATGAACTCTAATTTTAGATTACGATCAACTTTCTGCTACCCGTTCAATGTCGAGGCTTTATCGTGAAGAAAGACAGTGTCTTAGGTTTGCTATGCACCCTGCCGCTGTTCTTGGCATTTTTTTTCGCTTGTAATCGCCCGCGGCGGATTGTGGCCACTCAAGATGGCGCCACTTTCGACTCCGATGGAACGGCGCATATCACTCGCGTGATCCCGGTACCCTCGTCTGTAAGCCCGGAAGCTCAAAAATGGTTGGCATCATTGACGCAGCAGAGCAAATCACCCGAGACACTCGAGCAGCGACGTGCAGGCACGGATGAGTGGCGTAAACGAGATTCGGCGGAAGCACGCCGGCTTTATCCTGTGGACGTCGAAGAAACCTCCGTCGCGGGCGTGCGTACGGATATCATCACGCCGCTGGACACGCCGCAAGCAAACCGCGGACGGGTGCTGATCAATCTACACTTTCCGGGAGCGCTAGGACCGAGCGACCCCAACCATCCGGCTGACGATGCTTATGTGGGGAACACAAACCGCAAAAACCCGGTGTTATCGCCAATTTTTTCGGACCTCAGGAACTGGCCGCCGAGCCTACTGATGACGAGCACGCGCGATCTGCTGCTGAGCGACACGGTGATGTTTCATCTGGCGCTGCTGCGGGAAGGAAACGACGCACAGTTGGTGGTATTTGAAGCGCTGCCGCATGCCTTCTGGTATAACTTCCAATTGCCCGAGACCAAGCAGGCGTTGGAAATAATGGCGCGCTTTTTTGATGACAAGCTGGGGCGCTAGCTTGGATTGGCTGGTGCTTGGGGATACTTTCAATCTGTGAAGATGGGGAATCCCTGAACGGACGGTTATTTCAGCAGCCCTTTTATACGGCTACCTAAAAGCTGTTGCGCGGTCTTCTCGTTTACGAAGCGGCCCAGCATGCCGAGGTCAGCATCCACGATAATGTCACGATCGGTAACTTCCACCGTACCCTTGATGGGGGTGCTGATAATTCCCATTTTTGCGGTAAGCGCAAAGGTCATCGTCGAACCTTGCCAACTGCGTTGTTCGACGGTTAGTTTTACGGGAAGGGCACCGGCCTCTTTAAACAAGTCGTCCCAAGAACGATCGATGGATTGAACAACCTCTTCCTTGGTGCGGTTATGGGAGATAGAAATTCGCACAGTAGGTCCTTAACCTCCAGAATTCGGAAGTATATCGCTTGCGGTGTAGATATGCTGGCTAACCTTTATATGTCCTTTGCTGGCCTTCGCGCATCCAATTCTGCCTTATGGGAACCACGCCAATGAGGCAACTGCCACCCGTTTCGCCGGAACGCCGCGAGCAACTGTTTCCCAAGCTTGCGGCTCCGCAAATCGAGCGTATCGCCGCCCTCGGCCGTAAGCGCAAAGTAGCTCAAGGCGAAATGCTGATCAAGCAGGGTGACGTGGCGCCATTCTTCGTGGTCATCAGCGGACGACTGGACATCATTCAGCCCACTGAGCAGGGAGAACTCACTATCGTGCAGCATCAACCGGGAGAGTTCACCGGAGAACTGAACATGCTAACCGGTCGTCGCTCGCTGGTGTGCGCACGCATGGGCGAGGATGGCGAGGTTATCGAACTTAACCCTGAAGAAATGCAGGCTCTCGTTCAGACTGACGTCGGGATCAGCCAAGTGCTCATGACCGCCTTCATTATTCGCCGATTGGAATTGATCGCCAACCACTTCGGCGACGTTGTGGTTATCGGCTCGCCGCATTCTCCTGGCACTTTACGGATAAAAGAGTTTCTCACTCGCAACGGCCATCCATATACCTATCTGGATCTTGACAAAGATACCGGAGTGCAGGAAATGCTCGATAAGTTCAAAGTGGGCGTCGATGAGATCCCTGTTCTGATTTGTCGCGGCACGATGGTTCTTCGTAACCCCAGCAATCAGCAAGTGGCGGACTGCCTCGGCCTGAATCCTAAACTTGATGAAACCCAGGTTCTCGACGTCGTGATCGTCGGAGCGGGACCCGCAGGATTGGCTGCTGCCGTGTATGCGGCTTCTGAAGGGCTCAATGTGCTGATGATTGAAACCACCGCGCCCGGAGGGCAGGCTGGCTCGAGCTCCAAGATTGAGAATTATTTAGGCTTCCCGACGGGAATTTCCGGGCAGAACCTGGCCGGTCGCGCTTATGCGCAGGCGCAGAAATTTGGCGCCAAATTGATTATTGCGCGCAGCGCCACCAAGCTTACTGGGAAGCGTCCTTACAAAATCGAATTTGATGACGGACATTCGGTCTTGGGGCGCACCGTGGTGATCGCCACGGGGGCGCAGTACCGCAAGCTACCACTGAAAAACCTGGACGGTTTCGAAGGCATGGGCATTTATTTCGGCGCGACTTTTATCGAGGCGCAACTCTGCACCAACGAAGAGGTCATCGTTGTCGGAGGAGGCAATTCCGCTGGCCAGGCCGCCGTATTTCTTTCAGAAATGTCCAAGCACGTGCACATGCTGGTGCGCTCGAATGGCTTGGCCGAGACCATGTCGCGCTATTTGATTCGCCGGATCGAAGAGAGTCCCAAGATTACACTGCACATCTGCACGGAAATCGCGGCGCTGGAGGGAGAGAACCACCTTGAGCGCGTGCAGTGGCGCGACAAAAACACCGAGGCCACGGAGACTCATGAGATTCGGCACATTTTCCTTATGACCGGCGCAACCCCTAATACGCAATGGCTTAGCGATTGCGTGGCGCTTGATGACAAGGGCTTCGTACGCACCGGCTCCGATTTGACCGAGGAAGATTTGCTTAAGTCCGGCTGGCCGCTCGAACGTCATCCCTTTCTGCTGGAGACCAGTTTGCCGGGCGTGCTGGCGGTGGGAGATGTGCGCTCTGGAAATGTGAAGAGGGTAGCCTCCGCAGTAGGCGAAGGCTCCATCTCCATTCACTTGGCCCACAAAGCTCTCGCTGAGTAACCAAGTCCTCGTCGCATCTCAAAATTACGTAAGCCTACTGTGGGTCCCTCGCGTCAGCGACGGGCTGCAGACTAAGCGAAACAATTTTGGTGCCGATCACTTCGCCGGATACGACCAGCTCGACGCGGCGATTTTGTTGGCGGCCTTCCGATGTTTCATTCGAAGCGATTGGCCGGGACTTGCCGAAGCCGGCTGCAGTCGTTGAAGATTCCGGAACTCCTTGTTGCGTCAGATAAGTCCGCACGCCCTGCGCGCGCTGCTCGGAAAGTTGTTGATTGAACATTTCGGTCCCGACACTGTCAGTGTTGCCTTCCACGGCGAGCCTGAGCGTTGGATACGCGAGGACGATGCCGGATATTTTGGCCAACTTTTCGCGGGCCAACGGACGAAGTGTATATTTGCCGGAATCGAACAGCACGTCAGACATATTGACGACCAACCCACGCGCAGTGTCGCGTGTTTCCAGAATTAAGTTGAATTGTGTAAGCAGGCGAGCGCGAATTTCTTCGCGGTCGCGGACCGCCTGTTGAAGCTGCGCGTTTGAGGATGCGGCACTCGCGCGGTTGCGATCGGAATCTGCCTCGGCGGCGCGCTGCTGTTGCTGCGCGTCATTTCTGTCTCGTTCCGCAGTGTTGCGGTCTCGTTCGGCATTCGCTTGCGCGCCGGCTGCTTGTTGGAACTGCGCGTCAGACGACGCTGCGTTTGCACGATTACGGTCGGATTCCGCTTCGGCGGCTTGCTGCTGGCGTTGAGCTGCATCGCGATCCCTTTCGGCACCGGCCTGTGCCCCGGCAGCCTGCATGGCTGCAGACTGGGCATCCAGATTGTTGCGGTCGGCTTCGCGGCGGCGGAGTTGCGCTTCCGCGGTTTCAGTTTCGGCATCGGCGCGGCGTTGCGATTCGTTGTCGGCGCGATTGTTAGCGGAGGCTTCGCGGTTCGCTCCCTCTCTGCGTTCGTGGGCGAGACGCTCCTCGTCGATATGCTTCACGGAAATTTCACGCGCGTCTTCCGCCTTTTCCACCACTTCGCGTGAGACGGCAATCAGCGATTTTTTATTTTCGTGCTTTCTGATGGCCATCGAATCCGCTTCGTCCATCTGGCGCACGGCCTTGCGGTAGCTTTCGGTGGCATATTGTTCCGCGCCTGCGGATTGCGCAATGCGAATGGCGTTGCGTGCTTCGAAGAATTCGAGTGGCAGACCGGCATTCAACACGACAGGGTCAAACTTATAGCCGGTGGGTAGGTACCCGCCGCGATCGATCAATTCGTATTTCGCGGTCACGGACTCAGTAGACCCTCGGGTATCGGGACGAACAACATTTTCCAGCACCACCAGATTGCTGGGGCGACGCACTGCATAATAAGGTTCGGCAGTCACGATCATGGCAAACGACTGCAGATCGGTTGTTACGTACAATTTGCTGCGGTGATTATCGCCCACCAGGACTTCGCCAACGTTTACTGGACGGCCCTCCGGCGAAATCGCCCACAACACGTAAGTCAGATATTCGTGGCCCAAACTCGTTGGGCGGTCCAACCCGGAGAATTCCGCATCGATGGAGAGCGCTCCGCGCTTGCTGGCAACTTTGGCTTGACCCATCGCTCCATGCATCAAATCCGTGCCTTGAAAATCAATTTTTGTCGAACCGCTACGATGCCTGTAGCTCACCGCCGGTGTGGAACGGCTCACCACATTGCTACGAAACTCCGGCATGGGATTGCGCGAGTCTGCTGGTGCTTGCGTCTGGTATTGCGCTTGCGCGAATGGGCAAAGCGTCGCTGCCACGGATAGGATGATCGCTAGTCTCTTCACGATGATTCTCCTCTGATACTGCGAGAATCAAGTATGAGGACTTGGAGGGGGCAATACTGTGCGCTAATGCACGTTTCCCAAAGCGGGATAGTGTATAAAAGTGAACTCGCTTACGCGCCACCAGGATCGGTGAGAGTTTTGCCTTAGAACCGGGACACGATGAACAGGCCGCCGCCGATAGCCACAACATCTTCAAGCGTGGCGATCACCAGGTCGGGAACTTTGAGGGCCTTCACTAGACCGGTGCGCGCCCGGTAACCGCCGAACGTGCCGATCAGCGCCCCCACAATACCCAAAATTGCGCCGACCGCAAGTGATTGCGTGCCCGCGGCCGCAATGCCCGCACCACATAATCCGCCGGTGACAATGCGCGCAATCAGGCCGGGAGGCGCTGTGCGGCTCGGTGTCGATGGAAGCTGATCAGCGATCAGTTCGCCAACCGCCAGCAAAATAAAAATAACCGTCGCAGCGGTGGAAGCCATAAATGACAGGGGCGTGCCATGCAGGTTAAGCCAGCCCCGATAGGCAGCCCACGCCAGCACAGCAGGCGCGGTCAATGCGCGCAAGCCGGCGACCACACCCAGAAGAAAAGCTAACAACAATATCTCTGTAGCACTCATCTAAAACCTCTTTCGCCTGGCGATATGCAGCAGCCCGTTAGCACTGATTTCACCAGCGCAATTTTCCCAATAGCCGACACGCACTGTGTGAACAGACTTTGCGCATATCCTTGATCGCTAGGTGGCCGAAGGAGGATACAACCGCAACCGAATTTTTGGGAAGCAAGTTGTTTGATTACAGCGTACGAGCCAAGTTGCTAAGAGATAGGTTTAGGCTTCATCCAGTTGCAGCACAAAGCCCGGCAGAAGGAAATGCCGGGAGGTATATCGCCTTCGGGAGCTTTCTTGCCGCGCGTGCCGCCAAAAAAGGTGCCACCGTCCAGGAGAGCATCGATGGCCACGACGAGATCTCTACCGGCCTGAGACTTCTGAACGTAACCATGCGCTCCGGCGGCGCGAACATCCTTCGCGATTCTTTCCGACTCATGCATAGTGAAAATCAGAATGCGGCAATCTTTGGCGAGCTTGGCGATTTGTGGCGCGGCTTGGAGCCCGCTCATGGTGGGCATGGTCACGTCGAGAATCACGAGGTCGGGCTTGAGTCTTTGGACCGCTTCGATGGCTTGCTTCCCATCGTTGGCTTCACCGCAAATTTCCCATTCCGGCCGGGCACGCAATAAAACGCTGCGGACTCCGTGGCGAATAACCTCGTGATCATCGACGATTAAAATTCTGGCGCTCATCTTAGTTCTTACTTTTTAAAATGAGTTAAATGGTAATTGTTACTGGCTGGATACTTTTGCTCGTACGGTGGTCCCGGTTGCGCCGGAAATTACTTCCAGTTTCCCTCCTAATTGGCGCATGCGTTCCGTCATTCCACGCAGGCCAACGCCAATGGTTCCGCACGCATCCTGAGCGGATTCAATCACCGGAGTTGGAATTCCTTTGCCCTGATCGTGGATCTCTATCGTCACTTCACGGTCCGTTTTGATCAGCCGTACCTTGGCGGTCGAGCTTTCGGAGTGGCGGTGAATGTTCGTTAAGCTTTCCTGAAGAATGCGGAAGACGGCCAGTTCCGCGTCGCGATGCAAGCGGCCGACCGGTTGAGGCATCTCGAAAGCTGTCCGTATGCCGCTGCGTTTCGCGAATCCATCCAGATACCATCCGATGGCCGTCTCCAGCCCCATCTCTTCCAGCATGGGGGGATACAATAAGTAAGACATGGTGCGGACTTCCGTGATGGACTGATCCACCAAGCGGAGACATTCGGAGAATTGGTCCTCCTCGGCTTCTGAGGAACTATTGTCCGCCTTCAAAACTTCCAATCCCATTTTCAATACCGCCAGATATTGCCCAACGCTGTCGTGCAGCTCTCTGCCTAGATGTCTGCGCTCGTCATCCTGCATTTGTAAAAGACGCCCGGACAATTCCCGCAGCGAGCGCTCCGAAGCCTGCAGCTTTTGTTCGGCCAGCTTGCGTTCGACAATCTCGCGCTCAAGCCGGATTTTTGTTTCTTTCAGCGCGTCGTGCGCCTGCTCTTTTTGCTGGAGCACCGCGATATTGCGTCGCTGCTCCTGGCTGTCCAATGCGGTAAAGCTATCGGAGGGAATTACGTCGGAATGCTCTGAACAGATTTTGAGAAACGGCTCGCTGTGATGATCCTGCGAAAAACTCTTAATGGGATAGGCGCAATGCAGAAAAAAGGAGTGCTCCTTGCCGAGCTCGTTCCACAATTGTTCCAAATGTATGGCCGCGTCATATTTTCCATCTTCCCATAACAGTGCCACCATTTCGCCAAACGCCACCACTCGAGCACCCTTCTCGACCGCTCTCCTGGCCCGTACGACGACACTGCTCAGGACCTCCCTGAACCTTGCCCGGTCCGGAAATCCTTCCACCATGAATTTCTGCAGCGTTTCCGCCGCATCCAGAACGATATAGCGTCCTTGGCGGATGGATTTGGCGGTCGACAGGCCGCGTGCTTGCAAACGGCGCTCGAGCGCTTCGCGGTGGGCCTGCGTAGCCACAACAATCGCGGCATCTCCGGCGCCCAACGCTGTTCCGATGAAACGGCTCAAACCATCGAGCAGAAAGGAATCGTCAGCATAAAACTGAACACTGTGACCGGTATGATCATCTGGAATTTGGCTGACAGGAGGCGCAAATACGGCGTCTAGACCGGGGACTTTAGCGGTGCTCATCTACACTCTCCGAAAAAGGAAGCTGCTGTTTTGATCTAACCACACCGCAATCGTCAGCTAACCCGTTAGTTTGGCGAGAGTTGGCCCGCCGGTCAATACCCAAAATCTGGTACTTGACGGCTTTGGGAGATGGAAGCCGGAGCGCGGGCTCAATAGTGACCTCCGCTTGCACCCTTTCGTCCCGGCAAGCCCTCTAAGATATGGCCCAGCTAGTCACTGACGTGCGGTGTTATCATACGTCGCGCTTTCCGAATTAATAAAGCGTTGAACAGACAAAGGTCCTCATGTTGACCGATCCACGACCAGCTCAAGCGCAACACCAGACTCCAAAGTCTCCGTTAAAGAACCCGATCTTATATTCATCCTTAGCCCTTTTGGCCGTTTTGCTGTATGTGCTGTGGATTTTCTTCTCGCGCTGGCAGGAAAATCGTCAACTCCAGCGCCGCGCCACAGAAGACCGGTCTCAAAAACAGCTCGACGCGGACCGCCAAACGATCGATCAACTTGGCGGGAAGGAACTGGCTATCCAGGCTTTCTACGCCAGTCCAGGCATTATCCACCGTGGCGAGACAGTACAGCTCTGTTATGGTGTAGCGAATGCCAAGACCGTAAGGCTGGAGCCGCAAGATAACCCGGTCTGGCCCTCTTACAACCGCTGCGTGGAGGTTGCACCCAAGAAAGACACTACCTATACCTTGACGATTCAGGATGCCGCCGGTCACACGCAGACCCAGACACTGGATATGAAGGTCAAGTAGTCCTATAGTGCCCGTACGGAGTCTTGCGTACGGGCCCGTGGTTTGCGACCTCGTGCCCCTTGTGGCGGCAATTCCACCCCATCTATAATCGTTTACAGCGGGGTTCGGCAATTCCGGACTCCGCCATCTTTTTTTAATCGCTGCACGGAACAGGTCGCTGAGAAAAACATGCAAGACCCGCTGGCCAAGATAAAACAAAAATTGCTGGAAGAAATCGACCAACTCTCCCATGAGTTGAACGTTGATTTGCCCAAGGAAATTGCCGTAGCGCGCGCGCATGGCGATCTTTCCGAGAACGCTGAATATAAATACGCCAAGGAGCGCCAGGGTTTTGTCAACGCGCGCATCGGTCAACTGAAAGCACGCCTCGGCGATTTGGGCATGCTGAACCTGACGAACATTCCAAAGGATCGGGCGGGTTACGGATCGCGTCTGACGGTTCTGGATATACAGCGCGATATCAAAATCGAATACAAACTGGTCAGCACCGAAGAAGCAGACGCTGAGCACGGCTTGATCTCGACCACCTCGCCCATTGGTAAAGCTCTCCTCAATCGCAAAGTCGGCGATGAAATCGAAGTAGCTACGCCCGCCGGGAAAAAAGAGTTTGAAGTTGTCCGCCTGGTCACGATTCACGAAGAAGTCTAGGCGTCGAGTAATCGCAAACGGCGCGCGTACCATGCCAAAAAATAAAAAAAGGCCACGACATATTAGCGCGAAAGATTGGGACGCTGTTGATTCACCGGCATTGAGTGATGACATTCTGGCCGCGATGAGGCCAGCGCGTGAAACGTTTCCTGAACTCGCCGAAGCATCCGCCAAGCGCAAACGTGGTGAACGCGGCCCCCAGAAGAAACCTCGTAAGGTGTTGATCTCATTGCGCGTGGAGGCTGGCACGGTCGAGGCATTTAAAGCCCAAGGTCGCGGCTACCAGACGCGCATGGCTGCGGTGTTGAAAAAGCACGCGAAGCAAGCCTGAAAGGCGAAAATTCGTACCTACGCGTTACGCAGCAATTTCGCCACTCCCATAAACAGCGTGCGTGGACAAACCCAGGTCGCTTTGCCATCCTGAATTCGCAGATGAAACCGGCACTGATCGTTCATGGCGGCGCGTGGGATATTCCTGATGCCGCTGTTGCGGCGTGTAAATCAGGTTGCGAACGCGCGCTGACCGCCGGTCGGCGCATCCTGGATGCCGGTGGCTCCGCGCTCGATGCCATTGAAGCTGCGGTGGTCATCCTGGAAGATGACCCGGTCTTCGACGCCGGCTACGGTTCACATCTGAATCTAGACGGGCGAGTCGAGTGTGACGCCATCGTTATGGATGGCTCAACACTTCGCGCCGGGGCTGTCGCGACTCTGCAACATGTTCGCAATCCAGTGCGCCTCGCGCGGAAAGTCCTCGAGAATTGCCCGCACATGATGCTCGTTGCCGAAGGAGCGGAGCGCTTCGCTCACGAGCAGGGCATCAAGTTGTGTGCTAACGAAGAACTGGTCACTGATGCTGAACGTGAAGCGTGGTCGAAATGCAAAGTGGACAAACACGCCTCGGCATTTCATCTCAGTCATGAGCGAGGCACCGTCGGAGCCGTGGCCATGGATCGGAACGGCCAGCTCTTCGCCGCCACTTCCACGGGCGGAACTTGCTGCAAGCTACCTGGACGCGTCGGTGATTCGCCGCTGATCGGTTGCGGCTGTTACGCGGATCAGGAAGCCGGCGGAGTTTCCTGCACGGGCTACGGCGAAGCCATCATGAAAATTGTAATGGCCAAGAGCGCTGCCGATTTGCTGCGCCACTCACTCGATGGAAACAAAACTCCCGCCGCGTTGTCATTGCAGTCCACTACTCACGCACGGGCCAAAACAGAATGTGCGATGGCGGCCGCTCGCGCGTCAGTCGAAATTCTTGCGCGCCGCACCCATGCTACCGGCGGGCTAATCCTGCTAGATCGCGAAGGAAATCCCGGATGGGCTTTCAATACTCCGCGCATGTCCTATGGCTATGTTCAAAGCGACGGGAGCCTTGTTACCGCCGTCTAGCACACGTAGTGAGCAACAAACGCTCTAAATTGACCTTCGCGGCTCCTGCCCCTAACATTATCTCTGGAGAAAATTGGCTCGGCCGTTCATTCATCCCGCGTTATGAAAATCAAACCGCTTTGCTTCGCTGTTTTTTTATTTCTTCCATTGAGTGCGGCAGCGCAAACCGCCGACGAGATTGTCACAAAGGTCCTGGCCGCGCGCGGAGGAGTAGCCAGAATCAAAGCTGTGCACTCGCAACGAATTTCAGGGACCATCAATTTTGGCCCCGGCGCCGATGGGCCATTTCTCGTGGAGCTCGAGCGGCCAGGAAAAATGCACATTGAAGTAACTGTTCAAGGCCAAACCTTGGTGCGCAGCTATGACGGCAAGTCCACGGGCTGGATTCTCAATCCCTTTACAGAGAACAAAAGCGTGCAACCCATGTCCGCCGAGGAAATCAGTAACATCTCCGACGAATCCGACTTCGATGGCCCGCTGGTCGATTACAAACAAAAAGGGAATCTGATCGCGCTCGCAGGTAAGGAGGATATCGACGGCAAACCGGCATATCGCTTGAAACTGACTAATAAAAAAGGCGAAATGCGCAGCTATATCTTCGATGCCGCGTCATTCCGGCTTATCAAGTGGGAAGGCATGCGCAAGGTTGGCGATAAGGAAGTGCCGTGGGAATCGGTGTTCCATGATTATCGCGAAGTGGACGGCTTGCAGTTCGCGTTTGAGATCGATTCCAGCGCGGTTGGCACGGGCCAGACTCAGAAAATTATCGCGGACAAAATTGAAGTTAATCCGCAAATAGATCAATCGCACTTCGGCAAGCCGGCTGCTCCGGCCGCACCACCCGCCGAAGTGCCGGCCGATTCACCGGACGCCACGCCGCCGGCAAGTTCCGACAAACCGCCTACGCAAAACTAGATTTTAGATCGAGCCCATTTTTCGCTATGGCGATTGATTCGCCGCGTTATCCTTTATCGGTGAATGACCCTGGCAAGCCGGTCGAGGACGATTCGATAGCCGGGCTCTGCTCGCGGTGCCTGCATGCCCGCCGCCTTAACTCTGACCGCGGATCAACATTTATTCTCTGCGAACTCTCGCGTACAAACCCGCGATTTGCGAAGTATCCTCGTTTACCGGTTCTCGCATGCGACGGGTTTCAATTACTTGCAGAATCGCCGACAAAAGATTTGAGATAACTTTAGCCAGCCTTAAAGCGGCTAGTTATTTAAATTGTTATTATAACTAACTGGTATTATATTGACACTGTGGATACACCCATAGGCCGCATGCGAGCATTCGCAGTTGTCGCTCTCGTTTGCGCTCTTCTTTCGCTATCGGCACTCGCAGAAAAATTACGGATCACCACCATTCCGCCCGGTGCTGCGGTACAAATCAACGGCGTGCTGGTGGGCACCACGCCTTACGAACAAAACATTCCAGGTGGTTATCTACGCAAGACCAAGACGGCTCTCGGCGCGCGCCTCGGATATCCCATGATCGCGCGCCTGACACTCAAGGGATATGCGGCCAAGGAAATCCAACTCACCGAAGGCCCGATGAGCTGGGTCTCGGCGCTCAAAGGTCATAATCACGGTACTTACTGGCTATTGAAAACCGACAATTTTCAGGTGGAATTACAATCCGCCTCGCAAACTTTCACCGGCGCGGTGGAAAGTGTTTCCGGTTCGACGGTTGTTGCTGCTGCGCGCCCGGAACTCTCGCTAGAGGAATTAGTCAACCGCACAAAACCTGCGGTGGTCTTTTTGAAGAGCCTGACGAAGAGTGGAACCGGGTTTTTTATTACCGCAACGGGCGTCATCGCCACAAACGCTCATCTCGCACGCGGTGAAGAAGCTTTGCTCGCGACCTTGCCTAACGGCACTCAACTGGAAGCCAAGGTTGTATATGTCGATCCAGATCTGGATATCGCTTTGGCAAAAACTCCCGGCGAGGCCTTCCCGCATCTTCCGCTTGCCGAGGCCGCCACGGTGCGGCAGGGAGAAAGCGTGCTGGCCATCGGCAATCCCGGTGATGCCATGCTTTTCAGCGTTACCAAAGGAATCGTCAGCGCCGTTGGCCGCTTCGATGCGGCCGGGCCTGGTACGTGGATTCAAACCGACGCGCCCATCAACCCAGGCAACAGCGGCGGCCCGCTGCTCAATTCTCGCGGCGAAGTGATTGGCATCAATTCGCAAAAATTGATCAAGAAAAATGTCACCGGTATTGGCTTTGCACTTAGCGCCTCTGACCTGTTGGAAGTTCTGCACCGGTTTTATCCCGCGGGATCGAACCCGAACGAAGGTATCGTGGCGTCTGCGAATGCAAGGTTGCCGTCCGGCGCTTCCATGATGAACACCGGCGCTGGCGTGCAAATTTCTGCTGGTTTTGGGATCACCGAGATCACGTCCGATCCTGACGGAGCGGAGATTTTCCTGGACGATAAATTCGTAGGCAGCAGTCCTGCGACTCTACGGATTGCCGAAGGAGCGCACACTTTAATACTCAAAGCCGCGGGGCACACCGATTGGAATCGCTCCATCAATATGCTGAAAGACAGCACCGTCACTGTAAAAGCCACGTTAGCTCCGATTTAGATTTGCAGGTACGCCGCTGAAACTCCTCATTGGCGAGTCTGCGATTGCCGGGCGATGGCTTGGCAGGCTATGATTGTTGGTTACGGAGGCGTGACTTAGTGTTGACTATTCGCTTGGCAAGGATTGGTAAAAAGAAGAAACCGTTTTACCGCGTGGTGGTGATTGAGAGAACCCGCCCGCGCAACGGACGCGTGAAGGAATTGGTGGGCACCTACGACCCATTGAAGAAGCCCGCGGAGATTAAGCTGGATTCCGAACGCATCAAGTATTGGCTGGGAGTGGGCGCGCAGCCTAGCGACACGGTGCGGAGTTTTCTGAAGCTGCAAAAGATTGCTTAGTTTTTTTGGCGCGGGCGGATGTTCGGAAACTTTTGATCGCCGCGCGGCTTGTTCAAAGTTGTTCAGCTAGAAGACACACCGATACTTGGTAGTCCGCCACTCAGTCCCCCTAGTGACGGTTGTCTCCAGGAGAGAACATGAAGGAACTGGTAGAGACGATTGCCAGGGCCCTCGTGGACCGTCCCGAAGAGGTCCAAGTGCGGACGGTCGGGGGAGCGCAGGTTACCGTGCTGGAGCTGCGGGTCCATACGGAAGATCTAGGCAAAGTGATCGGGCGGCAGGGGCGAACAGCCAAGGCGATACGCACGGTTTTGAGCGCGGCGGGGACGAAGATGCGGAAGCGGTTCACGCTGGAAATATTGGAAGATTGAGTAGACAAGATCCACAGTGGATTGTGGTGGCGCGTGTTTTGCGGCCGCGCGGGAATAAAGGCGAAGTCGCGGTAGAGTTGCTCACGGATTTCCCCGAGCGACTGACTAAATTGACGGAAATTTTTCTAGGACGCGCGCACGGAGAACCGGCTGCGGCAAAATTCGTGGGCGCGTTTGGCGCGAGCGAACCAACTCCTATAGGCGTAAAATCCTGCTGGCTTAGCCAGAATCATCGTGGGCAAGGCGTGTTTCATTTTGGCGGCGTTAGCTCGATTAATGAGGCGGAGAAATTTCGTGGGCTGGATGTGCTGCTACCGTTTGAGCAGCGGGTGAGCTTGCCTGCGGGGCAATTTTTTGTGGCGGATTTGATTGGGTGCGCGGTTTTTGAAGTAGCCTGTGGCGAACAGGCGGTGGCTTCTTCGCCATGCTCGATGGCTAGCGTGCCGGAATTATTGGGGACGGTGCGGGATGTGCAGTTTCCCGGTGAGGGCGAGAGCGTGCGAGGGACGCCGATACTGGAAGTGGAGACGGCGTCGGGAGAGCTGCTGATTCCGCTGGCTGAGGATATCTGTAAGCGCATCGATGCCGGGGCGCGACGGATCGAAGTGACGCTGCCGGAAGGTTTGCGGGAACTGAATTTGGAATAGGCGCAAGTGGTATCATTCGCGGCAAAAGAAAGAGGAAGAGAGATCCCTCCGCTGCGCGCGCCGACTCCTTCGCAGGAGCGAAGGAGAAGAAAAA
>Ga0073928_10003081_pt1 | contig 26964 bp, 28 predicted proteins | sample PaiPotPPA55metaG_FD_76969 | JGI IMG/M metagenome (GOLD analysis project Ga0073928, IMG submission 76969) | Iron sulfur acid spring bacterial and archeal communities from Banff, Canada, to study Microbial Dark Matter (Phase II) - Paint Pots PPA... ...
CATGCGGCGGGTCAGTCCGACCAGCTGGGCCGCGAAGCCGACCACGCCCCGGTCGAAGGCCTGCTCGTCCACCAGCGCCGGACCGTCCGCCGAGCGCGGGTAGAACGCGAACAGCCGGCGGGCGCCGTCGACGGAGGTGCGCGGCTCGAGCCGCAGGTCACCCGTCGCAACCACTCGCCAGCGACGGTCGTCGCCGAGCGCGAGCAGGTCGGCGGTGTCGGCCCACACCGCCCGTGCGTCGGGCTCCCAGCCCGCGGTGACGGTCCCCGCCCCGATCGGCTCCCCGCGCGACGCGAGGAGCGGCACCGCGACCGCGGCGTGCTCCACGATCGGGTCCGGGAGCGCGACGTAGCCGGTCTCCTCGAGCACGAGGACGAGGTCGACGAGCGTGAGCCCGAGGCCGCCCGCCGCCTCCGGCGCCAGCGCAGCCAGCACCCCCATCTCGGTCAGGTGCGCCCAGACGTCGAGGGCGCGCCCGCTCGGGCTCGTCCACGCCTGGCGCACGACCGACGGTGGACACTCCCGGTCGAGGAGCTCACGAACCGCGTCGCGGAACGCCAGCTGCTCGTCGGTGAAGGCGAACCGCACGAGGTCGTCAGCGCCGGGGAAGCCCGAGCACCCGCTCGGCGATCACGTTGCGCTGGATCTCGTTCGTTCCCGCGTAGATGGGCCCGGACAGCGCGAACTCGTAGCCCTTCATCCAGCTCGCCTCGTCGCCGGTGAGCTCGCCGTCCGGGCCGAGCAGCGCGAGGGCGTGCTCGTGGATCCGCACGTCGAGCTCGCTCCAGAACACCTTCGTGAGACTGGACTCCGCCCCGACGTTCTCGCCCACGGTCATGCGGGTCACGGTCCAGAAGGTCTGCCACCGGTAGGCCTCGGCGTCGATCCAGTCCTGCACCACCGAGTCGGCCAGGTCGGGACCGGCGTCGCCGCTCCGCGCCCGCCACAGGTCGACGAGTCGGCCCGCGCCGGCGAGGAACCGGCCCGGGCTGCGCAGCGTGAGGCCCCGCTCGGCGCTCGTCGTGGCCATGGCGACGCCCCAGCCCTCGTGGACGGCGCCGAGGACCGCGTCGTCGGGCACGAACACCTCGTCGAGGAACACCTCGGCGAAGCCCTCGTCGCCGTCGAGGCGCCCGAACCCCCGCACGGTGACACCGGGCGCGTCGAGCGGGACGAGGAAGTAGGTGAGGCCGCGGTGACGCTCGGCGGCCGGGTCGCTGCGGAACAGCCCGAACAGGTGGGTGCAGAAGGCGCCCCGGGTCGTCCAGGTCTTCTGGCCCGACAGCCGCCAGCCGCGGGCGGATTCGTCGCGCTCGGCGCGGCTCTGGATGCCGGCCAGGTCGCTGCCGGCGTTCGGCTCCGACCAGCCCTGGCACCAGAGGTCCTCGGCCGCGGCCATGCGGGGCAGGATCCGGTCGCGCTGGGCGGGCGTGCCGAACTCGAAGACGGTCGGCGCGAGCAGGAAGATGCCGTTCTGGGTCACCCGCTGCGGCCCGCCGGCCCGGTAGTACTCCTCCTCGAAGATCAGCCACTCCATCGGCGACGCGTCTCGCCCGCCGTACGCCTCGGGCCACGACACGACCGCCCAGCGGGCCTCGAACAGGCTTCGCTCCCACTCGAGGTGGGCCGCGAAGCCGTCCCGGGTGTCGCCCGAGGGGAGGCCGTGCGGCACGTTCGCCTCGAGCCACGAGCGGCACTCGGCCCGGAACGCTTCCTCCTCGGGCGTGAACGTGAGATCCATCCGCGGCGCCGCCCTACCCGCGGGCGGCGCGTGCCAGGCCGACCGGGTCCAGGTAGTACTCGCGCCACCACACGATGCGGCCGTCGCGCAGCTCGCAGGCGCTCATCCCGCGCCAGCTCACCGGCTGCCCGTCGGCGCGCCGCTCGACGGTGATCGTCCAGTCGGCGAGCACCACGTCCCCGTCGGCGGCGAGGTGGTGCACCTCGAAGGAGCGGGGCTTCGCCCACGCCAGCGACTGGTGCACCATCGCCTCGTAGTCGGCCCGCCCCCGCACCACCCGTCCGGGCGTCTCGAGCACCAGGTCGTCGACCCAGCAGTCGAGGTAGCCGGCGACGTCCTCGGCGAGCCAGGCCCGTCGGCGCCGGTCGAAGAGGTCGTGCGCCGCGGCGCTCGTCAGCGACACCGGCTCATCGTCCCACGGTCGGGAACACGCCCGCCGCGGCGGTCGTTGGAATGGGCGATGAGGATCGCCCTTGCTGCCCTGTTCGCCGCCTTCCTGGCGACGGTGGTCGCGGCCGCCCTCGAGCCTCGCGCCCCGCGGGTCGCGCCCGTGCTCATCCGGCGCACGCCGCCGCGGCCTCGCTGAGCCGCATCGCCCGCTGGTCGCCCTCGGGCATCCCGAGGCGCATCTGGTTCATCACGTAGCCGAAGCCGAGGCCGCGGTCCCGGTCCGCGTAGGCCAGCGATCCACCGGCGCCCGCGTGACCGAACGAGCGGGGGCTCGCCCCCGGGCCGAGCGTGGGCGGCAACGCGAAGCCGAGGCCGAAGGTGAGCGGCTGGCCCAGCACGAGGTCCTTCCCCGACGACTCCACCGTGGTCGCGCGGTCGAGGCTCTGCTCGGACAGCAGCCGGACACCGTCGACGGGGGCCAGGCACGCCGCGTACATCCGGGCCAGCGACCGCGCGTCGCTGTGTCCGTTCGAGGACGGCAGCTGCGCGCCTCGCAGGAGGCGGGTGTTCCAGCTGTCGTCGTAGTGAAGGAGGTTCGACGGGCCGGTCATCACCCGTGCGAACAGCGTCGTCGGATCGGCCGCCGCGAGCTCGTCGAGGGCGCTCGCCTCGGGCGCCGGGTACAGGGTTGCGACGCGTGCGTCTTCGGACTCGGGGAGCCCGAGGAAGAAGTCGAGACCGAGCGGCCGCACCACCTCATCGGCCAGGTATTGGCCGGGCATGCGACCGGTGACCCGGCGGATGAGCTCGCCGACGATCCAGCCGAAGGATCGCGAGTGGTACCCGTGGGCGGTGCCGGGCTCCCAGTTCGGCGCCTGGGCGGCGATCGCGGCGACCACCGGGTCCCAGGCCGCGATGTCGTCCAGGGTGAGCTCGCCGTCCACCGCCGCCAGCCCGGCCCGGTGCGAGAGCACCATGCGCACGGTGATGCCGGCCTTGCCGTTCGCGGCGAACTCGGGCCAGTAGGCGGCGACGGTCGCGTCCGGGTCGAGGCGGCCGGCCTCGATGAGCTGGTTGGCGGCCAGCGCGGTGGCGCCCTTCGTGCACGAGAAGATGATCACGATCGTGTCCCGCGCCCACGGCCGACCGGCGGCCCGGTCCGCCACCCCACCCCAGACGTCGACGACCGAACGTCCGTCCTGGTAGACGCAGCACGCGGCACCGACCTCGCCGTGGTCGAAGTTCCTACGGAAGGTGTCGGCGACTGCGCCCCAGCCCGGTTCGACGATCGACTCGGGCGCGACGGTGGCCGTCACGCGCCGAGGCGTTTCAGCACTGCCTCCGCCTCCTCGATGACCCGATCGATGAGCTCGGCGACGGTGGGGAGGTCGTCGAGGAGCCCGACGACCTGCCCGCTCGACATCACGCCCAGGTCCGGCCGACCGTCGACCATCGCCGCCTTCAGCAGCATCGGCGTGTTGGCAGCCATGAGGACCTGGCTCCAGGTCAGGTCCTGGGCGCGGCGCATGGCCCGCCCCTCGCGGAGCAGGTCGCCCCAGCGGAGGCCGGAGAGCCTCTTGAACCGGGCCGCGTTCCGCAGCGCGCGGGGCAGCCCGAGCACCGGTCCGGCCCGGTGGAGGCGCTCGGTGAAGTCGGTGCGCAGCACCCGGTGCGGGACGCCGTCGACCTGGGTCGTCACGAGGGTGTCGGTCACGGCCTTCGAGAGGTAGACGTCCTTCACCGCCGCGCCGACCGGGCTGTCCTGGGTCAGGAGAAACCGGGTGCCCATCGCGATGCCGGCCGCGCCGTAGGCGAGGGCGGCGACGAGGCCGCGACCGTCGAAGAACCCGCCCGCCGCGATCACCGGGACGTCGACCGCGTCCACGACCTGGGGCAGGAGCAGCGAGGTGGGTACGGGCCCGGTGTGACCGCCGCCCTCGCCGCCCTGGACGAGCACGGCGTCGACGCCCCACGCGACGACCTTCTCGGCGTGGCGCCTCGCGCCGACCGAGGGGATGACCACGACGCCGGCCGCCTTCAGCTGGTCGATGAGCTCCGGCTTCGGCGCCAGCGCGAACGAGGCCACCCGCACGCCCTCGCTGATCAGCAGCGAGCACCGTTCCGCCGCGTCGGGCGCGTCCGAGCGGAGGTTCACCCCGAAGGGAGCGTCGGTCCGCTCGCGGGTCTCAGCGATGGCGGCCCGCAGCTGCTCGAAGTCCATCGTGCCGGCGGCGAGGATCCCGAGCCCGCCCGCGTTGGCCGTCGCGGCGGTGAGCCGGGGACCGGCCACCCACCCCATCCCGGTCTGCACGATCGGCACCCGGATCCCGACCAGGTCGCAGAGGTCGGTGTGGAGGGTGGGATGCATCAGCTGGGGACCTCGGCGGCGCGACGCTCGCCCGGGTCGAGCACCTCGCGGAGCAGCCGGAGCTCGTCGGCCGTCGGGTCGCGGGTGGTCGGCACGTCGTCCGGCACCACGAACTCGAACCCGGTCGCCTCGGTGACCGCGGCGACGGTGACGCCGGGGTGCAGCGACCGGATCCGCATCGCGTGCTCGTCGGTCTCGAAGTCGAAGACGCCCAGGTTGGAGATGACGCGACGGATCTCGTGGAACCGGCTCGCGCTCGGGCCGGCAGCGGCGGCCCGGTCGTAGCCGACCCCGGAGACGCAGTCGACGGCCGGCACGAAGACCCGCGTCGAGTGGTTCGGCACCCAGTAGCTCGTCGGGTCGTTCACGGTGTTGCCGGGCGCTCCGCGCACGCCGAGCAGTTGGGCCTTCGGCCGGGCCCAGGGTCCGATGCAGGCGATGTTCTGGTTCCCGAAGCGGTCGATCTGCGTCGCGCCCATCATCACGTGACGTCGACCCGACCACACGACATCGAACATCTTCCCGAACGGGAGCCACGCCTCGACCAGCTTCGGCGCTGCGTCGTCGCCGACCGGGATCGGCGCGCCGAGCGCCAGCGCGTCGCCGTCGGTGTACACGAGGTCGGGCTCGAAGGTGCTCGCGGCCAGCCGGGCCCCGAGCGTCGGGATCACGCCGATCGGGCTGGCGAGGATCTCACCGTCGCCGCGGAAGGCCTCCGCGCACGCGATCACGCAGACGTCGGCGAGCGTGGCCGCGCTCACGACGCGCCCGCCAGCGACGCCTCGGCCTGACGCCGGTAGTCGGTCTCGGGAACGTCGACCCAGCGAGCCCGGAACTCGGCCCAGGCGTCGGCGTCCTTCGCCGACGCCGCGTAGTCGCGCTGGATCGCCTCGTCGCGCTCGTAGTCGGGGACGCAGTGGGTGAAGTGGGCGCCGAAGGGCGCCTCGATCACGCCGTCGGTCCACAGCCGGCTGATCTTGATGGTCTGCTCCGATCCCTCGTCGACCAGCCGGCCGGGCTCGACGACCCGCTCGCAGGAGACGAAGGTGCGGGCGGCCGCCATCGCGAACACGTCGTCGAAGTACCAGTCGGCGCCGAGGTACTGGACGTTGCCTCGTCGGTCGGCCCGGTTAGCGTGCAGCAGCGCGACGTCGAGGGGCAGGGCCGGCATCGCCACCAGCTCCTCGCCGCCGTACGGCGACTCGACGGTCCGCAGCTCCGGGTTGATCTCGAGGATGGCCGACCCCAGCCCGGCCCGGCAGGGCAGGAACGACACCCGCATCGCGGCGGCGCGCAGCCCCCACTGCAGCATCCCCTCGTCGAGCTCCATGGCCTCGATGGTGCCGTTCTGGCGGGCAGCGCGGAAGTGCGGCTCGAGCGGAATGGAGTCGAGGGACACGAAGCCGTACACGACCTTGCGGGCCTTGCCGGACGCGCAGAGCATCCCGACGTCGGGTCCGCCGTAGCTGACGACGGTGAGGTCGGACAGATCGGACCGCAGGATCGCCCGCACGATCGACATCGGCTTGCGCCGCGAGCCCCAGCCGCCGATCCCGATCGTCATGCCGTCCTCGAGCTCGGCGACGACGTCGTCCTCGCCGAGCCGCTTGTCTTGGGTCACCGGACCTGCCGTTCCGCGAAGGCGGCCCGCGCCTCGTCCGCCGCCGGGGTGAGGTTCAGCTCGAAGACCAGGCCCATCTCGCGGCGGAACGAGCGGCGGGAATCGGTCGGGTCGATGGCGTGCAGCGACGCCCGGGCCCGTCGCAGCACCGTCGGGCTCTTGGCCGCCAGCGTCGACGCGACCGCGCGGGCCTCGTCCAGCAGGCGATCCCGGGGTACGACCCGGTCGACCCCGCCCCAGCGCGCCACGACGTCGGCACCGACGCGCGTCCCCGAGTAGGCCAGCCAGCGGACCTTCTTCTCCGGGACCAGCCGCGCCAGCTGGGTCGCGGTGCCGAGCCCGCCGGCGTCGACCTCGGGCAGCCCGAACGTGGCGTCGGCGGCCGCCACGATCACGTCCGTGCCGCCGACCAGGCCGACGCCGGTCGCCAGGCAGAAGCCGTGGACCGCCGCCACGACCGGCACGTCGCACTCGTCGACCGCCGCGTACGCGTCGGCGCACGCCCGCGTCAACGCGACCACCGCTCGCGGGCCGCCGGCGGTCATCTCGCCGACGTCCACCCCGGCCGCGAAGCCGCGCTCCACCGCTGAGCGCAGCAGCACCGCGCGCACGGACGTGTCGCGGCCGAGCTCGGTGACGACGCGGGCCAGCTCGAGGAAGTCATCGGCGCGGAGCGCGTTCACGGGCGGGACATCGAGCACCACCTCCGCGACGTGCTCGACGGCGCGCTCGGTCCGGATGCCCATTGGCGCGGACCCTACTTGGGCGCCCCGATAGGGTCGCCGTGATGACCGATCCGCAGGCCGGCCTCAAGCAGCAGGCCGCGGAAGCCGCGGTCAACGAGGTCCGATCGGGGATGGCGGTCGGCCTTGGCACCGGCAGCACCGCGATCTTTGCCACCCGTCGCATCGGCGCGCTGCTCGCCGAGGGCGCGCTCCAGGACCTGGTGGCGTTCGCAACGTCGGACGAGACGCGCCGGGAGGCGGAGGCGCTCGGCATCCCGCTCCTCCCGGACGATCTGCCGCGGGGACTCGACGTGACGATCGACGGCGCCGACGAGGTCGACCCGGCCTTGAACCTCATCAAGGGCGGCGGCGGCGCGCATCTACGCGAGAAGATCGTGGCGCAAGCGAGCGAGCGGGAGCTGATCGTCGTCGACGAGTCGAAGCTGTCCCCGAAGCTGGGCACCAAGCACCCGTTGCCGCTCGAGGTGCTCGAGCTGGGCTGGGCGTCGCAGGCCCGCTTCGTGGAGTCGCTCGGCGCAACGGTGACGGTCCGCTCCGGACGCGACGGCGAGCGCTTCCGGACCGATCAGGGCAACCTGATCCTCGACGCCGCGTTCGGGCCCATCGACGACCTGGGCGCGCTCGCGGCCGAGTTGGCAGCGCGGGCCGGGATCGTCGAGCACGGCCTCTTCCTCGGCCTGACGAGCGCGGTCGTCGTGGCCGGCCGCGACGGCGTGCGCTGGCTCACGCCGTGATCGGCCGCCGGATCCGGAGCCGGAAGGCGGCGTAGGCGCCGAGCCCTGCGGGCAGCGGCAGCCAGAACGACACCAGGCGGTAGCCGAGGGTGGCGAGCACCGCGTCGCCGGTCCCGACGCCGGCGAGCGCGAGGACGCCGGTGAGCCCCGCCTCGACGAAGCCGAGCCCGCCCGGCGTGATCGGGATCATGACGAGCACCGCGCCGGCTGCGTACGCCAGCAGCACGAGCCCGGGATCCGGCTGCGCGCCGACGGCGGCGAGGCAGGCGAGCAGCGCGAAGTAGTCGAAGGTCCACTTGCCGACCGACGCCAGCAGGGCCGAGACCCAGCGCTCGCCGAGGCTGCGTCGGACCATGTCCCGCTCGTCGCGCAGCTCCTTCGGGAAGTCGTGCAACGGCTCGCGGTGTCGAAAGATGCGGTTGTGGAGCCACTGGATGCCGGAGCCGATCCCCGCCACCGCCCGATCCGAGAGCACGAGCACCGCGCCGACGGCGCAGAGCACGATGAAGAGGCCGAGCCCCACCCACGCCGCCTCGCGCAGGCCGTGGTTGATCGGCCGACCAACGAGGGACAGCAGCAGGCTGAGCACCGGGATGGCGGCCAGGGTGGCGAGCTGCACCAGCGTCGTGGCGGTGAGCGCGGAGCCGGCGGCCGGGGCATCGATTCCCGACGCGGCGAGCATCCGGTACTGCAGCGCGGCGCCGGCGGCGGCGCCGGCCGGCATGACCCGGCTCAGCGCGTTCCCGGCCAGCTGCGACGTGGCGATGGCGAACCACTTCGTGCATCGCAACGCCACCGCGAGCAGCCACCACACGCACGCGAAGCTGGCCGCCTCGGCGCCGACCGCGACGAGGAGCCACAACGCGTTCAGGTGGGCGAGGCGGGGCCATTGGGACAGCACCTCGCCGAGCGTCGGCGTGAAGAGATAGAGGAGGACGAGCGCGACGATGAGCAGCAGCGCGCGGCGCACGATCTTGGCCCGCCGGGGCACGCCCCCGACGGATTCGCTGCTCACACGATGACGCTATCGAGCGGCCACCGACGCGTCCCAGTCTCGGGGGCCCGGTAGCGTGCGCCCTCATGCGCTTCGGGCTCATGCCGCCGTGCCAGGGCAGCTTCCTCTCGTCCCCCGACCAGCTCGCCGCGTACGCACAGGCGGCCGAGGACGCGGGCTTCGAGTCGATCTGGGTCTTCGAGCACGCCGTGATCCCGGCCGACTACGCGTCGCGGTACCCGTACAACCCCGAGGGTCGGATCGGGATCGAGGACGACGACCTCCCCGATCCGTTCGGCCTCCTCGCCTTCCTGGCCGGCGTGACGAGGACGCTGGCGCTCGGCACCGGCGTCTTGATCCTTCCCCAGCGCAGCCCGGTCGTCTGCGCGAAGGAGTGCGCGACGGTCGACCGGCTGTCCGGGGGCCGGCTGCGGCTCGGGATCGGGGTCGGGTGGCTGCGCGAGGAAGCGGAGGCGGTCGGCACGAGCTTCGCCGACCGCGGGGCGCGCACCGACGAGTACATCGAGGCCATGCGGATCCTGTGGCGTGACCCGGAGCCGACGTACCACGGCGCCTTCGTGGACTTCGACCGGGCGAAGAGCAACCCGAAGCCGGCCCGGCCCGCCGGCGTCCCGATCCTCGTGGGCGGGCACAGCGCGGCGGCGGCGCGCCGGGCCGGGCGGCTCGGCGACGGGTACTTCCCCATCGGGCTCGGCCACGACGATTTCGCGGGCCGGCTCCAGGAGATGCAAGCCGCGGCGCGCGACGCCGGACGCGACCCCGACTCGATCGAGCTGACCTACAGCGGCAGCCGCAAGCGCGACCGCGTCGCGCAGTACGCGGACCTCGGCGTCAGCAGGTGGGTGCTCGCGGTCTGGGAGACCGACCCCGACGCCTACCGCCGGGCTTTCGACGAGCTGGCGAAGGACCTGATCGAGCCGCTGGCCTGACGCGTCAGCGGGTCACGATCACGCAGGATCCGTGGCCGAACAGACCCTGGTTGATCGCCAGCCCGACCGTGGCGTCCTCGACCTGGCGCTCCCCGGCGTCTCCGCGCAGCTGCGTCACGATCTCACAGACCTGGGCCAGCGCCTGGGCCGGAATCGCCTCGCCGAAGCACGCCAGCCCCCCGCTCGGGTTCACCGGCACCCGCCCGCCGAGCGTCGTCGCCCCGCTGTGCAGCAGCGCTTCGGCCTCGCCCGGCCCGCAGAGCCCGATGTTCTCGTACCAGTCGAGCTCGAGCGCGGTGGAGAGGTCGTAGACCTCGGCGCAGCTCAGGTCCTCCGGCCCGAGCCCGGCCTCCTCGTACGCGACGTGCGCGATGGCGTCGCGGAACGGGCGGGCCGGGGGCGGCGCGCCGACCCCGGAGTCGGTCGCGATGTCGGGCAGGTCGAGGTCGGTGTTCGGGTAGGTCGGCGTCACCGTCGACACCGCGGCGACCGTCACCGGCCGGCGGTCGGACTGGCGGGCCGCGAACTCGGCGCTGGTGAGCACGACCGCGGCCGCGCCGTCGCTGGTGGCGCAGATGTCGACGAGGCGAAGCGGCTCGGCGACCACCGGCGACTCCGCGATCTCGTCTTCGGTGAACACCTTGCGGTAGCGGGCGTTCGGGTTCGAGGCGCCGTGCCGGCTGTTCTTCACCTTCACGGCCGCGAAGTCCTTCGCGGTGGCGCCGAAGCGCTCCATGCGCCGCCGTGCGTACAGGCCGAAGTAGGTCGGGTTCGTCGCGCCGAGCAGCCGGAACCGCAGCCAGTCCGGGTCCTCGGGCCGGTCCCCAGGCAGCGGCCCGAAAAAGCCCTTCGGCGCGGTGTCGGCGCCGACGACGAGGGCGACGTCGGCCTTCCCGGCCTCGATGCGGGCCCGGGCCGCGTCGAGCGCGACGGCGCCCGACGCGCAGGCGGCGTAGCTGGACGACACCGGGATCCCCGACCAGCCGAGCGCTTGGGCGATCGTCGACCCGGCCACGTAGCCGGGATAGCCGTTGCGCATCGTGTTGCCGGCCGCGAGGAACTGCACGTCGCCCAGGGTCAGGCCGGCGTCGGCGAGCGCGGCCCGGGCTGCCACCACCGCGTACTCGGCGAAGTTGCGACCCCACTTGCCCCAGGGGTGCATGCCCACGCCGAGGATCTGCACGTCGCTCACCCCGTCACGCTCCCGGCCCGCCACTTCCACACGGTGTGGACGGCGTCGTCGTCCTCGAAGAGCGGCTCGACCACCAGCTCCATCTCCTGACCCAGCTGCAACCTGCCGATATCGGTGCCGCGAGCGAGCTGGCCGAGCACGATCATCTGCTCGGCGTCGAGCTCGACGGCGGCGACCCCGTACGGCTCGAACGAGTCGCCCGCCGGGTACGGCGGCGGCGGCGCGTAGCGGTTGTCGGTCCACGACCAGAGCCGACCCCGGGTGGACAGCGGCGTGTCGTCGAGCGGACCGCCGTCGCAGTGGGGGTTGCGGCAGAACGACCACTGCTTCGGGAAGAAGACCGACCCGCAGCGCGGGCAGCGACCGCCCAGGAGCGCCGGCGGGCCGGCGTCCTCGGTGAACATCCCGTCGACGACCGGGACCCGGGGCTTCATCGCCCTCGCTCCTCGGCGTCCCCGAGCTCGGCGGCCCGCTTCTCGACGAACGCCTGCCGGAGCTCGTCGGAGTCGCCCCAGAGGTTCAGCTCGAAGGTGAAGCCCTGCTCGAAGCGGTAGGAGCGCTTGACGTCGACCGGGTCGATGGCGTTCAGCGATTCCTTCGCCCGCCGGATGACGAGCGGGCTCTTGGCCGCGATGACCTGCGCCAGCTCGCGGGCGGTGTCGAGGAGCTCGGCGCGGGGTACGACGCGCTCGACGGTGCCGAACGCCTCGAGCTCGGCGGCGGTGACCGTCGCCCCGGTGAGGAACATGGCCCGCATCTTGTGGTACGGGACGAGCCGGGCCAGGTGCGTCGCCACCCCGAGCGCGCCCCGGTCGACCTCCGGGAGCCCGAACGTGGCGTCGTCGGACGCCACGACGATGTCGGCGTTCCCGGCGATCCCGACGCCGCCGCCGAGGCAGAAGCCGTGCACCGCCGCGACGACCGGGACCTCACAGTCGTACACCGCCGCGAACGTCTCCCAGCAGCCCCGGTTCACCTCGATCAGCGACTGCTTGGTCGGGTCGGCGGCGAGCTCCTTGATGTCGACGCCGGCCTGGAAGGCGCGCAGCTCGGGGTTCGCGGACACGATGAGGGCACGGACCTCAGGATCGCGTCCGTGCGCGCGGATGCGGTCGGCGAGCTCGAACCAGCCCTTCACCGGGAGAGCGTTCACCGGCGGGTTGTCGATCACGACCTCGGCGACGTGGTCGCGGACCTCCGAGCGGATCACGGCTCCCGAGCGTATCGGAGAGCCCGTCAAGTACGGTCGGGCTCGTGACCGACGGATCGCCGCGCGACGGTCTCGACTTCACCGACAAGGTGGTCATCGTCACCGGCGGCTGCCGCGGCGTCGGCCGCGGGATCACCGAGCGGTTCCTCGCCGCCGGCGCCGACGTCGTCATCTGCTGTCGGCACGAGCCGGACGAGCTCCCGTCCACGGACGGCCGAACCGCCTCGTTCGTCGCCGCCGACGTGCGCGACGCCGAGCAGATCGACCACGTCCTGCAGATCACGCTCGAGCAGCACGGACGCCTCGACGTGCTCGTGAACAACGCGGGCGGGGCGCCCCCGTCGGACACGGCGACGGTGTCACCGAAGTTCTCGACCGCGATCATCGCCTTGAACCTCGTCGCGCCCCTCGTGTTCGCCCAGCGGGCCTTCGCAGTGATGAACGAGCAGCCCGAGGGTGGCGTGATCGTGAACATCGCCAGCGTGAGCGGCGTGCGCCCGTCGCCCGGCACCGCGGCCTACGGCGCCGCGAAGGCGGGGCTGGTCAGCCTCACCCAGACCCTCGGGCTCGAGTTCGCGCCCCGGGTGCGGGTCGTCGGCGTGACGGTCGGGCTCGTCCGCACCGAGCAGGCGCACCTCTTCTACGGCGACGAGGCCGGCGTCGCGGCGGTGGGCGAGACGGTGCCCCTCGGAAGGATGGCCGAGCCGTCCGACGTCGGGGACGTCTGCCTGCTCCTGGCCTCGCCGCTGGCCCGCTACGTGACGGGCGAGCACCTCGTCATGCACGGGGGCGGCGAGTGGCCGGCCTACCTGCGGGCCGCGTCCACGGGCGAGTGATTAGCGGACGCCGAGCTGCTGGAACCAGCGCTGCTTCGAGCCGTCGCTCATCTCGACCTGACCACCGGCCTGGCGCCAGGTGACGATCACGCCCTCGTCCTCGAGGAACGTGACGAGGTCGGACGGCGGCTTGGCCGCGAACGCGAGCCACGGCCACGATCGGGCGTGCAGCTCGGTGGTGGCCCGTTCGATCGACCACCGGTGGGCCCGGACGGTCCCGTAGGCGCGGTAGGTCTCGGGGCGGCCGCCCTCGACACCGACGCCGTGCACGACGAGGACGTCGCGGGCCCGGCGGGCGACGAGGCGGACCCCGCCGTCCCGCGTGACGAGACCCACCGCGAAGTCCTGGGACCGCAGGAACGGGACGACGGTCGACAGCACGGGGTCGTCGATCGGGCGTGACGACGAGCCGCGCGCGGCGCGCGCTCGCCAGCTCTGCGCACCGAGCGGGCTGAGCAGGGCGTCGTCGCGTTCGCCGCGCTCGTCCACCCACGCCCGGATCGCCTCGAAGGCTCGAGGTCGGAAGTCGAGCCGGAAGCCGCCCCGCAGGTCGGAGAGCCAGCGGCGCACGAACGCGGCCGGCATCGGATCGACGATGAGCAGCCGGGTCGGGACCCGGTCGAGCGTGACGAGCAGCCGGGGCGGCTCGGCACGGCGGCTCCGGCCGACGCGTGCCTTGCCGACCGCCATCACGCCGATGTCGTGCTCCGGCCACAGCAGCCAGACGGTGTCGCCGGGCTGGGCGTCGGCCAGCGCGCCGCGGACGTCGGCGCTCACGGTGGTGAGCCGACCCGAGAGCGTCGCGGACCGGATGAGCTCGAAACGTTGGTTCAGCGTGCGTCCGGATCGGTCGACGAAGCGCGTCCGGCGCGAGATCGGCACCAGCCAGTCGACCACGGGATCAGTGTGGCGGGCCGCCGGGGGCCGCTACGGATGCTGCGCGCTCACCGACACGACCTCGCCGGTCATGTAGGAGGCGTAGTCGCTGGCGAGGAACACGATGACGTTGGCGACTTCCCACGGGGCGGCGCCCCGGCCGAAAGCCTCCTGCTGGGCCAGGTCAGCGAGGACGTCCTCGCTGATCACCTTCGAGAGGAACGGGTGCGTGGCGAGGCTGGGCGCGACGGCGTTGACGCGCACGCCGTGGGGCGCGGCTTCCAGCGCCGCGCAGCGGGTCAGCGCCATCACGCCGGCCTTGGCGGCGGCGTAGTGGGCCTGGCCGACCTGGCCCCGCCACCCGAGCACGGAGGCGTTGTTGACGATCACACCGTGGTCGCGCGGCAGCATGTGGCGCAGCGCGGCCCGCGTGCACCGGAAGGTGCCGTCGAGGGTGACGTCCAGGACCGCCCGCCACTGCTCGTCGGTCATCTCGACCAGCTCGGTGGTCCCGCCGAGCCCGGCGTTGTTGACCATCGCGTCGATGCCGCCGTGCTCGTCGGCCGCCGCCTGGACGAGGCCCTGCACGTCGTCCTCGCGGGTCACGTCGCACACCACCGCCAGCGGTCGGCGGCCCTGCTCCTCGGCGATCGTGGCGGCGGCCTCCTCGAGGCGGCGGGCGTGGTGGTCCGAGAGCACGACCGTGGCGCCCTCCTCGGCGCACCGGCGGGCGGTCGCGAAGCCGATGCCAGTCCCGGCGGCGGCGGTGACGACGACGACCCGGCCGTCGAGCAGCCCGTGGCCGGTCGGGTACTCGGGGAGCTCGCTCGTCATCGGGGCGCTCGCGGCAGTCCGAGGGCGCGCTCGCCGATCACGTTGCGCTGGATCTGGTTCGACCCGCCGTAGATGGTGTCGGCCCGGCTGTAGAGGAACACCCGCTGGGCCGGTGACAGCTCGTAGGGCGGGGCGTCGACGACCGCGGCGTCGGCGCCGAGCGCGGCCATGGCCAGCTCGCCGAGCTCCCGGTGCAGCGTCGCCCAGTAGAGCTTGTGGATGCTGGCGAGCGTCGTCATCTCGCCCTGCTCGAGCGCGGTCAGCGACCGGAGGGCGCTGTAGCGCATGATCCGCAGCCGGATCCACGCGTCGGCCAGCCGCTGGCGCAGCATCGGGTCGTCGCCCCGGCCGCGCTTCTGCACCAGCTCGAGGATGTCGGTGAGCTCGTTCTCGAAGTTCAGCTGCTGGCCCAGCGTGGCCACGCCCCGCTCGAACGCCAACGTCCCCATCGCGACCTTCCAGCCTTCGTTCACCGCCCCGACCACGTTGGCGGCGTCGGTGCGGGCGCCGTCGAAGAACACCTCGTTGAACTCCGACGTCCCGGTGATCTGCACGATGGGACGGATCTCGATGCCGGGCTGGCGCATCGGCACCAGCAGGTAGGAGATGCCCCGGTGTGGCGCCGCGTCGCGGTCGGTACGGCACAGCACGAAGCACCAGTCGGCCCAGTGCGCGAGCGACGTCCACACTTTCTGGCCGGTCACGACCCACTGGTCGCCGTCGAGCTCGGCCCGGGTCTGCACGTTGGCGAGGTCCGACCCCGCGTTGGGCTCGGAGTAGCCCTGGCACCAGATCTCGGTCCCGCCGAGGATCCCGGGCAGGAACCGGCGCTTCTGCTCGTCGCTGCCGAAGTGGACGAGCGTGGGCCCGAGCAGGCCCTCCCCGATGATTCCGACCCGGCCCGGCCCCTGGGCGCGCGCGTACTCCTCGTAGAAGATCACCTGCTGGGTCAGCGAGCGGCCGCCGCCCCCGTACTCGCGAGGCCACCCGATCCCGATCCACCCCGCTTCGCCGAGGGCGCGCTCCCACGCCGCCCGCTCCTCGAACAGCTCGTGCTCGTCACCGGGCCCGCCGCGTCCACGCACGCCCGCGAACTCGCCGGCCAGCCGGTCGGTGAGCCACGCGCGCGCCTCGCGCCGGAACGCCTCGTCCTCGGCCGAGAAGCGCAGCTCCACGCGGCCGCAGCGTAGTGTGCACCCCGTGGAGTTCGAATCCGCGGCGGCGCTGCACGACGCCATCGACACGCACCTCGGCTACGGCGACTGGGTCGAGATCACCCAGGAGCGCATCGACCGCTTCGCCGACGCCACCGGCGACCACCAGTGGATCCACGTCGACCCCGAGCGCGCCAAGCACGGCCCGTTCGGCACGACGATCGCGCACGGCTACCTCACGCTGTCGATCACGAACCTGTTCCTCCCCGCCCTGCTGCGCGTCCCGTCCGCGAAGCTCGGCCTCAACTATGGGGCGAACAAGGTGCGGTTCCCGGCGCCGGTCCCCGTCGGGTCGAAGATCCGGATGGGCGCCGAGATCATCGACGTGCAGGACGTGCCGGGCGGCGTGCAGGTCACGACGCGGAACACGGTCGAGATCGACGGCAGCGAGAAGCCAGCCTGCGTCGTCGAGGCGCTGAGCCGCTTTGTCTTCTAGGGGTCCCTCACCCGAGCGGCTGCTTACGCCGTCCGCGTGCCGGGCTCCTGCTCGGCGAGGTGTACCGCAACATCTGCAAGCGCGGCCTGGTTGCGCGACTTCAGTCGCTGCTTGACGCCCTCTGCCTCAAGCACCGCGTTCGCCTGCTGCACGAGCGGAACAGCGCTCGCGGCTTGCCGCGCAATGTGATTGAGCCGCCACGCCCTATGTGGCTGATCCATCAACTGCTGCAGCATCCGTGCGCGAGTACGAACTGCATGATCCCGGCTGTTGTCGATGGTGGCCGCCACTGCGTAGCAACAACCTTCGTCGTCGCACATGATCTTCGCCCGGGTCCGGTTGTCACCGAGGAGGATCCGACCAACGGAACGGATCACGCTTCGGTTGAGCGGCTCTATGAAAATGCCGCCGGCGCCACCCCAGCTGCTGTCGTCATCCCTCGGCTTGCGGCTTGACTGCCGACCCTTCACGTCCGTCTGCTCTCCGGTGCCCATGCCGCACTCGTATCCATCGATCCCCGCGGCAACAAGCGCTGGACCGTAGATGCCCTGACGCCATGCGACGACGCGTAGCTCGCCGGTACGCGCCCGCAGAGCGGCGTCGAAGAGCCGAACCACCTTGCCGTACGAGTCCGCGCCGTCTCCAGCCGGCGATAGGCATAGACCAATCGTGTCGGCACCGATCTCCTCCGCGCGCGCAACGAACCGGTCGATCCCGATGCTCCAGTTCGTCGGATTACCGAACGACTGCAACTGAGCGCACAGCACGGCCATCACCGGCAGGTGGATGTCGTTGCGGTCGAGGTACTCGGCCGTCTCGTCAAGAGCTGCAAGTGACGCGCGGAACCATGGGTCCATCGGTGACTGCGCGTAGAAGTACGGAGCGACGAGCCTCGTCGCCCCATTGTCGACCTCAAACTCGAGGACCTCAGCCGCGAGCTTCGCGACCTTCACGTCCGCAGCGTCCACGGCTTCGGCAGAACCGAACGGGAGCGATGCCCACCGATCCCCCGGCGCAACCTCGCTCTGAACGAAGGTGGTGTCCGGGTCGATGAGGTATGGGATCCCCGCGGCACGCGCATGATCCGCAAGGACGGGGCGGGCATCAGCAACGTGAGCATCGGCAACAAGCCCGCTGAAGAGAGCCCGGCGTGAGGCCCAGTCGGGACTCGCCCCCGGCGCCAGAAGGTCCCCAACGACGTTGTGGTCGTTCATCGCTGCACGGATAAGCAGCTCAGCCATCTCACCCTCGCTTCCGATGGCGTACCTGTCTCATAGCATGTTATAGTACACGTTATGACGAGCGCGATGTATAGCGACATTCTACATGTCATCCCGGGGTCTCAGCGGTGAGCCCGCAGACCGCCGCATCCGGCTTCTCCTATCCCGCCCTCGTCGACGAAATCCGGCAGTGCGGCCTCACAAGCGCCGAAATCGGCCTCATCACCGGCGTCCGGGAACGCCAGGTCCAGCATTGGGCGGCGGGAACCTCACGCCCGAGCGGCGAGACCCGCGACCGGCTCGTCGACATTCACTACATCGTCCGGGCCCTCGGCAACGTGTATCGCCCCGAGGGCATCGAGATCTGGCTCCATGCTCGCAACCCCGAGCTGAGCGGCCAACGGCCGATCGATTTACTCGTGGCTGGTCACTTCAAGCCCATCGTCGAGGCCGTCGAGCGGCTCAAGGCAGGAGCGATGTAGTTGGCGCGTGACCTCGCAGTCGCTGTTGCTGGCGCTCCGCGCACGACACTCGACGGACCGTGGGAGCGACACGTCGTTGTCGACTGGCGCGGCCTCACCGGCAGCGTGAGCGGCGGTCGCTGGGGACCGCCCGGCGCCTACTCCGTCCTATACCTCGCACGCCCCCGTTCTTCGGTCGTGGCCGAGGCCTACCGCCACCTGGTCGACCCCTTCGTCGACGCCGGAATGACCGGCGACATGGTCGCTCCCCGGCGCGTTCTCACCTGCGACGTGCACGTCACCGAGGTCCTCGACCTGCGCCCGGCAGCGGCCCAAGCAGCGGTTGGCCTCACCCCGGCCGACCTCACCTCGCCGGTCGGCGAGTACGAGCGGTGCTGGCGGGTCGCCCGTGTTGCTCACCAACTCGGTCGACACGGGATCATCGCGCCTTCTCCCTCGAACCTGGGAGAGACCCTCGCCCTCTTCGAGCGCCACCTACCAGGCGAAGAGCTGCCCACCCTTATCGCCGAGGAGACGTGGGATCGGCTGCCTGCCGACCCGCGCCAACTCCGCCTCGTTCGCGACGACGACACCACTGCGTAACGGCAGTTCGGCACGAGTAGCACCCGAATACCGATCCTTATCGGCCGCCTGGACCGTCAACGCACACGGGGTCCGACTCGTCCCTGACCGATCCAGCTGCGCAGGGTCGCCCGCACGGCCGAGCAACTTCCGGGGTCGGGCAGGGTCCGCCACGCCGGCTCGAGGCTCTGGTCGAGCCCGGGCGCCTGCCACGCCGCCGCGAGCTCGCCGACGGCGTCGCCGGCCCCCCGCCAGAAGCCAGACCCGGAGGCCGACCGGTCGCCGATCACGTGGCGGATCAGCGCCGCGGTCGTGTGGTCGCCGAGCAACCCGCCGTGGAAGGCGGGCACGGCCGCGTGCGGGATCCCGACGTCGACGGCGCCCGGCGCGCTCACGCCCGAGTCGAGCGGGAGCACCGCGAACTCACGGCGGCTCGGGGTCGCGCAGCGCAGCAGGCCGCGCAGGGCCGGGCCCTCGTCCACGAAGGAGCGGAAGAGGGGCGTGTCGGCCGACACGTCGACGGGGCCGACGAGGCTGAGGGCGCGTGCGATCCCGTCCATGACGCTCCCCGCCGCGGTCCCCCACCCGTCGGAGCCCACCGGCGGGTAGAAGACGCGGCCGGGCGCGAGGAGCGGGCTCAGCGCCACCACCGCCCGGACCGGCGCGGTGGGCGTGGCGGCGACGTAGGCGAGCGCGACGACCGACCCCTCGCTCTCGGCGACGATGCTCACCCGCTCGTGCGCTTCAGCTGCGAACGCGTCGACCTGGCGGCCGAGCTCCAGTGCGAGCGCCTGCACCGACTGGTGCGTGTCCGCGCGCCCGTACCGCCGGGGGTCGCCGTTGCGGTCGAGCCCCCGGTACGAGAAGCGCCGGATCCGGTAGCGGCCGTGCACCCACTGGCGCGTGACGCCATCCCATTCGGAGTTGAAGCCCTTCACGATCAGCACCGGCGGACCGGTCGCACGCGGCGAGACCGGGGGGACGGGGCTGCGACCGTTCTCGATCGCCACCGAGACCGCGAAGCCGGCTGTCGTCCCGCCGACGACGAGGGCGGCGATGCCGACCAGGGCCACCACGACGAACGGGCGGCGTCGCCGCTGGGGCGGCGCGCCCGCGACCGCCTCGACGAGCCGCAGCCAGCACCAGGCATCGACGACCCCGGCGAGCGCCGCCAGCGGCACCCGCGCCGCGACCGGCGCCGCGTCGAGGACGGCACCGGCGGCGCTCAGCGCGACGAAGGCGAACAGGACGACCCGCACCGTCTCCCGGGTCGGCCGGTCACGCCACCAGCCCGGGACCGCGATCCCGCGGTGCACGAGCAGCGCCGCCATGACGAGCACCGGCACCGCGACGAAGAACAGCCACGAGAGGGCAACGACGGCCATCGCGAACGCGAGCACCGCGAATGGCAGCAGCACGACGGCGAGGAGGGCGACGAAGCCGGCCGTGCGACGGAGCTCGTCGCGCCACGACGGCCGGGGCATCGACGCCGGCCACGCCTCGCGCACGAGGGTGACGACGACGAGGCTGCGCGCCGCCACGAGCGCGAGCGCCTCGACCGCGAACGCCAGCCACGACGGGTGGTACACGAGGAGCCACCGCAGGTCGTGGAAGACGTCGAAGGGCGTCGGCGCGGCGGCCTGGGGGGCGAGCGCGGCCGCGCCGGGAGCCCCGGTGACGGCGACGATCGCCGCCTCGAGCGCGGCGAGGCCAGCTGCGACCGCGACCAGCCGGGGATGGTCGCGGAGCCGGGCGCAGGTCAGGGCGGCGCTCCTCGAGTCCGCCGGATGGTCGTCGATGGCGTCCCCACCGTCGCCCGGCGCCGGTGCACGGGCGGTCGCTCGCCCCCGCGCCGTTCAGGCGACGCGGCGGTGCGCCGCAGCGTACGGCGGCGTCAGGTGCCGGTCAGGCCAGCCGTCGGCGGGGCGGAGCGCAGGTCGATGACCGTCGGGACCCGGGTCCGCAGGCCGAGGCGCCGGCCGGCGACCTCGGTCGCGGCCACCAGTGCGCCCAGGGCGCCGGCGGCCGTCGCGAGCCGGACCAGCGCCAGGCCACTTCCCTGCCAGGCGGCGAGGGTCATCACGTCGATGAGGGCGTGCACCAGGATCGCCGGCCACACCGCGCCGGTCCGCAGCACCGTGTAGCCGAGCAGGAGCGCCAGGCTGGCGAAGGACAGGCTGCGGGTCACCGTCGTCATCTGGGCGACGTGGCCGGGCAGCACCGAGAAGACGACCGCGGCGGCGACGAGCCCGACGAACCCGGGCGTCGCGCCCCACTGCCGCGGGTGGCGCCAGTCGCGGCCCAGCAGCCGCGCGCACAGCGCCCCGATGACAAGCACGGCCGCGAGCCGGAACACGAGCTCCTCGCCGATGGCGGCCACGACGAGACCCACCGCCTCGGCGGGCCGGGTGAGCAGCACCGCGTAGCCGAGCGTCGCGACGACGAGCACGGCCCCGACGCCGACCCGGAACTCGCGCCACGCCTGGCCCGAGCCCGGACCCGGGCTCCGGCGGGCCCCGCTGAGGATCGCGGCGAGCACGAGCGCGAGGGGGAGGGCGGGTGAGACCGCGATTCGGCCGAGGGAGCCCAGGCTGAGGTCGGTCCACGCCGTCGCGACGTCGAGGATGACCGCGGCCGCGGCGAGGACCAGGGCCGGGACGGTCAGGGACCAGTCGGCCCAGCCTTGCCAGCGCAGCGCCCACCGGACGTCGTTGACCGGGCCGGCATCGCTTGCGCGGTGCGAGAGCTCAAGACCACGGTGCGCCACCAGGGCGGCCTCCCCATTCTCCCCACTTATACCCCCGCTGCCACGCACAGTGTGCCCGATCGCGCGCTCCGTCGCCAACCGGCCTCGGGCCCGCCCGGGGGCGGTCAGCCCAGGTGGTGGTCGAACCAGGCCAGCGCCCGGGCCCAGCCGTCCCGGGCCGACGGCTCGTGGTAGGCGGAGCGGACGTCGCAGTGGAAGCCGTGCCCGGCGCCCGGGTAGCGGACGACCTCCGTGTCGACTGGGGCCGCCGCCACCGCGGCCCGGAGCCGCTCCACGTCCTCGACCGGGATCCCGCCGTCCTCGTCGCCGAACAGGCCCAGCCACGGCGTGCGGAGGGTCCCGGCCTCGTCGATGAGGGTCGGGAACTGGAAGTGCCCGGCGGTGACGATCCCGCCGCCGTAGAAGGTGACGCCGGCGCCGAGGGCCCGCCGGGCCGACACGAGGAACGTCACCCGGCCGCCGAAGCAGAAGCCGACGATGCCGATGCGCGAGTCGGCGAACCCCTCGCCGCGGAGCAGGTCGAGGGTGGCGTCGACGTCGCTGAGGACGGCGTCGTCCTGCACACCCTCGAAGAGCTTCATCATCTCGTTGAAGTCGACGTTGTCGTAGTCGTCGATGGCGCCCCCGCCGGCCCGGTGGAAGAGCGCCGGGGCGGCGGCGTGGTAGCCGGCCGCGGCGAGGCGCCGGGTGACGTCCCGGATGTGCTCGTTCACACCGAACGCCTCTTGGATCACGATGACAGCGCCCTTGGCGTCGCCGTCGGGGCGGGCCTCGTAGACGTCCATTGCGCCGTCCGGGGTCGTCACGCTGCGGTGCTGATCGGCCATGGGTTACGCGCCTCCGCGCTGGTCGAACGCGACCTTGATCGCGCCCGAGTCCGCCTGGGTGGCGAGGACGGTGAACGCGTCCCGCCACTGCTCGAGGGTGAAGGTGTGGGTCAGCATGCCGGTGAGGTCGACCCGCCCGTCGGCGACCAGGTCGAGGTAGTGCGCGATGCCGTGCTGGCGGACGCCGTCGATCTCCTCGAAGCCGAAGGCGTTCGACCCGACGAGCGACACCTCCTTGAAGTACAGCGGCGTGTCCTCCCAGAACGTCGGCCCGTGCACCCCCGCCTTCACGATCGTGCCCCGGGCCCGGAGCACGCGTGCACCCACCTCGAAGGTCTCCCGCTTCCCGATCGTGTCGTAGACGACGTCGATGCCGCCGGGGTACGCCATCGGCAGGCCGTCGGCCGGCTGCAGGACGCCGCCCGACCAGGCCGTCGCTTCCTCGATCACCCGCAGCGCCGGCTCGTGCCCGATCACGGTCGCGCCCAGGGCGCGGGCCAGCTCGGCCTGGGTGTCGAACCGGGCCACGACCAGCACGTCGACGTCGGGGTGCAGGGCCCGCAGGATCGCGGTCGCGCACGCGCCGAGCGCGCCGGCGCCGTAGACCATCGCCCGGCCGCCGGGCGTCGGCGGGTGCCGGGTGACGGCGTGGAGACTGACCGCGAACGGGTCGGCGAACACCGCCAGCTCGTCGGGGACGCGGTCGGGCACCTTGAACAGCATCGAGTCGTGGGCCGGCATGATCGGCGCGTACCCGCCGCTGGCGTCGCGCGAGGTGCCGGTGTGGATGCCGGGCGCGATCGGGCCCACCGAGAAGCTCCAGCACAGGCTGTAGTCGCCCCGCTCACAGGCGGGACAGACCGGATCCACGCCCCGGGGCCCGCACGAGAGCCACGGGTTCAGCACCACCCGGTCGCCGATCTCGAGCCCCTTCGCCTCGGGACCGAGCGCGGTGACGTCGGCCACCACCTCGTGGCCGAGGACCTGGGGCAGCGAGAAGAACGCCTTCATCGGGTTGTCCGGCGTCTGGACGTCGCCCCAGTCCATGAACACCTGCTTGGAGTCCGAGCCGCAGATCCCGGTGAGGCGCGGCTCGGTGATCACCCAGTCGGGGCGCAAGAAGGTGGGGTCGTCGACGTCGGCGAGCCGCATCGGCGTGCGGGCGAGCCCGGCCAGCAGCGGGTTGTCGCCGGTGCCGCCGGGCGGATCCCACGGTTCGGGCCGCACGCCGTAGAGCAGCGCTCGCATCGGCGGCAGCGTATCGACGGCATCCGCGCGCCGTCGGCCGGGCCGGCGAGGGGCGGCCGGGTCCTCGACGGTACGATCCGAAGCGATGCCGACCGAGACGGTGGCGCCGGCGCCGGTCGAGGCGCCCGAGCGGCCGATCACCGACGACGGTGATCACGACCGGTTCGCGCACTACGCCAAGAAGAGCGACATCACCCGGGCGTACGTGACCGGCGAGCCGATCGTGGCCTTGTGCGGGAAGAAGTGGGTGCCGAGCCGCGACCCGTCCCGGTTCCCGATCTGCCCGACCTGCGCCGAGCGCAAGGCGGCCGGCTGGCGGCCCTGAGCGCCCAGCCCGGCGGCGATCCTCGCCGGCAACGCAGCCCGGCTCTATGGGCTGGCCGAGCCGGGATCAGGCAAACTGGTGCCATGACCATCACCGAGCCCATGCCCACCGCGGTCCACGTCGGCGCCGACGACCTGCCGTTCGTCGACATCGGGGACGGCAACCAGCTGAAGGTGCTCCAGGTCCGAGCACGCGAGGGCCTCTGGATCGTCGAGAACGTCTTCCAGCCCGGCTTCGAGGTGCCGACGCACCGCCACACGGGCCCGGTCTGGGGCTACACGAAGTCGGGAGCGTGGAAGTACAAGGAGTACGACTACGTGAACCGGGCCGGCTCGTTCCTCTACGAGCCCGCCGGCTCCGTGCACACGCTGACCTGCATCGAGCCGGACACCCGGGTGTGGTTCCACATGTACGGCTCCAACCTGAACCTCGACGCCGACGGGAACATCGAGAGCGTCACCGACGGCGCCGGGACGCTCGCCGCCTACTACCTGCTCTGTGAGGCCCAGGGCCTGCCCCGGCCCAACGTGCTCACCGACTGACCCCCGCCGACACCGCGCCGCCGCGCCGCTCGGGCGCCGTCACCCGCCGGCGGCCGGGACCGGCTCGAGCGCGAGCTGCCCCGCCTGGTGGCGGGCGCGCAGCTCCTTCTTGTCGAACTTGCCGACGCTGGTCTTCGGCAGCTCGTCGAGGAACACCCACCGCTCCGGGACCCACCACTTCGCGACCCGCGGCTCGAGGAACACCCGCAGCTGGTCCGGGCCCACGTCGCTGCCGGGCCGGCGCGCGACCACCGCCAGCGGGCGCTCCTCCCACTTCGGGTCGGGCACGGCCACGACGGCCGCTTCCAGCACGTCGGGGTGGGCCATGATCTCGTTCTCGAGGTCGATCGACGAGATCCACTCGCCGCCCGACTTGATCACGTCCTTCAGCCGGTCGCGGATCTCGAGGTAGCCGTACTCGTCGAGCGTCCCGACATCACCGGTGCGAAGCCAGCCGTCGTCGAACTTCTCCGGCGCCGGGTCCCGGTAATAGGAGCCGGTGATCCACGGCCCACGGACCTCGATCTCACCCTGGCTCTCGCCGTCGTTCGGCAGCACCCGGCCGTCGGCGGCCACGATCCGCAGCTCGACGCCCGGCACGACGCGTCCGGCCTTGAGGCGCCAGTCGATGTCGTTCTCGTCGAACGGGCGGGGCGGGTGCGACACCGTGCACAGCGGGCTGGTCTCGGTCATGCCCCAGCCCTGGATCATGGGCACGCCGAAGCGCTCCTCGAAGCCCTCCATGAGCGCACGCGGCGGCGCGGAGCCCCCCGCCGTGACCAGCCGCAGGCTCGACAGGTCGACCTCCGGGTGGGCGCGGCCGTAGTTGAGGACGTCGGTCCAGATCGTCGGGACCCCGGACGAGACGCTGGGCCGCTCGGCCTCGATGAGCCGGCAGAGCGGCTCGGCCTGCAGGAACCGCTCCGGCATGATCACGTCGGCGCCGTTCATCCACGCCGAATAGGGGATGCCCCACGCGTTTGCGTGGAACATCGGGACGATCATGAGGACCCGGTCCCGATCCGACGTCGGCAGCCCGGACGGCAGGCTCGACCCGAACGTATGGAGGAACGTCGAGCGGTGGCTGTAGACGACGCCCTTCGGCGCGCCGGTGGTCCCGCTCGTGTAGCACATGGCGGCGGCGGCGCGTTCGTCGACGGTCGGCCAGTCGAACCCCGGCTCCTCGGCGGCGAGCAGCTCCTCGTAGCGATCGACCGGCTGCAGTGGGCCAGGGTCGCCCTCGCCGACCACGATGTAGCGCTCGACGGTCTCGAACTGGTCGGCGGCCTTGGTGAGCACCGGGATCACGCTGTCGTCGACGATGATCACCCTGTCGCCGGCGTGGTTGACGACCTGCGCCAGCTGCTCCGGGAACAGCCGCAGATTCAACGTGTGGAGCACCGCGCCCATGCACGGCACCGCCATATAGGCCTCGAGGTGCTCGTGGGTGTTCCAGAGGAACGTCCCGACCCGGTCACCGGGCTCGATGCCGAGTCGCCGCAGCGCGGCGGCGAGTCGCTCCGCCCGTTCTGCGATCTCGCCGAACGACGACCGGCGCAACCCGTCGGGACGGGAAGTGACCACCTGGCTCCCGCCTTGGACCTCGCGCCCGTGTCGGAACAGGTGCGTGATCGTCAGCGGAAAGTCCTGCATCGTGCTCAGCACGTTCGTCCCCCCTCCTCGAACCGCCGCCGGTCCTCGTGGTTGGCCCGCCAGTGTGGCGCCCAGGGTCGGAATCGAACCGACGACCTGCCGCTTAGGAGGCGGCTGCTCTATCCCCTGAGCTACCTGGGCCGGGGCATGTGACAAAGCCGGTCACCAACCTGGTGACAAACCCGGTCGGGCATGCCTCCTCGTCCGTTCAAGGTAGCCCTGACGCCCGCGCGCTGGCCCGACTTCGATCGGCGACCCGCCCTGGGCCCGTTAGGGCTGTGCGTGACCGGAGATGGGTTCCGGTGGTGCTACGCCGCGGCTCGGCTGGGTGGGCAGCGGCCATGCAATGCCGTTGTAGGGCGACTGAGTTCTCGGCGAACGCGTGTGCGATGAGGTCGAAGAGTTGGCGTCGGCCCCGAGGCTGCGGGCGCGGCGCAGGTAGAGATGGTCATCGATCTGCCGGTTCGCCGCCTCGGCGTCGATCCGTCGGGCCATCAGCCTTGCGTACGACTGGCACGATCATGATCCTCACCAGTGCGTGACGGCCGCCGCTGCCACGGCTATCTGAGCGACCGGCTCGGGACCTCGCCGCCGCTAATCGGCGAACCCGAGAGCTAGAGAACTCCGGAGCAGCACTGGTGCCCCAAGCAGCATCGGGCCGGCTCGGCGTTCACAATCGATCACCCATGCGCGCTGCCCGCGCGCCAAACCAGGGATCAATCAGCCCTTGACCCGCCGTTCCACGTCACCCAGTGAACCTGGGCGCGACGACTACCGGGGTGGGGCAGCTGTCGGTGGTCGGGTCGAAGGTGATCATGACCGAGCCGCCGCCCGTGTTGGCGCCCTGCGATAGCAGCGTGGCGCCCTGGATCAAGAACGACGAACCGCCACCACCGCCGTCTCCCTCGCCGGCTCCGCCGCCAGCCCCGTATCCGCCACCACCACCGCCACTCTCGAACACGGAGGCGCCGCCACCACCGCCGAACCCGATCCCGCCGCCACCGCCGCCGCCCGAAAGAGAAAGGGTGATCGCGCTGCCGCCGGTGCCACCCGAGTCGTTCCCGGCGCCACCCGCGCCAGCCGGGGGATTGGCCGTGGCGTCACCCGATCCGGGCGTGCCGCTTCCCGACCCACCAGCCCCGCCGTTGGCGCCGTTGTGCGTGGAGTGGCTGCCGCCGCCGCCGCCACCGCCGATGC
>Ga0073928_10003082_pt1 | contig 26961 bp, 21 predicted proteins | sample PaiPotPPA55metaG_FD_76969 | JGI IMG/M metagenome (GOLD analysis project Ga0073928, IMG submission 76969) | Iron sulfur acid spring bacterial and archeal communities from Banff, Canada, to study Microbial Dark Matter (Phase II) - Paint Pots PPA... ...
GACCACGAGCAGGCGTGCGCGCAGGCCATGCTGGCCGAGACGACGACCTTGGGCGTGCGCGTGCGGCACGAACGTCGATATGCGCTGGAGCGGCGCATCGAGGAGGTGGCGACCGAGTTCGGCACCGTGCGCGTCAAGGTTGCCGGGGCCGGCGATGCCGAGCGGCGGACCCTCGAGTACGACGACGTCGTCCGGATCGCGCGCAGCCGCAACCTCCCCATCGCGGAGGTCGTTCGTCGATTGGGGAAGATAGCCAACCTGCCATGACTGCCACCGTTCCGCAGACCATCGTCGCGAAGGAGGCGCGCCTTCGCTCGATCGTGCGCTCCCTCGAGAGTTGCATCGTTGCGTTCTCGGGTGGTGTCGACTCGGCGCTCGTCCTGCGGATCGCAACCGACGAGCTCGGCGAGCGGGCGCTCGGCATCACCGGGAGCTCGCAGAGCCTGGCCGAGAGTGAACTCGACGCTGCCGTTGCCTTTGCGGCTGGTGAAGGTGCGAGCCACGACGTCGTCCAGACGCGCGAGCTGGACGATCCGAACTATCGCGCCAACCCGGCGAACCGCTGCTACTTCTGCAAGTCTGAGCTGTACGGAACGCTGGTGCGCATCGCGCAGGAACGCGGCGCGCGCTACGTCGTCGATGGGTTCAACAAGGACGATGAGGGCGACTGGCGGCCTGGACGCAAAGCCGCCCGCGAGCACGGGGTGCGCAGCCCGCTGGCCGAGGCCGGGTTCACGAAGGCCGACGTGCGCACGCTTGCGCAACACCTCGGGCTCGACGTTTGGGACAAGCCGGCGCTCGCGTGCCTTTCGTCGCGCTTCCCATACGGCACGCCGATCACTCTCGACCTTTTGCGCCAAGTCGATCGTGCGGAACAGGCCGTGCGCGCCGCGGGATTTCGCGTGTGCCGCGTGCGCCACCACGGCGACGTTGCGCGTATCGAGCTGCCTGCGGAGGACATCGCGCGGGCGGCCGACCCTCAGATTCGTGCGCTTCTCGTGCAAGGCGTCACCGGCGCAGGTTATGCCTACGTCGCTCTCGACATCGGCGGTTACGTATCAGGTAATCTCAATCGTACGAAAGGAGCGGGCGAAGCGTGAACGACGGCTCGGATCTGCGAGCGTTTTTCTTCAAGAACCGCGGCGCACTGCTCGCAGTCCCTGCCGTTGCACTCGTCGCCTTCGGCCGGCCGACCGGCGGGTCCATCGCGCTTGGGGTTCCGATCGCGCTTGCCGGCGAACTGCTGCGCTGTTGGGCGGTCGGCTATTCAGGAGTAACGACGCGCGGAGATCGAGTGAGTGCACCCCGGCTCGTCACCGGCGGACCATACGCCCACACCCGAAACCCGCTGTACCTCGGCAATCTCATCACGGCGCTGGGCTTCACGGTAGCGTTCACCGGAGGTCTCTCGGCTACGGCGCGGGTGCTCTTGGGCGGCTTCGGGATCGGGGCGATGCTCGCCGTGTACGCCGCAATCGTGCCGCACGAAGAAGCTTTTCTCGCGGAGACGTTCGGCGACGACTACGCCGACTATTGGGTTCGCGTCCCCCGCGTTGGCTGGCGCATCAAGCCCGCGGAGTTTACGAAGGGCTCGTTCGATCCTAACGTCATCGTCGAGGCCGAAACGAAGACGTTCATCACGTTTGCAGCGATGACCGGCGCTTTGGCGCTCAAATCGCTGCTACGCTGAGGTAGCGTGAAACACGCCGTCCCGACGCGCCTCCGCCCGGCGCTCGTGCTGACGGCCGTCGTCGCGATCGTCGAGCTGGCCGGCGGTCTGCGCGCTCATAGCCTCGCGTTGCTTTCCGACGCCGCGCACGTCGCGATGGACGTGGTCGCGCTCGGGATCGCCGTCGCGGCGGAAGTCCAATCCGGCCGGCCCGCCGACGAGCGCCAGACCTACGGCTTCGCGCGGATGGAAGTCCTCGCGGCGCTCGCCAACGGTGGTCTCCTCTTCGCGGTGACGGGCTTCATCGTCGTCGAGGCGTTCCGCCGCTTCGCCGCGCCGGTGTTGCCTGTGGGCGGCCTGATGTTCGGCGTCGCCGCCTTTGGTGCGGCCGTCAATATCGGCGTCGGCGCAATGCTCGCCAAGCGTGCCCACGACAACCTCAACGTGAAGGCGGCGCTCTTTCACGTGATCGGCGACGCCTTGGGGGCCGTTGCCGTCATGGTGGGCGGCATCGTCATCCTGATTTGGGGCGTTGCGTGGATCGATCCGGCGCTCTCGCTGTTCGTCGCGGCAATTATCGTGGTTGGGATTGCGCGCATCGTCAAGGAAGCCGCGCACGTCCTCTTGGAGAGCGCGCCCGACCATGCTCCGATCGCCGAGGTGCGTGCGGCGATCCGCACCGTCGACGGCGTCGTCGGCGTTCACGACCTCCACGTCTGGACGATCGGCGGTGGCGCCCACGTGCTCTCGACTCACGTTCTGCTCAACGATGCGCGCATCAGCGAAGCAACCGCGATCCTGCGCGCGATCGAAGCCGCGATGCTCGAGCGTTTCGACATCGCTCACGTGACGGTGCAGTTCGAGTGCGAGTCGTGCGCGGTGGACGCGCGCATCGTCTGCACGCAGGCACCGTCCGCCCTGGCCTGAGCGGCCGTAGGGGCGCCCGTCGGGCGTCCGGAATATCGACCGGCTATGAAATCGAAGACCGTTGTTCTCGCGACCGCACGCACGCCGTTTGGACGGCTTGGCGGCGCCCTCTCCTCGCTTGCCGCCACGACCCTGGGTGGCGAGGTCATCCGCGCTGCAGTCGAGCGCTCGGGGCTCGACCCGGGCGAGGTCGAGCACGTCGTCATGTGCCAGGTGCTGCAAGGCGGCGCCGGCCAAGCGCCGTCCCGCCAGGCTCTCTATAAGGCCGGGCTCGCGAAAACGACCACCTTCGAGACCGTCAATAAAGTCTGTGCGTCCGGCATGATCGCAATCGTGCACGGGGCGCAACTCATCAACGACGACGGCGCCGAGGTCGTCGTGGGCGGCGGTATGGAATCGATGTCGAACGCACCCTACGCTTTGCTCAACGCGCGCTTCGGGTACCGCTTCGGCGACGGCGCGCTGCTGGACCTGATGAACTACGACGGTCTGCTCGATCCGTTCTCCGGTTTAACGATGGCCTCCGCGCAAGCGAAGGTGAACGCACACCTCGGCATCACGCGCGAAGTTCAGGATGAGTTTGCTTTCCTTTCACAACAGCGCGCCGCCGAGTCGACCGCGCAGGGTCTGTTCAAAGACGAAATCGATCCGCTGCGCGTCGCAACGAAAGCCAAAGGCAAGCTCGTCGTCGATCACATTCCCGTGCAGGCGCGTGCGCGTATCCCCGTACATGCCGGCGGCAACGGTTCGCCTTCGAAAATCTTCCACGATCCGCACGTCGATCTCACGCCCGATCCGAAGAAGTACTCGCCGTACATCACCGGCGACGTGCCGTTCACGCTCGTTGACAAGGACGAGCCGATTCGCGCCGACTCCAGCCTCGAGTCGATGGCGAAACTGCCGCCTCTCGACCGCGACGGCACGGTGACCGCCGGCAACGCTCCCGGCGTTAACGACGGCGCCGCGGCCGTCGTACTCGCCAGCGAGGACTATGCGCGCAGCCACGGTCGCGAACCGCTCGCGTACATCGTCGACCATGCTGCCGCATCGTGGGATCCGGCGTATCTTGCGCTCACGCCCGCTATGGCTGCGCAGAAGCTTCTGGAACGTCAGGGGCTCAAGGCTTCGCAAATCGACGTCTGGGAAGTCAACGAGGCCTTTGCGGCGGTCGCCTGGAGCACCGCGAATCTGCTCGGGATCGATCCGAAGGCGATCAACAAGCTCGGCGGCGCGGTTGCTTTCGGTCATCCGATCGGCGCGTCGGGTGCGCGGATCACGGCGTCGGTCGTGCATCAGTTACGGCGCCGCGGGGGCGGGCTTGGGATTGCGGCGATTTGCTCCGGCGGTGGGCAGGGCGACGCGATCCTCATCAAGGTGGGCTAAGACCCCGCCGGTTTTCTGCCACCTCGCTTTCTGCGAGCGTGGCGTAGGAGGCGGATTTCCCCGGGCGGCGCGCGTCGGCGGCCAACCGGGGAGGTGTTTGTTCGGGGGCGCTGCGGGGCCGCTTCCTGCGGCCCCGGTCGCTCCGCGGCCTCGCTACCGTCCCTCCATGGACTTAGCCGCTCGGCCGCGAGCCCCTCACAAACACCTCCCCGGCCTGCCGCCGACGCTTCATTGTGCTTAGGTCATAGCGCCAAGATCGTTCGCGCCCATACGCCTCGTAGGTCTCGGTTGCGTATCGGCGCCGGGCGGTGCGGCGGTCAGTAGGGTTCCCTTGAGCGGCGCGACAAGGAGGCTCGCGTCGCGAGATTTGGGCGAATGGGCTGCGTCTTGGGATTTCAGTTTTGTCGGCGTGAAATGGCGCCGCAATTTTAGAGAGGAACGTCTTCCGTGAGGATTTTGGTCGTTGGGGCTGGGCAGATGGGGGGCGGGATCGCTCAGGTGGCGGCGGCTGCGGGCGATGAGGTTCTGCTGCACGACGTCAACCAGCAGTTTATCGATCGCGGGCTGCGGACGATCGAGAAGAATCTTGCGCGGTCCGTTGAGAAGGGTCGGCTCACCGAGGAGCAGCGCGGGAATATCATCGCTCGTATCGATGCGCGGCCGAAGTGGGAAGACTTCGATGTGGAGTTCGCCGTCGAGGCTGCGTCGGAGAACGTCGAGGTCAAGCTCGACCTCTTTCGGCGCATGGATACCGACACGCCGCCCACCGCTATTCTCGCTAGCAATACGTCGTCTATTTCCATCACTCGTATTGGGGCCGTTACGTCGCGGCCTGCGCAAGTTATCGGCATGCACTTCTTCAATCCGGTGCCGGTCATGAAGCTCGTCGAGTTGATCCGTGGGCTTGCGACTTCGCAACCGACGTTCGACGCGGCGCATGCGCTTGCTATTCGCTACGGGAAGGTTCCCGTCGCTGCGAACGACTTTCCCGGCTTCATTTCGAATCGCATCCTCTGTCCGATGCTCAACGAGGCGGTCTTTGCGCTCTACGAAGGCGTCGGGACGGTCGAATCGATCGATGCCGTCATGAAGCTCGGCATGAATCATCCCATGGGGCCGTTCGAGCTCGCCGACTTCGTTGGACTCGACACGCTGCTCGCCATCATGGAAGTCCTGTATGAGGGCTACGGTGACAGCAAGTACCGGGCGTGTCCGCTTCTGCGGAATTATGTCGCTGCGGGTTGGGTTGGGCGTAAAGCCGGTCGTGGGTTCTACGACTGGAGCAGCGGCACGATGCAGCCTGCGTCGCCGCCGAACGGTGCCGTCCACGCCGCCGGCGCGGCGCGCTAGCGCGTAAGGCCATGCTCGAGACGCGCGAGCCCGCCTTTGAACTGACAGACGATCAACGGGCCGTCGGTGGGCTCGCGCGCGATATTGCCGAGCGCGAAATCGCGCCGCACATTGCGCAGTGGGACCGCGAGCACGTCTTTCCACGCGATTTGTATGCCACGCTGACGGACGCGGGGCTCATGGGGCTCACCGTTCCTGAAGAGTATGGCGGCGCCGCTGCCGACACCGTGTCGTACGCATTGGCTATCGAAGAGCTCGCTCGGGTCGATGCAGGAACGGCGGTGACGCTCAGCGTGCACGCCATGATCGCCGGAGCGATCGCACGGCTCGGAACCGAAGAGCAGAAGCAGAAGTACTTGCCGCAATTGGCCACCGGTAATGCGATCGCCGGGTTTGCGCTGACCGAGCCCGATGCGGGTTCGGATGCTGCTGCGATTCGCGCGACGGCACACCGCGACCGCGACGGGTATCGCTTGCGCGGGCGTAAGCAGTGGTGCACGAACGGCTCCTACGCTAGCGTCGTCATGGCGATGTTCCGCACCGGCGGTACGGGATCGAGGGGCATCTCGGCATTTTTGGTCGATGAGGGTACGGACGGCGTTTGGGTCGAGAAAGTCACCGAGAAGCTCGGAATCCACACCAGCAATACCTGCGATCTCGCGTTCGACGATGCGCGTGTTCCGGCGAGTGCATTGCTCGGCGGCGAGGGTGAAGGCCTAACCGGTGCGCTCTCAACGCTCTCGGCGGGGCGCATTGGGATCGCGGCGCAGGCAACCGGCATCCTTGCTGCCTGTCTCGATGCGTCCGTGAAGTTTGCGAAGGAACGCGAAGCGTTCGGCAAGCCGATCGGCGCGTTCGAAGGCATCTCGTTCAAAGTCGCGCGCATGGCGATGGATCTCGATGCGGCGCGGCTGTTGACGTACCGCGCGGCGTCTTTGCGCGATGCCGGGAAACCGTTTGCTATAGAGGCGAGCAAGGCGAAGTTGTTCGCGTCAACCGCTGCCCGAACGCACGCCGCTGAAGCCTTGCAGATCCATGGCGGCTACGGATACACGACCGAGTTTCCGGTCGAACGATATTACCGCGACGCGAAGATCACCGAGATCTACGAAGGCACGTCGGAAATCCAGCACGTCATCATCTCCCGCTCCCTCCTCGGACGCCTGGACTAACCGCTCTGCAGACCCAAGAGAGTTCGCGCGATGAAACCGTGGGCAACGGGCGCGCACTGGTGCTGCGGTAGGGATCTTGGTTTTCCAACATTGCGCGTGATAGCATGGCGTGTGGAGTTGGACCAGCTAGAGATCGAGGTCTTGCGCGGGATCGAGATCCCCAAGATGAGCCCTCGTCGTCGTCATGCCCGGCTTCAGTCGACGCTGTTGAGGATCATCGAGGAGTGGGCCGGGGAGCGTGGCGAGGTCTGTCCCGAGTGGCGGTGCTGGATCTCGCGCGCACCGCAGGATGAAGAAACAAGCCTCGTTCCCGACATCGCATTCGTCTCTCTGGAACGTCTCGCACCGCTCGGCGATGAAGACGCGGAAGAGCCGCCGTTTGCTCCTGACATCGCGGTCGAGATTCGCTCACCGGGCGATCGTGAGCGAAATATCCGAACGAAAGCGGCGCTCTATCTGTCGAGCGGCGCGCACCTCGTGCTCGATGTGGATCCTGCTCGGCGCGTCGTCACGGCATTCACCGGTACCGGTGAACAACGGTATGGCGACGGCGATATTTTCACACACAGCGCGTTTCCCGGCTTGAGTTTTGACGTGCGGGATCTCTTCTCAAGCGCAGACCGTAAGGTGGTCAGCGGGGCCACGCCAGAGGCAGCGCGCGACGAAGCCCAATGAGCGGCTCGTAGGCTAACCGTTAGGGTCGAAAATGCCGATGAGCGTCGGTGAGCCGGCCGGCGGCCCTGGACCGTCGATCACATACACCGAGAGGTTTTGATCTGCGTTGGGGTTGCCGTTGAGGTTCGCCGGCATTTGATTGTTCGCGTTCGATGGATCGACGTGGTTCGGTAACAGATTCAACTGACTCGAGCCGGAGCCGGCACCCTGCGCATAAAAGTTGATGCCCACCGACGCCACGCTTTGCGGCAGGTTCGCTAAGAAGACCGGCTGGCCGGCCGGGTTGGCGGGAGAAGCCGTTCCGATCGACGTGCGCTGACTCGTCGAACTCGCCGGCGTGTAACCGACGTTGAATGGGCCGCTCTCCGTCGTCGATGCGTCGTGAAAGCTCACCGCTGCAGCGCCCGAAGCCGTTTGAAAGATGTGCTCTGCGAACGTGACGAGTTTGAGCGTGTTCTCCTGCTTTTGCCCGGTGAGTACGACAGTCGTGCGGCCTCCGGGAACGATGGGAACGCTCGAGAGGTTCAGCGCGAGCGGGGAGCTGTCTTGTCCCGATGGATAAACGTAGATGTTTTGCGATGGCCCGACGTAGTGGGCGTACGGCGTAAAGCCATAGTTGCTACCGGTGTTTCCGGCGTACGGGACGCTCAAGAACACCGGATGGCCGGCGGTCCCGATCGCAACGTCGACGACCAGCCCGTCCGGCGATGCGTTGATGAACCGAACCGCTCCGGATGTGATGACGGGCGTCGAGCCGCCGCTCGCCGTCGAGTTGCTGCAGGCTGCGAGCGATAGTGCGGATGCGAGGCTCAGTGCGAGGGCGAGGGGCGCGGCTCGTTTCACGTGGTCCGTCTCCTTAGAGCAGTCTTGGTTCTCCGTCGGAACGGGTCGCGGCCTTGAGGGAGTTCCTCGCGGCGGCCCCTTGCCGGGTGGGTTGGATCGTTGCAAGGCGACATTTGTCATCGAGGGCGGAGCTAACGCAGCGTCTAAGGGCCGCTGGCCATGAAACTCCTCGAATATCAGGGAAAGGAACTGTTTCGGCGCGTCGGGATTCCCACGCCGCGCGGAACGTTCGCGACCAGCGCGCAATCCGTGCGCGAGTTCATTGCTGCGAATCCCGGTTCGTGGGTGCTCAAGAGCCAGGTGCTCATGGGCGGCCGTGGCAAGGCTGGGGGCATCAAGTTCGCCGACACGCCCGATGAAGGCGAGGAGTTGGCACGCGCTTTGATCGGCACGACGCTGCGCGGGATACAAAACCCCGAAGGCGAGGCCGTCCGCTCGCTCCTCGTTGAGGAGAAAGTCGCGATCGCCAGCGAGGCGTACGTTTCGATCGCGATCGATCGCGCGCTCAAGCGTCCGGTCATCATCGTCACCGCGCAGGGCGGCATGGACGTAGAAGAAGTGGCGGCCAAAGATCCCGATGCGATCGCGAAGTACGCGGTCGATGTTGCGATTGGATTTCAGCCGTTCATGGCGCGCAGGCTCGCGTTCGCGGCGAAGTTACCCGCCGGTTTTCACAAAGCATTTCCGAAGATCGTTGCAGGCTTGTACGACCTCTTCATGGAGTTCGGCGCGAACCTCGTCGAGATCAACCCGCTCGCGCTCACCGACGACGGTCGCGTCATCGCCTCGGACGCAAAGGTCGATCTGGACGATAACGGTCTTTACAAGCATCCGGAATTCGCCGAGTGGAACGCGCTGCTACCAACCGACGAAGATCAGGAAGCTGCCCTCGGCATCGGCCTAGGCCGTTCGAACTACGCGAAACTGGGCGGGGCCGTCGGCGTCATAGCAAACGGTGCCGGCCTTGGCATGGGCACGATGGATGCCATTCGTAACGCGGGCAGCGAGGCAGCGAACTTCCTCGATATCGGCGGCGGCGCGCAAGCCGACCTCGTGCGCAAGTCGTACGCACTCGTCGTCGGCGACCCGAAAGTCAAAGCGCTGTTCATCAACATCTTCGGTGGAATCACGCGCGGCGACCAAGTCGCAAACGGCATCGTCGAGGCGCTCAAGGGCGAGGATTTGCGCAAGGTACCGCTAGTCGTGCGATTGACGGGGACCAACGAGAAGGAAGGACGCGAAATTTTGGCAGCCGCGGGAATGAACCCGGTCGAGACGATGGATGAAGGCGCGAAGCGCGCCGCCGACCTCGCGCGAGCGAACTGAGGGTAGCGTGTCGATTTTCCTCGATAAGAACTCCCGCGTCATCGTTCAGGGCATTACCGGTCGCGAGGGCGGCTTCCACACCCAGCGCATGCGCGCGTATGGCACGCGCATCGTTGGAGGCGTGACCCCCGGCAAAGGCGGCACGACCGTCGAGGGCGACGTGCCGGTGTTCAATACCGTACCCGAAGCCGTTGATGCGACCGGCGCGACGCACTCGATCATCTTCGTTCCGCCCCCACTGGCCGCCGACGCGCTCTTCGAAGCTGCCGACGCCCGCATCGGCCTAGCCGTGTGCATCACCGAAGGTATCCCGGCGCACGACATGCTCCGCGTCGTCGCCACCACGCCGGACATGCGCATCATCGGCCCCAACTGTCCCGGCCTCTGCTCGCCGGGACGTGCGTTGCTGGGCATCATGCCGGGCCACGTCTTCAGCGAAGGCCGCGTGGGCATGATCTCGCGCTCCGGAACGCTGACCTACGAGATCGTCGATATCCTGACGAAGCATGGGCTCGGTCAGTCGACGTGCGTCGGCATCGGTGGCGACCCGATCATCGGCACGACCTTCGTCGATTGCCTCAAGGCGTTCGCGATGGACCCTGAGACCGATGCGGTCGTATTGTGCGGGGAGATCGGCGGCTCCGATGAGGAGGACGCGGCCGAGTACATTCGCGAGCACCTCGCGGACAAACCGGTGGTCGCGTTCATCGGAGGACGCTCGGCGCCGCCAGGCAAGCGGCTCGGCCACGCCGGCGCGATCATTTCTGGGAACACTGGCACGCCACAGAGCAAGGTGGCAGCATTTGGCGCGGCCGGAGTGCCTGTCGCGGACCGCCCCTCGCAGATCCCCGCGCTCCTGAAAGAGCGGCTAGCGGCCCTCGTCTGACCCCACTTTCGGGCGGGTTATCCTCCGTACCTTAGGGCAGCGCGGCTAGGGGCTCGCCTGCCTTGGATGTGATACGGACCGCTTGACGAGCGTCATCTGAGCGTCAAGTAAACGAAGGATTAAGAACCCCGCTCAACCGAACGAGTCCAGGCGCGTTCGCTCGATCCCCAGGAAGAGGCGCCCGCGCTTGCTTACCCTTTCCAAAGGAGACAGCATGCTGAAACGTCGTTTCATGCATACGCTCGTCGCCGCACTCGTGCTCGTCTCGATGCTCGTCCAGGGAACGTGGGTTCTGGCGGGTACGACAGGCGGGTTGTCTGGAACCGTGACCCAAACGGATACTGGCGCACCCATCGCGGGCGCCAAGATCACGGTCACGAGTCCATCGCAGAGCGCGACGACGACGACTGACAACGGTGGACATTTCACCTTTGTCTCGCTGGCCCCGGACACGTATACGCTGTCGGTCGAGAAGAGCGGGTTCGAGCCCGCCGCGCTCGCCGGCGTCAACGTGATCGCGGACCAGACGCCAAGCATCGCGATTACCACGCGAGCAAGCCTGCGGACGATCGGCCGCGTCACGGCCCGCTCCGCAAATGACCTCGTCCGGCCCGGCACCACCTCCGACGTCTATGCGGTCTCCGCTGCACAGCAGACGGCCGTTCAAGGCCTCGGCGGCGGCGGTTCGATGAACCAAGCCTATTCGGCTATCGCTTCGGTCCCCGGCGTGTACGTGCCGCAAGGTCAAAACGGCATCTACCAGTCGGTCTACGTCCGTGGCGGCAACTACACGGAACTAGGCTACGAGTTCGACGGCGTGCCGATCCAGCGCGCGTTCGACCAATATCCGTCGACGGCGCTCTCGTCACTCGGTCAGCAGGAGCTGCAGGTCTACACCGGCGCTGCTCCCGCGGACGCGCAGTCGAACGGGCTCTCCGGCTTCGTGAATCAGGTTATCAAGACCGGAACGTATCCGGGCTTTGCCAACCTGAACCTGAGCCTGGGAACGCCGACCTTCTATCACAAGGCGCAGTTCGAGTTCGGCGGTGCGACCGCGAACCGGCTGTTCTCGTATTACGTCGGCATCGCCGGCTACAACCAACAGTTCCGCTTCGGCTCGCAGTTCAACGGAGCAGAGTATGATCCGACCTTCGGAACGGTCTACAACGTAGTCGTGAATAACTGCGGAACGCGGCATGCCACCGCGGGCTGCGGCTTCATCGGTGGCGGCTACTCGAACGGAGCCGGCATCCTCGGTCTGCCGCTCGCGCCGCAAGGTTACACGTTCGGACCGTTCATCTACGACTTCAACGGTGAGAACGACGACCGCGAGTCTGTAGTAAACCTCCACATCGGCATTCCGCATCGCAAGGACGGCGGCAAGGACGATATCCAGCTGCTCTACGACAACTCGTGGCTGCTTTCGCCCTTCCAGACGTCGCTGAACGACTGGGGCAACGTCTCCAGCAACGTTCTGAACGGGACTGCGCTCGGGGCCAACGGACAGGTGATCCAGCATTGCCAGTTCACGTCCAGCGGTCTTGCGTTCCAGCCGTGCGCTCTGCTTTCGGGCTACAACACCAGCCCGGGCGCGCCCGGTAGCATCAACATCAATCCGTTCGCGTATCTCGACAACACGGTTTACAACGGCCCGATGGGTCAGGCACTAAACTCGGGGATGTTGAATAAGGTCGCGAACTACTACTTCCCGAACTCTCCACAAAGTCGCCAGCCGTTTGCGCAAATTTCGCCGACGCAGCGCGACACGTACGACAATCGTGCGTCGATCGAGAAGGTCCAGTATCAGAAGAACTTCGGGTCGAGTGCGTTCGCGCGCATCTACGGCTACTCGTTCTACTCTGACTGGCTGCAGAACGGTGCCGACTCGCTGCTGCAGAACTTCACCGGCGGCGTCTCGCCCGACTACGAGCTCGTCACCCACACTCGTGGCGTGGTGGCCTCCTTTGTCGATCAACTCAACTCAAAGAACCTGTTGAACTTCACCGGTGGCTACACATATGCCAGCACAGTCCGGTGGAATAATGCGTTCTACGACTTCTGGTTCAGTCCGACGTCGCAGGTGAATACTGCGGTGCTCGTTTCAGCGAACCATCCACAAAACGGCGTCTGCTACTCGTCGACGCTGCCGAGTTCGGGTACCGCATTGACGCCCGTCTATTGCGGCAGCAGTTCCGTCGCAGCGTACCAGTTGCCGCCTCCGGCGCAGAGCGGGCTCGCGCTCGCACCGAATAATCCAGCGCTGGCCCTCGGTTCGACGGGTCTGGCCTCCGCAACGTGCGGCGGTGGCCCGTGCCAGTATTACACGGTGAACAACGGCATGCGCGGTGCGTATAACACCGTCGCGCCGGCGTTCTCGAACCTTGAGCTCTCGGACACCTTCAAGCCGTCGGAACGGCTCAGCATCAACGGCGGTATTCGCTACGACGACTTCCGCTACAACCTGACCGACACGAACGTTCCCGCGGGTCCTGAGCCGCAGGCCGTTTCCGCGGCGCCACGCGTGCTGTGGCAGAACAGCTACAACCTGTGGCACTGCGTCTCGGCGGGATCCGTGATCTCGACGAGCGCTCCGAATAACACGGCGTCCGGCGCGTGTCCAACTGGCTATTCGCCGGCCAGCGTCACAGTGAACAGCCCAGGCTTCAACGATTACCGCGAGTGGTCGCCACGTGTTGGTGCGACGTACACCTTCAGTCCTCTGGACGTGGTTCGCGGCTCGTGGGGCGAGTACCAACAGCCGGCAAGCTCCGCGTTCCAGCAGTACAACAACGCGGGCTACAACCTGCCGGACCTCTCGCCGAATACCGCGTTCTATCCGCTCGGATTCTTCGATCCGACGCACCAAGTGTATCCAGAGACGTCGTACAATCTCGACCTCTCCTGGGAACACCAGGTGAAGAACTCGGACATGTCCTGGAAGCTCACGCCGTTCCTACGTAAGACGCGTAACGAGCTGTATACCGTGTTGCTCGACCCGAAGACGGCTTTCGTCTCGGCGGTCAACGTCGGTGCCTTGACGGCTAGCGGTTTGGAGTTCTTGCTCCGCAAGGGCGACTTCAGCCGCAACGGTTTCGCAGGGCAGCTCGCCTACACGTATACGTATGCATCAGTGAAATTCGGTACGCTGCCCTCGGGCGGCACCGTCCTCGACGGTGTCAACCAAGGCATCGTGAATTTCAACGCCTATACCCAGTACTGCTCGACGCATCCGAAGGCTGGGCCATGCTCGTTCAACGGTGTGCCGGGTACGATCACCAACGCCCTTGGCAATACGGTTCCCGCGGCACCGTGCTACGGCTCGGCAAATTCGAGCGCGCCGTATGCTCCTATTGCCTGCAACAAGCCCAATGCGATCGCCAATCCGTACTGGCTTGCAAATCCATTCAGCCAGTATGATCCGGGCGCAAGTTACTTCGCCTACAACCAGCTCCCCGGAACCGGTCTTTCGACGGTTTCGAGCAGCTATGTCATTCCGCACGTCGCAACCCTACTGCTGAACTACAAGCACGACCGGTTCGCGATTGCGCCAGCTCTCCAGATGGAAGCCGGCGGGCGCTATGGCAGCCCAGTTGAAGGCCAAGGAGTCAGCCCGGCCTCGTGCGGCAGCTATCTTGCCGCAGGTGGAACGTTTGGTGACCCACGGTATCCGTACGGTGCGGCAGGTGGCCATCCGTACAACGCCGCGAGCTGCGGCGGCTTCCAGACCACGCCGAACTGGCAAACCGGACAGTTTGACAACTTCGGCGCGTTTGTGGAACCCACGGTCTTCTCGCTCAGCACCCAGTTGACGTACGAGGCTTCGAACAAGGTCACGCTTCGGCTGACCGCGGCGAACCTCTGGATCGGCTGCTTGCAGGGTGGTCAGCATCCGTGGACGCAAGGGCTGCCGTACCTGGCCCAGTCGGGCTGCTGGTACTCAACGCCCGCCAGCTACATCGGGAACTTCTACAACCCTGGCGACAACGTCCAGACGTTCGTGAAGAACTCGTATGCGCCGACCTTTGGAAACGTCTTCCAATCGGCGTACGGCGGCCAAGCCAATCCGTTCCAGCTGTTCCTCACTGCAGAGATGCGTCTGTAGTCTCGAACCGCTAACAACGAAAGAGGCCCGGGGGCAACCCCGGGCCTCTTTCTTAGGCGCTCCTCGACCCTCGCCGCCACTACTGGGCAGGCGAGTGTCTCCTTGCCTCAGTGGTCACACGCCGTTTAAGAAATCTTAAAGGACACTCGGCCGGAAGCGGGTGAACGACGCGCGCACGCCCGGTCCGCGAAGCTCGGACTTCGACCGGTCGACAATTGAAGGCTTAGGCGAGGAGACCATCATGCGTCATCGCTCTTTTTGCCGCTTTTTGCCCGCCCTTCTGGGGCTGGCTACCCTCGTGCTCGCTGGAGCTCCAGCGCTCGCGGGCACGACGGGAACCTTAAGCGGCACTGCCCTTGAAACCGCGAGCCACGCGCCGATCGTCGGCGCGAAGGTCACCGCAGCGAGCCCCTCAGAAGTCACGACGACCACGACCGATGGGTCGGGGCATTTCGTGTTCCTATCGCTGGCACCCGATACGTACACCGTTTCGATCGAGCAAAGCGGCTACGAATCAGTCTCGGTGCCCGGCGTGACGGTCGTCGCCGACCAGGGTCGCGTCATCGGACTGTCGGCGACGAAATCACTGCGTACCATCGGACGCGTCACGGCGCGAGCCGCTACGTCGCTGGTAAAGCCGGGGACGACCGCGGACGTCTACGCCGTCAACGCGGTTCAGCAAGAGAAATTCCAGGGCCTCGGCGGTGGCGGACTGCTGAACAACGCGTATTCCGCCGTCTCGACCGTACCGGGCGCGTTCGTCCCAACGACCGCCATTCAGGGCGGTAACGGCATCACACCCAACATCTACATTCGCGGGGGAGATTACGACCAGATCGGATTCGAACTCGACGGCATCCCGATCAACCGGTCGTTCGATAACTATCCGTCGGGACCGGGATCCACGCTCGGGCAACAAGAGCTCGAAGTGTACACCGGCGCCAATCCCGCCAATTCCGAGGGCCAGGGCCTTGCGGGATTCATCAACCAAGTCATCCGCATTGGGACCTATCCCGGGTTCGCTCAGTTCGAGACGGGCATTGGTGGACCGTCGTTCTACAACAAGGGCGGCCTCGAGGTCGGCGGCGCTACGCAGAACCGTAACTTCACGTATTACTTCGGCCTGGATGCGTACGACCAGAGTTTCCGCTTCGTAGACCAATTCAACGGCGCGGGCGTCAGTCAATCGTTTGGCGTTCCGCTGAGCATTTGTCCGGGCTCCGGCATTACGCCAAGCCAAGTACCATCGTGCTTCGCGCCGAACGGGCAGAACTACACGAAGAACGTTTTTGCAGCGTCTTCGGCCTACGCCTTGACTGGTTATCAGGTGTTAGGGTCGGCGGCAACCGGCGATTCATCGCACGTCGGCGTGCGGGACACGGTGGCGAACATCCACATCGGGTTACCGCGCAAGAGTGGCTTGCGCGACGATATCCAGATTCTCGGAATGGCGAATTTTGTACGCACGTCGTTCTACAGTTCGACGAACGATCAGGGCGGCGCGACGTACTTGAATAACATCGGGCTCGGGCAGCCGTACTTCATCGACGGCTACCAATACGCCGGTTCGAACGGAGTGGTGTTGCCATCCAACTATCGGCAGCTGACCTCGGTGTACTGGTTCCCCACTCAGCCCGGGCCGCGCACGTTCGACCAGTTCATTCCGGTCGACCAGCGCGATGCCATCTCGAACAATCAGGGGATTCTCAAGCTCCAGTACACTCACGCGTTCAGCCAGAGCGCGCTTCCGAAAGTGTACGGGTACACGTACTACTCGGATTGGCTTCAGGGAGACCCGCAGAGCGCTTATGCGAATTACCTCGGTCCTGGTAGCGCCGACTACGAGTTATCGAGTCATACTCGGGGCGTCAGCGGAACGCTCTCCGACCAGCTGAATGCGCACCATCTCTTGCAGCTCCAGAGCTCCTACACGACTTCGCGAACCGTGCGTGACAACAACACGCAGATGTACAACGGCCTCTATCCGGCCAATGACGTCAATGCGCGCACGGTCCTCGCGGCAATGGTCGACTCGACCCATCCCTACAACGGCATCTGCTATGCCATGCCAGGTTCGGGAGCGGCTGCGACGCCGGTGTCCTGTGCGTTTCCTGGGACGGCGACTGGTGCCGGCGTACCCGTGATGGCCACGATCGGGGAGGCGTTCACCGGGACCGTGCCGAGCATTCCCAGCGGTCTGACGTGCGGCGGAGGTCCCTGCTCGTACTACACCGTCAACAACGGGCAATACGCGACGTACAACACGGTAAAGCCGCAGTTCACGGCGCTCTCGCTGACCGACCAATGGAGGCCGACGGAACGCATATCGATCGATGGCGGTCTGCGGCTCGACAGTTATGGTTTCGTCGGAAGCAACACGGCGGGGTCCCCGGCGCGTACGTTCTGGTACAACGCCTTCAACCTCGACAACTGTCTCGACGCGAACGATAATCTCATCGCCAAGAGCCCAACGGCATCGTGCCCCACGGGGACTCGTCCTGCGAATGTCCAGAACCCTAGCGGGATCCCGACACAGACCTACAACGAGTGGCAGCCGCGGATCGCCGGAACGTATCAACTCAACCCGACGACGGTGTTCCGCGCGAGCTACGGCCGCTACACGGAAGCCCCTAACAGCGCATTCCAGCAGTATGATGCGCTGCAGCAAGACGCGCCGTACGTGCTCTACAGCACCTATGGTTTCCAGAAGTTCGGCTTCTTGACGCCGGCACACGACGTGCGGCCGCCTACGTCGAACAACCTCGACTTCTCGTACGAACACCAATTCCCGAACGACTATGCGGTAAAGGTGACGCCTTTCTTGCGCAAGACGCAGGACCAGATCCAGCTGTTCTATCTGAACCAGGCCACGAACTTCGTGTCCGGGCTCAACGTTGGCCGGCAGACCGCCGAAGGCGTCGAGTTCGAACTCGATAAGGGCAACTTCGCCCAGAACGGCATCTCCGCGAAGCTGTCGTTCACGTATACGAACAGCTACATCCAATACACGTCTTTGTCCAATGGGACGAGCGTGATCACGCCGCTGAACTCGGCGATCCAAAGCTACAACGCGTACACGTCGTACTGTGCAAATCATAGCGGGAGCAATCTCTGCGGTTCGACGCTCACCGGCGCTGCGGCGGCTCCGTGCTATTCTTCCGCGCGCGGCAGCACCAGTCCGGGAGTGCCGATTTCGTGCAGCAACCCGGGCGCGATCGCGAACCCGTATTGGAATGCCCCCGTTCAAGACTTGCTAGCCGTGAACGGCAACTATCCGACGTTCGACATCCTCCCTGCGGGAATCGGAAGCGCGGTCAGCGGTTACGGTGCGCCGTACTTTGCGGCCCTGGTCATGCAATATAAGCGAGAGAAGTTCGCGGTCACGCCCTCGCTGCAGTTCAACGCGGGTCAGCGTTATGGCGCTCCCGAGACGACGTTCGGCGTCGCGCCCGATCTCTGCGGTCCGCGTGCTGGTTCCACCGTTGGTGATCCGCGATACCCATACGGGTCTGCGGGCGGCGCACCCTACGCGGCGGGAACTTGTGCGACGAACGGAGGGAACGGGCTCGTCATACCGGACCCGTACACCAAGACGTTCGATAGCATCGGTGCGTTCATCGCTCCGTCGCAACTAGCGATGCACCTCCAGTTGAGCTACCAAGCCAGTCGGTCCACGACGTTGGTCGCGAATCTGACGAACATCGTCAACTACTGCTTCGGCGGAACGAAGACCGGCTTCACAGTCCCCGGTGCATGTAGCTACTCGGTCATCGGCGGCGGCACCGGCGGCGATGTCGGCAACGACTACAACCCCGGCGCGATCATCCAACCGTACGTCAACGTCCCGTACGCGCCGCTCTTTGCCCAATACCCATTCGGCTTCTTCCTGAGCGCAAAAGTTCGGATGTAGGTAAGCCCGGCGGACGGTCGCCGGTGTAAAACGGCGACCGCCCGCTGGTACAGTGAAGTCTCGGCTATGTCGGCTATCCCGTTTCGCCGCTCGCCCCTACGCGTTCTCCTCCAGTGTTCCTAGCGGCTCGTCAACCATCCCCAAGAGTTCGGCGGCTGGGTAATAGCCCGTACCTCCCACGACAATTGGAGCTTCGTCTACGATCCCCACATCTATTAGCTTCTGCATCGAGGCCCGCGCGGCTGCATACGTAACTCCCAGTACTCTCGCTCCGCGCGGCACCGAAATGATCCCGTAACCAAATAACTCATCGACGAGGCGGTGTGGACCCTGAGCTGCACGTGGCCCGGTTAGCCGCCTCTTGTACTCGGTGCGTAGATCGACGAGCTTAACGGTTCTGCGCGTGGCATCCCTGGCTTGCGTATAGACCGGCTTCACCGTCCCGGTGCGTATAGCAAATCCGTCATCGGCGGCGGCACCGGCGGCGACGTCGGCAACGACTACAACCCCGGCGCGATCACCCAGCCGTACGTCAATGTTCCGTACGGACCGCTCTTCGCGCAATACCCATTCGGCTTCTTCCTGAGCGCACGAGATAGGATGTAGATCACCGTGGGGCGGCCCGCAGCAACCTGTTTGCAGCCGCCCGCGTACACCTGTGAACGCCTCGCTCGGGACGGGTGTGCGGGTTTTCCTGCCACTCGCCGAGTAGTAGCCCCTATGCGAGTGCCTTGCGTCGTCGCGGTTTTTGGCGCGTTTGCCCTCTTTTCGCAGGTTGCCAGGGCCGACAGCGTGAGTTACCGGCTCCCGCCGAAAGCGATCGAGGCGGTACTGCGAGCGCCGGCCATCCCGGTGGTTCTCATCAGCCCGAAGCGCGACGTTTTCCTGATCGCGGCCCCGCTGCGCTATCCGCCCGTCGCCGACCTTGCCCGCCCGATGCTGCGGCTGGCCGGCCTGCGGATCGATCCGCGGACCAACGGGATCCATCATAGGTTTGCGTACACTAGCCTCCGCTTGCAGCGCGTTTACGGCGGCGCTGCACAGGCGATCGCTCTTCCGGAGAGTGCGCGCATCGTCGATCTGCGCTACAGTCCCGATGGCGCGCACTTCGCCTTTGGAAATGCGACCGCTCATGGAACGGACCTGTACGTCGGTTCGACGCACGCCGCGACCGTTACGCGGGTCCCCGGGGTACGGCTCAATTCCTTGTTCGGTACACCAATTGCGTGGCTGCCCGACGGCGCGCACCTCGTTGTTCGGGAGATCGACCGTCGAGGGTCGGCGCCGGCAGAGCCGGAGAATCCGAGCGGGCCCATCGTGCAAGAAGCTTTGGGCAAATCGGGACAGATCGTCACCTACGAGGACTTGCTCACCGACCCGCATGATGAGGATCTGTTCGATTACTACGCGACGTCTCGGCTCGCGGTCGTCGACGTTCGCACCGATGTCGCCACCGCCTTTGGACCTCGGGGAATCTACACGAGCGTTCTGCCTTCGCCCGACGGCAAGATGCTCCTCACCGAGCACCTCCACAAGCCGTACTCCTACCTGTTTCCCTACGACCGGTTTCCGGCTGAGACCGAGGTCGTCGATCTGCACGGTAACCGCGTTTTGTCGGTCGTTTCGCGCGGTTTGCAAGACCGCTTGCCTGTAGAGGGCGTGCCCATTGGGCCGCGCGACATAACGTGGGAAGAAGGTGCCCCGGAGAGCCTTGCATGGGTCGAGGCGCTCGATGGGGGTGATCCGCGAGCGCCGGCGACACTGCGCGATCGGTTGGTAACGCGCGCAGTCGGGGGTGGTGCAGTAGCAGTAGAGGAGATGCGCACTGCCCACCGCATCGACCACGTTGCGTGGCTTGCAAACGATGCGCGCGCGTTCGTGCGCGAGTACGACACAGCGACACGCTTGACCCAAGTCTGGCTTCTCGATGCTCGCCCCAGCGGCCGAGCGCTCACGGCGTTGGGTGCGCCGCTGCGCGATGGCGACCGGTACGACGATCCAGGGCTTCCGCTCCTAACGCAATCGGCAAACGACGACGACGTCATCTTGCACTCAGGTGACAACGTCTACTTGAGCGGTGCCGGCTGGGGGCCAGACGGCCGGCGGCCGTTCCTCGACCGCTTCAATCTCGCTGACCTGACGAAGCAGCGCGTGTTCCGCTCGGCACTCACGCCGCTCGATGTGGTGCTCGGCATCGCCGACAACGACGCGCGTTCGATCCTGATCGCGCGCCAGTCTCCGGTGTTGCCGCCGAACCTTTTCCTGCATTCGACGAGTGGTGACCGTGCGCTGACGGCGTTCACGGACCCCTCACCCGAGCTGCGCCAAATCGAGCGGAGGGTCGTGACGTATAAACGACCGGACGGCGTTGCGTTGTCGTTCACGCTGTACTTGCCACCGGGCTATCGTCCGGGGACGCGGTTGCCGACATTTCTCTGGGCGTACCCCCTGGAGTTCAACGATGCGAGCGTCGCCTCGCAGAACCCGAACAGCGTCCAGACGTTCACGTCGATCGCTGGGCCGTCGGAACTTTTCATGGCGCTCGCGGGGTATGCCGTGCTCGAGAACGCCACGATCCCGATCGTCGGCGATCCGCAGACGGTCAACGATACGTACGTTACCCAGCTCGTTGCGGCCGCGAAGGCCGCGATCGACAAGGCGGTCGAAATCGGTGTGACCGATCCCGACCGGGTCGCCGTTGGAGGACACAGCTATGGCGCCTTCATGACGGCGAACCTGCTCGCGCACTCGCAGCTCTTTCGCGCCGGGATCGCGCGTAGCGGCGCGTACAACCGCACGTTGACGCCCTTCGGCTTCCAAAACGAGCGGCGGACATATTGGGAAGCCACTGACCTCTACACGAAGATGTCGCCGTTTACGTATGCCAATGCGATCAAAGATCCGTTGCTCTTGATTCACGGAATGATCGACGATAATACCGGCACGTTCCCGATTCAATCGGAGCGCATGTTTGCCGCCATCGAAGGAAACGGCGGTACTGCGCGCCTAGTGATGCTGCCGGCCGAAGCCCACGGCTACCTTGGGCGCGAATCCATCGAGACGGTTCTCGCCGAAATGGTCGATTGGCTCGACCGCTTCGTGAAGAACGCCGGGCCTCGCACGGCGACGGCTTCCTCAAAGTAAATCACGTTCGGGAACGCTACTGTCTATGCCATCGGTTCGGTTGCCACTCTCCGCGACGTTTCTCAAACGATCGATCCCTGAACCTGGACGACCAGCGGCGGCCAGATTGGGTTCTTCAACATCGACCTAGGCTCGAGCGGCGATCCCGACACCGAGCGCGAGATCATCGCGGAGGTGGGCTCGTTCGGCCGCCAACCCGGACGCATCGGCGATGTTCTGGCCACTCTGCTCAAAACACGTCGACACGTCAAAGTTCAGCGAGCCTGAGCGCATTGCCGTAGACCCTTACGGCCTGACCTCGACGACTTGGCGCTCATTCTCGGTGTCAGGCGTGGCTAAACGACAACATAGCCGAAGGCGTTGAAGATGCGGCGTAAGAACCGGCCCGAGGGCCGACGTGTGGATATCAATGCGAAGAGTGTGAAGAGGCTGTGTGGCCGGCGACGACACGGGCTGAGTTGACGTGGCTGCGGAACCGCGAGCATGTCGTGCGCGAGGTTGCGAACCACGTGCAGGCGGGGCTCGATACCTGGATCACTGAGGGGCTGGAATTCCTCGATCGCCACAGCGGGCACAGCGTCATCTTGACGCGGCGCGGGTAGGATCGCTGCGGAAGCGGCGCAAGCAAAAACGCCACGGTCCAAACCGCGGCGCTGCGTACCGGGACTTTCGCGAAAGGGAGGCACTGCCGGTACAGTGCCTCCGCGTTGAGGTCCCCCCCTTAGAGACCTACTCGGGAATCTGTAGCCGCTCGCCCGGGGTGATCATTGCCCCGTTGAGGTGATTCTGGGAATCGATGCGGTCGATCGTGTCTTGGACGTTGCCGCTCGAGGGCGTGTAGCGCTCGGCGAGCGTCCAGAGGGTATCACCTGAGCGCACCGTGACCGTGGTGAGCCGAGCCGGGCTCGCCGCGTACAGGTGCGACGACGAGAGCAGGGGCACCGATACGAGAGCGCTCAGCCCGATGAGCGCAACCGCGGGCATCAATGTGAACCGCTTCCGCCTCCGCAACATCGTCTTTGCTACTCCTTGCCCATATCTTGGGCCAAACGCCTGTTCGTCCACATTTTAGCACCCTTGCTTCCCCTGCGTCAAGGATAATTTCGAACGTATGTTTGCATTCGAGGGGGTCGGCGTGGTACGCTCGGGCCAATTGGCGACGCGGTCCTCGCGCTGCCGGTCATGAGGAGTTATACCCTGTGAGCGAACGTGCCACGACAGAGCGGCAACGGCGCATCCTCGAGGTGATTCGCGAATTCACGGAAGACCGTGGCTACCCGCCGTCGGTCCGCGAGATCGGTGAGCGGGTTGGACTTTCATCGTCGTCCACCGTCCAGTCGCACCTCAAGACGCTCGAGCGCCGCGGCCTCATTCGCCGCGATCCCACCAAGCCGCGAGCTCTCGTCCCACAGAACGGCCCCGTCCACGCGCGCGGGCCGGAGTACGGCGTTCTGCCGATCGTCGGTAAGGTCGCGGCCGGCGTTCCGATCACGGCCGCCGAGAACGTCGAGGGCGAGTTCGTCGTCCCGGCCAGTTTCGCGCGGCATCCCGAGAGCTTCATGTTGCGCGTGCAGGGCGATTCGATGGTCGAGGCCGCCATTCTCGACGGCGACCTCATCGTCGTCACGCCGCGGCCTACCGCCGAGAACGGTGAGATCGTGGTGGCGATGCTCGAGGGCGAGGCGACGGTCAAGCGGTTCTACCGCGAAGCGGGTCGCGTACGGCTCCAGCCGGAAAACAGGCGCATGGAGCCGATCTACGCGGACGACGTTTCGATCATAGGACGCGTGGAGGCGGTAATCCGCAAGATTTAGCCGTCTGAACGGGCTCCAGCGGCGCCTCCGCCGCGCCGGGGATCTCCCCGAAATCGCGGCGATTCAAAGCATGCTCCCATGGAGCTTTGCCGGTCTCGCCATTGGGCTTGCGATCTTCATCATCGCACGCCCATCGGGGTCGTTTCTCGAGCGGTTCTACGCATCGTTCGCGCCGGCGTTCGGCGTGATGTCGCTCGTGCTCGTCGTTCTGCTCAGCGTGGATCTCGCACGACGGCGCCGTGTACCGTGGGCCGTTGCGCTGCCGGCGGCCGCGATAGCCTTTGCGCTCTCGCTACCGTACGCGTCGGCACCGAACGCGCTCGCATTGCTCAAGTCGATTGGCAGCAGTGGCTTGTTTCTCGCGATGCTCACCTCGATCGTAGCGGTCGCTGCGCTACGATTTGGGCGAGACCGATTCGGCGCCGGCATCGGGTATGCGGCCGGCGCGATCGTCGTCGTTGGCGTCGCCCTGCTGCTCTTCGCGCGAGGGTTCTCGCTCGCACTTGCGCTGGCTGACGTGCTCGCGCCGCTGGGCCGGCTCGGCGACAGCCTCCCGGCGTTCGTTCTGCTCATCGTCATCGAGACGGTGCTCTGGACCGTCGGCATTCACGGGCCCGCGCTGCTCGCGCCGATCGTGCTGCCGGTCTACCTCGGCTTGCAGGCACAGAACACCGAAGCGCTCGCGCATCATCAGCCTCTACCGCACATCGTCACGAGCTCGCTGTTTCTCTTCGCGTTTCCGGGAGGAGCCGGCGCGAGCTTCCCCCTCGTTCTGCTGCTGCTGCGCAGCCGCGTTCGACGCGTTCGGACGGTGGCGCTCGCAGCGCTTGCGCCTGCGATTTTCAACATCAACGAGCCGCTCATGTTCGGTTTGCCGGTCGTGTTCAATCCGGCCATCGCCGTGCCGTACGTCGTCACCCCAACGGTGCTCGCGCTCGTCTCGTACTTTGCTGTGGCGCACGGGTTCGTCGCGCGGCCGGCGCTGTACATTCCCTCCTCGATTCCGGTGTTTGCAAACGTGTTTCTGGCGACCAAAGACTGGCGCGCGTGCGTGCTGGTGCTCGTCAACATCGCCATCGGCGCCGCGATCTACGCACCGTTCGTCGCCGAATACGAGAAGCGCGAACGCGCGAAGGCCGGCGCATGATCGAGGCGGTGCTCGAACGCTTTGTGTTTTCCGATGAAGTGGTTGTGGCGGCACGGGCAGCGGACGTGCGGACGAACGGTCAGCCCCACAAAACGAACGCACGCGTACGCGCGAACGTCCTGGCCGCCTTTGAAGCGGAAGGCATCGCCGAAAGCGACTTGTGGGGGACGCTCGGCTATGGCTACGACGACCCTGCGCGGATGCGCTACGAGTCGCTCCTGGCCCGTGTGCTGGGCGCGGAACGGGCGCTCGCCCGGCTCTCGCTCGTGAGTGGCACGCACGCGATCGTCGCCGCGCTCGCCGCCTGCCTAGCATCCGGCGATCGGCTCGTCGTCGCCACCGGTCGCCCGTACGACACGCTGCGCAACGCGCTCGTCGACGCACCGTTCTCACTCGTCCAGCGCGGCATCGCGTACGACGAGATCCCGCTCGGCGCCGACGGCGGCCCCGACCTCAATCGCATCGCAGCGGCATGTGCGCGCGGATGCACCGCAGTTTTCGTGCAACGCTCGCGCGGCTACGGGCCGCGTCGCTCGCTCTCGGCCGCCGAGTGCGGAGCTATTGCCTCTACGGTAAAACGCGCCGCGCCCGATGCTACGATCGTCGTCGATAACTGTTACGGCGAACTCGTCGAGGAGCACGAGCCAACGCATTTCGGCGTCGATCTCATCGCGGGTTCGCTCATCAAGAACCTCGGCGGAGGGCTCGCGCCGGGAGGCGCGTACGTGGCCGGCCGCGCCGACTTGGTCGAAAGGGTCGCCGCGTACCACTATGCACCCGGACTCGGCGGCGCGGTGGGGCCGATGCTCGGCTTCGGTCGAGGTTTCATGCAGGGGCTTTTCCTGGCACCGCTGATCGTCGGCGAGGTGCTCGCCGGACTCGATTTCGTCGCGGCGCTCTTTGCCGAACTCGGCTATCCGGTGGAGCCGCTGCCGGGAGCTGCGCGCGTCGACGTGGTGCAAGCGATTCGCTTGCGTGACCCCGAGCGACTCATCGCCTTCACACGCGGCCTCCAAAAGGCGATGCCGGTAAACGCCCGATTCGCTCCCGAACCGGGACCGGTACCCGGCTACCCGGAGCCCGTCATCATGTCGAGCGGCGCCTTCGTCGCGGGCGCGACGATCGAACTGTCATGCGACGCCCCGCTGCGCGCGCCGTACGAAGTGTACGTCCAGGGCGGCGCCATGCGCGACCATGCCGTGCTCGGCGCCCTGCGCGCTGCCGAGGAGTTGGCCGCCCGCGGATTGCTTCGAGTGCAAACGTGACGTTCGAGCAAAGGGGTGTTGGACCGTAGAGCCTAAAGCAAGCGCCCGTGTCGACTAACGGCGGCTACGCGCACGTCCGGAAATACGTTCGGGCGCAGGTGCAGCTCTCGGTACAATATAGTCGTGAAGACGCGACGTCGGGTGGGCGCGCGGAAGAGGCAAAGGTTTCCGAAGCCATTGACCTCGGAGGCGGCGGCGTTCGTCTTGCGACCGATGAGGATCTGCCGCTCGGCACCGTCCTACTACTGCGCTTTCGCATCCCCGAAGTCGATCGCGATATGGTTGTGCGCGGGCGTATCGTGCTGTCGTTTTATAAGGCTAACGAACAACGGTTTTTCCACGGAATCGCTTTCACGCAAATCGATCCCGCAGATCAGGGGCAGATCGTGCGCTACGTCGAGGACCTCGCGCGGCGCTCGGCCGCCGAAGAGCAGCCTTAGACCGAGCCCTCGCCGCCGGGCAGCGGCATGTTGCCCATGAAGCCGTAGAAGAAGTAGCGGTTCCCCGACGTGGTCTCGATCACGATGCGACGGTCTTCCATGGAGGCGGCCGCGATGGTCTCGCCGACCATCGTGTCGAGGATGGCCTGCGCCTGCGCGAATTCCGCCTCGCGGAGGGCGTCAGGATCGATCTCGAGCAGGCTCTCGAGCTCGTCGATGGTTCCCGTTTTCGTCTCCTCCTCGCCCATGGTACCGGCCTCCAGTCAGGGTCCCCCCAGGGGACTTCTTCCCACCCTCAGGTAAACTCTCGGTCGCCGATGTATATCCTTGAAGTCCTCAGCGGTCCGCTCGATGGAAAAACCTGGGAGTTCGAGCGTCAGATCACGATCGGCCGCGATGATTCAGTGGCCGAGGCCTGCATCACGATCGATCGGTACATCTCCCGCCGGCACGCGGCGCTACGTGAGGAGTCGGGACGGCTATTACTGGCCGATTTGTCGAGCCGGAACGGGACCCAAGTAGACGGGCGAAAGGTTGCCACCGAAGCAGCCCTTGCGGTGGGAGAGCGTTTCACGGTGGGCCGGACCCTCCTGCGGGTGACGCGCTCGGAATAGGCTGATGCACGTCGTCCGAATGCCCGGATCTGCCCGCGCCATCGCGCGGACGCTCCCCAGGCCGGTTGGCTTCGTTCCCACGATGGGCGCTCTGCACGCGGGCCACCTCGCGCTCGTCGAACGCGCCAAGCGTGAGAATGCGGTCGTCGCCGCTTCGATTTTCGTCAACCCGTTGCAGTTTGGCCCGGGTGAGGATTTCGAGCGCTATCCGCGCAGCTTCGAACGCGATGCCGCCATGCTCGAACACGGCGGCGTCGAGTTGCTCTACGCCCCGACGGCCGAACGTCTCTATCC
>Ga0073928_10003083_pt1 | contig 26942 bp, 22 predicted proteins | sample PaiPotPPA55metaG_FD_76969 | JGI IMG/M metagenome (GOLD analysis project Ga0073928, IMG submission 76969) | Iron sulfur acid spring bacterial and archeal communities from Banff, Canada, to study Microbial Dark Matter (Phase II) - Paint Pots PPA... ...
ATACGGTCCGTTGTTGGAAATAACAAACATGTCCAGGCCGAGGACTCTTCCCTCTTTGGAGAAACCAACTTTCATCCTGCCCATGAGACTCGGCCGCGCGCGGCCGATGAACGTTTCCTCTTCACGGCTGATGCGCATCATCACGGGAGCGTTGACCTTCTTTGAAAGAAGCGCTGGAATGATCAGTGTTACACCCGCCGTAACTTTGCTGCCGAAACCTCCCCCTGTGTATTCACTGATCAGGACCACGTTGCTCGGATCGATATTCAACCACCTCGCGATCGCCGGGACCGTCTGCGAGGTGCTCTGCGTCCCCGTATAGACATGGACTTTGCCGTTCTGCCAGTAAGCCATTGCGGTTCGGGTCTCGAGCGTCTGGTGACTGGTGTCCGGTGTGACAAATGTTTCGTCCAGAATGAGCTCGGCATTCTTGAAGGCCGCGTCGAGGTCGCCATAGGACCATTCGCCGGGCGTCTTCCCCATTGGCAATTGACCTTCCTTCGCGTTGGCGAAATCCTCCTTCGTCCATTTCAGTTCGCCAATGGTGGGCGGAGGAGGACTTGGTGGCGGCCCGCCCGATGCAGCGGCTGGGGCCGGAGCCTGAACCCAGATGTTTCCTTCCAGCCTTGGGTTTGGCCCACCGGGCCGCAGCGTATCGAGTGGATCAATCACAAATGGAAGCGGCTCGAAATCGATCTGAATTCTTTCAATCGCTTCCGCAGCAGTGAGTTCGTCGACGGCAGCCACGGCGAGAATCGGCTCGCCCTGATACAGCGGTTCCATCGTGAGCGCCCGTTCGCTCTTCGGATTAGCTTTGATTACAGTGCCGTTGTCGGTAAGGGTATCGGCTGGCGGCGGAAGTTCATGCGCCATGAGAATCGCCTTCACGCCGGGCATGGCCAGCGCCGCGCGCGTATCGATGTGCTTCACGCGGGCGTGCGGCAGCGGGCTGAGGAGCAGTTTGCAAAAGAGCATTCCGTCCGCGTGGTAGTCTTCGGCGTACTTCGCAAGTCCCGTGACCTTTGCATAGAGGTCAGGGGTTGGGTAATCTTTTCCGATCAGTCTATGCCCCACGCCGTATACGCGTTCAGGGGCCTTAATCGGCGCAGTTTCTCTTTTCACCGATTTCTCAGACATTGCTGGCCCTCCGCATATTTTCCGCGCCGCGCATCAGTGCGGTAAGAATCTTGTCGTAGTCCTGGCAACGGCATAGGTTTCCAGAAATGCCGTACGCCAGTTGGCTGCGCGTGGGATTTGGATTTGTTTTCAGAAATCCTACCGACGCCATGATGAAGCCGGGCATGCAGAATGCGCACTGGAAGCCCTGTTCGTCGATGACGCCTTGCTGGACGGGATGCAGCTTTCCCTCGGGGCTCGCCAGCCCCTCGATGGTCAAGATCTTCCGGTCGCGCACGGTGTGTGTCAGCACGGAGCACGCATAATGCGGCACATCGTCGATAAGAACCGTGCAAGAGCCGCATTCGGCTCGGTCGCAACCAAGCTTCGTCCCCGTGAGCCCCAGTTTGTGACGGAGCGTCCAGGCCAGCGTTTCTTGTTTCATGACGTCCGCTCGCCGCAACTGGCCGTTCACGTTGATAGTGACAAGCCGTTCCCCCGTGCCGGGAGCAGACCGGCCGAGCAGCGTGGGGGCGCGGAAAAGATAGCTTGCGGATGAGACTGCGACGCCGCCTACAATCACGCCTTTTATCAGGTCGCGCCGAGAGAGGGCGTTAGACCGAGGCTCTATGTTCTTCGTATCTCCGTTGTCGTTCATCCCTTTCCCTCCTTTGACGTCAGTGGCGGACCCTCTGTCCCATTGGATGAAGCCTCACAGCAAAATGGGTACTGTCAGGTCATCACTTGAAGTCGAGCACTGCGAGCCTTCCTGGTGGCACGCCACCAGCTGTGCCTGACGCTGCGTGTTGCACCCTGTTTTTGGTGATGTGTCCTAGCCGTTGGCGATCGCCGCTCGGCTCTTCTCCGGGGACCAGCCCGAGATAGCTGCATGCAGCTTACCGGGCTCTGTTTTCCGCTAGTGACTTCTGAATCGCCTTCTGCGCCAGGGACGCCATGATCTTATACCCAGCATCCGTCGGGTGCAGGCCATCGTCAGCCAGAGCGCGCTTCAGCATGCCTCGCTCGTCTACTACGGCACTGAAGTAGTCAAGATACACGAAGTGGTTCTTAGTGCAGTAGTCTTTAAGCCACCTATTCAGCCCCAAGATTCTATCGCGCGGACGCAGCGCAAAAGACTCTTCAGCATCGTGCGTGTAGTTGTGCACGGGTAGGACGGACGCAAACACCATCTGGATATGGTGCGCGCGCGCCAGCTCGGCCATAGAAGCATAGTTGGCCTCGATGTCCTCGTCAGACGTGCGCCCAGTGACGCCGGCGATGTCGTTGGTTCCCGCGAGCACGACTAGCACTTTGGGGTGCAGATCAATCACATCCTGGCGGAAACGCACCAGCATCTCGGGCGTGGTCTGCCCATCGATGCCGCGGTTGATATAAGGCTTGCCAGGAAAATAATCCGGCAACTTCCAGTAGTCGGTGATGGAGTCGCCAAGAAATACGACTCGGCTTTCGCCCGCCGCCGGCGGGGCGAGCGCGGCGTTGGCCTCCCGATAGCGTGCCAGTTGTCCGAAATCGTCGGTGTAGATTGAAATCCGCGACGTCCGGTACTGATCTAGCCCGCCGAAGCCGGTGGAAGGGATGCCCGTGGAAGGGATGGCAGGCGCGAGCTGTTGGGCCAGGGCTGGAAGGGAGAGAAAGATTGCAAATAGCGTTTGCGATATGGTGCGGATCATCGGCTGCAGGCTCATGTTCCCCTCGAATCAGCGTACTCGTGTGATATCCTGCACTCAACTAGTCTCCCACGTCTTGCCACCATCTGGGTTCCGAAACTGGACCGTGTTACCGCCCCGCGAGCAGCCAATAACTCAATTGCACGCAGCGCCCCGGCAAGCTCGCCCCGTGGACCCATGAACCGCTTGCGTTTCATTTTCCCCAGTAAGCAATCTGCTGAATTCATCTCCGTATCCAAACCTTGCTTCCGGCATCAAAGTGGTTGCAGCATGATAGTCGCCACAACAGGTAAGGAGTGATAAGCATGAATTCCAAGCAAGTGGTTCTCATCACCGGCTCCAGCACTGGCTTCGGCAGACTGTTTTCGGAAACCCTGGCGCGCAAAGGGCACACTGTTTTTGCCACGATGCGTGATCCCGGGGGTCGGAATGCCAAGAATGCCGCCGAAATACGCACGCTTGCGCAAAAGGAGTCACTGCCAATCCATGTCCTTGAATTAGATGTGACCGACGACGCCTCGGTGGGACGGGCGGTGGATGCCGCCGTCACCAAAGCAGGACGCATCGATGTGGCTATCAACAACGCGGGCTATTACCTGGGGGGGCTGGCCGAAGCGGTCACCACCGAACAAGCGCAGCGCCTGATGGACACGAATTTTCTTGGCCCGGTGCGCGTAAATCGCGCGGTGCTTCCGCACATGCGGCGCCAACGCAGCGGCCTGCTCATGCACATCAGCAGCGGCGCCGGCCGCGTGGTTCTTCCTTCCGCGGGTTTCTATTGCGCCAGTAAATTTGCTCTCGAGGCGCTGGCCGAGTCGTACAGCTACGAACTTGCCGCGCAAGGAATAGAATCCGTGATTGTCGAACCTGGGGCTTACGAGACTGCTGTCTTCGGCAACAGCGTAACGGCTGCCGATGTGGCTCGGACCAATACGTATGGCGCTGCCAAGGAGTTTCCGGCGAAGTTAAACGGGGCACTTTTATCCACGGTTGGCAACGCTCAAGAAGTGGCGGACGCGGTTCTGCGGATTGTTGAAACTCCCGCTGGAGAGAAGCAGCTGAGGTATCGGATCAGCGCCACAAGCTTCGGTGTTGATGAGATCAACGCCCTCTCAAGGCAAGTGCAAGCCAGCCTGCTGGAAGCCTTCGGTATCGCTGCCGACACTAAATTCATCAAAGGTAAAGCCGTCGGCTCAGTCTAGCTCTCTCTTGCACAAACCTTTTGGATTTCGTCGAACGCGATGGCAAGCGGACTCACGCTCTAAACGACGCGAACACTCCTGCATCAATCCAGCGGTACACAATTCGATCCGGACGTGGTGAAAAGCTTCGTCCGTTTCGCCCAATCTGAAATGTCTGCTGTAGTGGAAGCGGTCGGCGTCTCGGGTACCGATACTTTCTAGAGATTCACTCGGACCGCAGGCTAGGACACATCACCCAAAACAGGGCGCCCCCGGACTTTCTTCCTGCTCTTGATTCCCCCGAGCGATACTTGTTCCAATCGCCGAGCAATTGCGATCCGTGGACAGGACCAGGCGCGACAACCTTCAAGATCAGGAGGTCCAACGCGCCTTGGGGGGAGGTCGGTTTTTGACGGCGTCATCGCTGCGCCCTCGCACTGCACCCGTGTCAGGTCCGCGATAGTCGACAGTCTCGAGAGCCGACAGCGTACAATTGGAGTGCTTGGTCGTCAAACGGAAGCGCTCTTGAAAGCAGGCTCATGCAGGATATAGTCGATTGGCACCAACCGCCGCGGCGCCATCGCCGTCTGTTTTTCCTCGTTCTAGCCATCCTTGCGATCGTCATTTTCAGCAGCCGAACGGCTCTATCGTATTACGTTGATTCCCTCTGGTTCGGTTCGCTCGGTTACGGGGAAGTATTCCGGAAGACTCTCACTCTGCAATGGACATTCTTTGCGGCATTTTTTGCTGTCGCATTTCTCTTTCTGTATGGATGGTTCCTTGCATTGAGGAGAGCTTACCAATCCGATTTGCCGGACGACTACAGGATCGTCATCGGCGGCCAGCCGTTGACGCTACCAGTTGCGCGCATCCTGCACCTACTTGGTCTCGGGGTCTCCCTGCTCATCGCTCTCGTGACGGGGGCCAGCAACATGATGGAGTGGCCGACGTTCGCGCTTTATTGGTACGCGACACGCGCGACTGGTGGCGCGGTGGATCCGATCTTCGGCAAGAAAATCAGCTTCTATCTGTTCGCTCTGCCCGCCTGGCAGCTCATCACCGGCTGGCTGCTATCCCTAGCCGTAATTGCCTGTGTGATTGCTGCCTTCTTCATTTTTCTTACTGGCGGTACAACAATTCTCTCGGGACGCCGAAGCAGGTACACCATCACCTCCCAGCGGTGGCGTGGATTCTCCATTGCATTTGGGTTCCTTTTGCTGGTCCTCGCGATGCGGGCGTATATCGCTCGATTCGAGCGACTGTTCGACGAACATACGATCTTTGGCGGCGTCACCTACACCGATGCGCACGTCATGCTTCCTGGAATGCTCGTCGTCTGTGCCGCGCTAGTTCTTGGTGCTGCGATCGCAACCATCAACGTCGTGGCGATGCCGCGGGCGCGCTGGTTGGCGGCAGCAGTCGCTCCAGCCGCAGTCTGTTATCTCGCACTTCAGATCGTTGGCTGGTACGTCAGCAACTTTATCGTGAAACCCAACGAACTGGTTCGCGAGCGACCCTACATTTCCTACAATATTGACCTAACGCGGCAGGCCTATGGACTAGACCGACTTGCGCAACGCGAATTTCCCGCTGAGACGACCGTCGAGTCGGCCGATCCGGCAAACAATCAGGCTACGCTGCAGAACATCCGACTGTGGGACTGGCGGGCACTCCAGGACACATTGCGTCAGATTCAGGAAATTCGAACCTACTACGACTTTCCCGATATCGATATCGATCGCTATGAAATCAACGGGACAACGCGTCAGGTGATGCTTGCCGCACGCGAGCTCAACGTCGAAAAGCTCCCGGAGAGCAGCCGCAATTGGATCAACGAGAGACTTATTTATACGCACGGCTACGGTATCACCATGAACCCTGTGAATGGGTTCACTTCGGAAGGGCTGCCGACACTGATCTTGAGTAACATGCCCATTCAGAGCACGGTGCCGAGCATCGGTGTAAAGCGTCCGGAGATCTATTTTGGCGAGCTCACGAATACCGACGTGTACGTGAAGACGCGGCAACAGGAATTCAACTACCCGCAAGGCCAGACGAACAATTTGACGTCCTACGAGGGCAATGGCGGCATCCTCCTCGGCAATTTCTTTCGGCGACTCTTGATCGCGGCCGACCGAGGTGACCTGACGAAACTGCCGTTCAGTGACGACATCAACCGGGAGAGCCGTCTGCTGATGCGTCGCAACGTGCGTGATCGTGTGGCAGCGCTCGCGCCATTTCTCACGTACGAGTCGGATCCGTACATCGTTGTCGGCGACGATGGTCGGCTGTCGTGGATTATGGACGCGTTTACGACCTCCGACAGCTATCCCTACTCCCGCCACTATGCGTTAGGCGACATCCCCGTCAACTACATGCGGAATAGCATTAAGGTGGTGATCGACGCCTACGATGGCACCACAACGTTTTATGTGTTTGACTCGCAGGATCCAATCATCATGACGTATCGGCAGATTTTTCCGAATTTGTTCCAAGATGCAGCAGCCATGCCGCCCACGCTGCGCAAACACGTGCGCTATCCGGAATTGTTGCTCAAGCTGCAGGCGGCCGTATACGGCCTTTATCACATGACCGATCCACAAGTGTTCTACAACCGCGAGGACCTGTGGACGGTCGCTTCGGAAGTCGGCATGGACGAGTCTGGTCAGCAGAAGACGCAGCCGATGGAGCCGAACTTCGTGCTGATGAAACTGCCGGGCGAAACGGCGGTCGAGTTCGTGGAAATTCTGCCATTCACGCCGGCGAACCGAAACAATCTGATTGGCTGGATTGCTGGACGTAGTGACGGCGAAAAATACGGTACGTCGGTGGTCTATGACTTCCCAAAAACGAAGCTCGTCGACGGCCCCCTGCAGATCGAAGCGCGAATCGATCAGAACGCGCAGCTATCGGGGCAATTGACCTTGTGGAATCAGCAAGGATCCCACGTACGGCGAGGCACCCTGCTGGTCATTCCGTGTGGGCACGCGTTGTTGTATGCCGAGCCAATCTACCTGCAGGCCGAGCGCAGTCCGATGCCGGAGTTGCGTTTGGTGGTGCTTGCGCTGCAAGACCGGCTCGCTTATGGACCGACATTCGAGTCGGCGATGAAGGCTCTCTTTGGGGGAGAGGTCTCGTCGCTCAGCGGAACAACTGCCGCGGAACCGGAACGAGGCGCAGCAACGCCGGCTGCCGCGACCAAGCCCGTAGGGGACTTGAACGCGCTCATCACGGGAGCGGCCAAAGACCTCGCCGACTACCAGCGACTTACGGCTGAAGGCAAGCTCGGTGAGGCTGGACAGAAGCTTGAACAGTTAAAGCACAAGCTCGACGAGCTGAGCGCGCATCAAAAGTGATGGTTCTCTTCAGGATTCGGTTCGTTGCCGAATAATTCGCGACACAATTCTCCGAAAGCGGTGCGCCTGACCATCGCCACTACCTTGAGTTGCGCATGCTCCGGCCGAGTTCCAGCGCGGTCACAGTCTTGGGCAGTGGGCGATGGTTTTGAGCGACTTGCCTCTTTTGTTCGAGGTAGGTTTCAATCGCAGTCGGCAAAAGAACGCGATTCGCATTCTTGAGGGCCTCAACCTGGGCGACGGCGAGATTGTTCGCTTATCCGTTCTATCAACGGCGATCGGAGTCGCTTGCTTCAACTCTGCGGTGGCGGGCGCTCTACATCTTCATGCCAGGCATCGAGTTGTTCTCCATACCGTGGTCGTCGACCATAGCGACACCCCAAACCTTCGCCGGATCGGTTTCAAAGGGGTAGACGTGTACCATCCACCCGGAAAGGTGTGGCTTGAAGTAACCACCGGCCGCTGTACAAGCCTCCTCGGTAGTGATTGAGCCGGTCAGCCCGAAGGTTGGATCACCCATGAGCCAGTTGCGCTCTTCGGGGTGGGGTGGAACACACATATTCAGGTGCACATGCCATTGCGCGATCGAGAGGGGAATGCGAGCGTTCAGCTCATCGTCCGTCGCACCATAACGCGCCATGTACATGACACCGGTAAGTTTATATCCGGGGCTCCGTCCCTCAATTTTTGTGTAAAGCAGGGCCGGCGGCTGGTCAGGGTCAAATCGCTCTTTGTCGCCTAAATTTGAGGATTCCCGGATGAAGTGGTAGACGTTCTGGCGCTGGTCCGGCATAAAGATCGTGTAGCCGTCGGCTTCAGCCTTGCGATAGTCACGGTATCGCTCTGCTGCTTTCTTCGCCGCCGCCAGGATGGCGTCTGCGCGAGCCTGGTCGCCAGGAGCCAGTGGGCGCAGCTTGGTCATTGACATGTGGGGACCCATGTCAGTCATCGGTTCTGCCATGGGCTTGGCTCTGACCTCGTTATGCGCGATCCCAGCGCACACAATAATCAGGAAAGTTGAAAACACGACGGATCGGAGTAGAAACTTGATCATAACCTTATCCTTTCAACTGATATGAACTTGCGGCGACAGCTGCGTCACGTCTACCTCGGATCCAAGGTTGATTCACTCGGCCCTCGCTCGTTTTGTCCGTTGGCGCATTCGAAGAAGAAATAAAACCCTCGGCCGCTACGGAATTTCGCGCGCCACCGTGGGATCATTGGAATCGATGCGCAATGAAATTGGGGTATTTAGCGGCAAGTCGACGTTCGAACCTTTAGCAACAAATGCATCGTAGATTCTCTTTGCGGCGCCAAAATATCCGAAACCAATTGCCGTACCCGCGGATGCCTGTGCCGCGCCGGCACCGAGCAAGCCGAAGCCTTTCCGGCCTTCACCGGAGCGAGACCACGCTGTCTTCTGCGTAGTCATGTCCGCGACTCCTCTCGATGGGCCTATGAGTGAAGCCGGAGCGAGAAACCGCGCGAGAGTCGATGTCGTAGCTTTGATTTCGCCCTCCTTGCCGACGTCCAAACCTTCCGAACGCTCGGCTTGAATGCCTCCAACGGTTGAATCAATATCTCTCGACGTGCCGTCCGGCATCTGGACTGAGCGGAATGAAAACACGATGCTTCCGTTTTTCTTCATCCACCCTGCAGAGGAGGCTTTTTGGACCGTTCCCGTGATTTTGGTTCCTGCGGGATAGAGCAATTGATGGTCCGCTTGGAAGTACGGCTGCGAAACAACGGCCTCAATTTGCGCGCCCGCCGTGGACGTACTTGAGTTGACTGGGGTCAAGAGGTGAAGGTGGAGATAGTGGCTTGCTTGCAGAGACACTGCATCAGACTGAACTGGCGCGACTATCGACACCGGTTCGAGCAGGGCGGCGTCAAAGACGGTGCCTTGATCGATGAATTCTGGATGATATGGCAAGCTGGTTACGACGGCTTCGCCCAATCGCTGCACCTTATTCGGTTCACGCAGCGGGGCTATCGCGCCCTTGAGTTTTTGGCGGGTTCCGGGACGCTGCGACTTAGGAAGATATTGCGAATTCGCCACACGACCAAGGCCGGCAGCGGAATCGCTGTGAATCGGCACCGTCGTTCCATCGGAAAGCACCAGTTGATTGAATGTTACCTGCGCCGTCTTAGGCGGGGTAAAGTCGCCATTTAGGAGTCTTCGGGTACGCTTGCGCATTGGAGCTTTGCTAATGGCAGAAACATGTCCCTTCATCGTTGAGCCTGCAGGGATCGCGAGAGCTTCTCCGGCGTAGACCGGCTCAATCAACTTTGCGGTAATGGGCTGCCCTACAGCTTTAAGGCGGACTCCTTTCTCTAGCGCGGCACGGAGATCATTGCCGGGCTCTACAACTAAAGTTTTCTTTTCGGAACCTGTCTCTTGGGCGCGCATTGGAATGCTTATGAGGCCAAAGACTGAATAGGAAATTAAAATCCACACAACGCTGCGTTTCATAGTGTCCCTCGTCTCGTATCAAAATTCGGGCGCTTTCCCCCGGAGCGACCGTCCTGCATTCGAGGAACTTAGGCAAAGCTTACTTAGAGGGAAGAAGGTGTGCGGCGAGGATGTGTGGACGGAATGTAAGGAATTGAATGGAGCCTTAATCGCAGAGCGAGCGAGATTACTTCGCGTGATGGTTGCGATTGGTCACGGGCGCTTCGCCTGGACCTGGCATTCGGTGGAGAGTTCGTTAAGGCCCCACCCGCCACCCAAAGCTTCGATTAACTGCATACTTCTTGTCATCTGCTGCATGCGGAGCAAGGGACCGCCGGCCAATTTGTCAGTGAGATCGCTTAACCAAATATCTCGAGGGCGGTGTGCGTCGTGTTCTAGTGGAATTCGGCTCAGGCGGCTTGTTTGCTGGCAAATCTCACGCTCAAAATTGAGCTTATTGCAGCGATCCCACCGAAGAAAATTACAAGTGCTAGGTCGTCTCCGCTCGTAACTTTCCCGAGACGAAACAACATGTAACCGACGGCCAGATTGAACAGTGCCCAAACGACGTTCACGGTTGACGATGACAACCCTTTTCCGGGAGGGTGAGCGAATGGTGTCGGGAAGCGGTCGCCTGAAATTCCATGCACGAAATGAGGCACGAAATTAGCGAGAAACATCCCCGCAAGGAAGCAGGCGATGTAGTTATACCGGTTCACCATGGTTTTTCCTTTCGATTCGCCACATTGGAAAGGTCATAGGTCAGGGCACCAGCGCGAGGTTACTTCGATTCTCTTCGCTGAGTGGGATACAACTCCTGCAATGTTGAGGGGGCTCACATGTTTAGTCCTAACGGATAAGCGAAAGCCCTATAGCGCGGTGCTATGCTCGGGCTTTGAGATCCCGTCTCCATGAGCGCCTATGTCCTGTGCGGAGGGTAACTGGACAACGATTTCGAGGCCCGCAGGCTGGAGGTTTTCGGCGCGGATCGTACCGCGGTGCATGCGAATCGCTTCAGAAGCAATCGCGAGCCCCAGACCATTCCCTCTCGTTGCCTCCCCTTCCCCGTTTATCCGATAGAAGGGCTGAAATATTGCCTGGAGCGAGTCTTCGGGAACCCCAGGACCGTAGTCCCGGACAGAAAGAAACGCTAGCGGCTCCGAAGTGCTTCGATGGATTTCAAGAACAATCTGGACATCGCTTCCCGGCCGCGTGAAGCGGACTGCGTTACGAATGATGTTTTCACAGGCGCTTCTAAGGGCGTGGGGATCGGCATTCTGGAGAATGATCGAACCGGTGGTATGGAGACTGACGGATTTGCCGAGAGCTTGTGCTTCGAAGTTGCAGTCGGCCACCACTTCCTCGACGAGCTGAGCGAAGTCCACGTCCTCTCTCTCCGAAGGCGAAAACCGGGCTTCCAGGCGCGAGAGCGTCAAAAGCTGTCCCATCAGCAGATCGATTCTCACAACATCACGATCCAGACGCTGAAACAGATCGTCAGAATCGGCAGGGAAACGATTTCGTAGAAGAGCCAGAGAGATATTAATGCGAGCCAGGGGAGAGCGCAGTTCATGCGATACCGAGTTCAGAAGTTTCTTTTGCGTTTGAATCAGTGAGTCAAGCCGACTAACCATCGAGTCGAAGTCTTTTGCGAGAGCTGCCAATTCGTCAAAGCGCCGGGAAACGGAAGACGGCACCCGCGCACTGAGATCGCCTTGCGCGACTCTTCTAGCCGTCGACTGAATGCTGTAGATCGGGGAGGCAATATGATAAGCGAGCCCGAGGCAAAGTAACGTAACCAAAAGGACTAAGGAAATGCTAAAAGGGAGCCCATCGCCAAGCAGGATGTCTGCCATCTGACGCAAATTGGACTTCAGGTAGAGCATCAATACGTACGGATGCCCTGAGGAAGAGACAAACTTGTAGGCCGCGATACGGGCTCGAAAAACGACCAGTTGGCCATCCTTTGTCGCGCGCACAACTCGAAGACCGTCGTCCGATATGGGCCGCGACAGCACATCTTTATTGGAATTGAATCCGTCGAGCAGAAGGAGTTGCCGTTCGCGCTTGTTGTCATCGGTCTGCGTAAAGCGAGCAAACGCCTCGGGGCCGCCCGATTCATATGCCTTAACGGCCTCCTCGGCGAGGATAGGCGCAACCGTTGCGTACATGTTTGGAGCTGACACCTGCCTCATGCCCGTCAAGCGAGTGCCGAGAAGCACGATCGCGATCATGCCCCAGGCGGTCAGCCAATACCAAAAAAAGATCTTCAGGAAGAGCCGGTACATGGGAACTCTCGCCCTCACCCTGAGGAGTCTCGCTTGAAGGTTAAGAGGCAAAGTCTTCCTTCCTGCTCAGCGCAAGCCAGTTAAATGTATACAATACAACCCGCTCTCCGCACAGCCCTCCGCCCAAGAGCTAACAAATCCTTACAGACGCTCTACCCTTCCTGGCTGCACCACCCTCAAGCTCCCCATATTCTGCATACAGGAACACTTTATCTTGCGTGGAGGGCTATGACTTCCTGTCGTATCGGTTCAGGGCGCTCGTGCGCCGTCGTATTACTTGCGACCGCCATTTTTTGTCTTCATCCGCGCTCTATCGCCGCACAGAATTTGAAAGCCAAACCGGCGCCGACCGATCCTTCAGACGCGGCACCTTCCTCGATATTCCATGGAGATGAACTCCAACCTGCTTGGCAAGACTTGACTGGCGACCCTTTGCCCGATGCACCCCTGCGGGAGGGACAGGCACAAGGGCAAGACCACAACGCCGTGGCGCCTTCGAGCCTTCAACCGAACCAGGTGCTGGGGCTGCCTCCAACGCTAACCAGAACCCCTTTAGCCGGCAGCGACAAGTTTCGCATTTACATCCATAAATCATTTGGCCCGCCCGCCGTAATTCTTCCTGCGTTTGGTGCAGGCTTCCAAATGCTGAATCCGCCAAACCACTATCCAAGAGAATGGAAAGATGGCGCTGGCGCATTTGGCAGAATCTACGGTTACAAAGAGGCCGAGCGCGCCTCCAGGGAGACTGCGCAGTTTCTTACGGGTTTCCTTCTGCATGAAGACCCTCGCTACCTGCGCTCTACCAGCACCAATCCATTGCGCCGAACCTTCCACGCGCTCGCCTTCACGGTCATCGACAAGACAGATTCCGGCAGAAATACTCTCGCGGTGAGTAACTTCGTTTCTGCTGCAGCCGGGGGCTTCGTGGGCATGGGCATCCTTCCGAACGGCTACAACGATGTAACGCATGCGGAACAGCGTATGGCTAGTGAGTTTCTGCAGATCGCCATCGGGAACGTAGCGACTGAGTTTGAGCCTCAATGGGGGCCGTTGGCCAAAAAAATACGCCTTCAGAAGATCCTTCCTGCTTGGTGGGTTCCGCAGCATGCACACTAGCCTTAGCATCGCCTGAGCTGGATGCTCAGGTGGTCTAGCCGCGCGACGGATTGTGGGCGACCGGCCCGCCCCAAATTGCATCGTATGGTTGGGAACAACACGGCACTATACGGTGGGGAAAAGCGATTGCTTCTTCGGGCTTTGTTTGGGTGGGCCTTTCGTGGTTCAGAACGGATTCGTCGGAGTCGACATGGACGATAAGAGCACACGTAGCGCGAACACCACGGAAGTTGCCGGTAAGGCGACGGAGAAACTCCGGCCGAATCTGCTCATTGTGGATGACGATCGTGAGCTCTGCGAAATCCTGAAGCGCTACCTCGAAGCGGAGGATTTCCGGGTTTCCTTTGTGCATACGGGAGACGCCGGCGTAAAGGCGGGAATTGAAGGCAGTTTCGAGTTAATCGTGCTGGACGTCATGTTGCCGGACAAGAAGGGATTTAACGTTCTCAAGGACATTCGACAGCGTGCGCGGACTCCTGTTCTGATGCTGACTGCCAGGGGCGAAGAGTTTGACCGCATCCTTGGGTTGGAGCTTGGTGCCGACGACTACCTAGCGAAGCCGTTCAACCCACGTGAGCTCGCGGCAAGGATTTCTGCCATTCTCCGCAGATCGGGCTGGCAATCCGACAACAAGACCGGGCTTAGACCTCCAAAAATCAAATTTGGAGACCTAGAACTTGATTTGGGTGCGCGCATTGTCTCAAAAGCCGGCGCGCCCTTAAATTTAACATCCGCGGAATTTGAGCTGCTGCACATGTTTTTCGAGTTTCCAGGCCAGGTGCTCACACGAGATAAACTGGTGGAACGCGTCCTGGATCGGAAATTCTCGCCCTTCGATCGAAGCATCGATTTTCACATTACCAACCTTCGGCGCAAGCTTGGTCCACAGCCCGACGGCGGTGAGAGGATTCGTAGTGTTCGCGCCATCGGCTATCTCTACGCGTGGCCCGGGAAACAGTAAGTCCTCGGGGTAGTCCTCCTTTGAGTTTCAGGTTTTGGCTTCGACTCCGCTCCTGGCCACCTTGTCTACAAACGCTAACAGTAGAAACACTCTTCCAAGCCGCACTGCCTCTTACTGACCACCAGAATGAAAGAGAGAGGAGAACTTTTTATGAAACTCTGGCTTCAGAGGATCTGTGTGACAGTCTTGGTCTTGTTGCGAGTAGTCGGATATTAGGAATCGAGATGGAACTATCGAGAACCATATCTTTGTTCCCTCAGGTTTCATGCTTCATTATGCTCACGGTTGCTGCTGCCGTGGCATTGCCACCATCATTGCCTTCCCAAACCCCAAAGGAGTTGATCGGAGAAGCGTGCTTTAACGAACTACAGCATCGCGAAAGAGAAACGCTATGGTCCTATACCGCGGAGCGCCAGAATCACGACCACGTATTTCGCGAGCAAGTAATCGAGACCGTGGACGGCCCAGTTCGTCATCTGCTTGCAGTGGATGGCCACCCACCCACATCAGCACAGACGAAAGAGGAGGACGATCGGCACCAAGAGTTGCTGAAGAATCCGTCTGGTTTGCGTGCAATCCAGAAACTACGGGACGACGACGATAAAACAATGCAAGAACTCTTGCGCATTATTCCTGACGCCTTTATTTTTGAGGATCAGGGCAAAGAGGGAGAGTCCGAAAGAATCGCATTTCATCCAAATCGTGGGTTCAAGCCCAAGACGTACGAGCAACGAGTGTTGCATGCTTTGGAGGGGTTCGTTTTCATCGATCTAGCAGACCGGCGAATAGCACGCCTTTCTGGCTCAGTGGGAACACGCGTGGAATTTGGGTATGGCCTGATCGGCCACGTAAACCAAGGCGGTACCACGGAGATTACCCGCGTTCATCTGTCGCCGGGGGTTTGGAAAACCAGCCTGGAAAAAATAGATATCGACGGACGATTCGTAATGCTCAAAACAATAAACAAGCATCAAGATGAGAGTAGAACTGGCTTTGAGCCGATAGCGCCAGACACAACGTTTGCGCAAGCTCTCAACGAAATTGAAAAAAAATAGTCTTACGCCAACTGTGGGACGGCGGAGGATCGTCGCTTAGTAAGACCGGGCTGCGGTACGGCCCGTGTTCTTGGCAGCATAAGGAACCATCTGTGAGTTCTTGGCCCGAATCCTGTGCCGTTTCGTGCGGTCAAGCCGAGGCAAAGAGCCCGGGTATTCATGAGGACAAGACCTGCATCCAACGGACCGGCATGGCGGAACGTAAGATGAGAGCGCATTAAGTGGTCAAAACGAACGCAGCTCGAGTTCTAGATAAACTTAGGATCGAGTACGAATTGCGAGAGTACGAGGTGGATCCTAACGATTTGTCCGCGGAAACGGTGGCGACAAAGATCGGCTTACCGCCAGAGCAGATATTCAAGACACTTGTCGTGCGAGGGGACCGGTACGGAATCTATTTAGCGGTAATCCCTTCCAACAAGGAGTTGGACTTCAAGGCGTTCGCACGCCAGACAAGGGATCGGAAAATCGACATGGTCCCTTTTGAAAGAAGTGCAAACGACAACGGGTTACATTCGCGGGGGAGTTACCGCTCTCGCATGCAAGAGGGATTATCCGGTATACATCGACACGCTTGCGCAGATTTGCGATGCAATTTCGGTATCTGCAGGGATTCGAGGACTGCAGATCTTGCTGGATCCCGAAGACTACATTCGTGCAGTCAGCGCCAGGGTCGTAGGTATCTCAAAATGACGAATTAAGCTGCCAGTAGTTAATCTGTTGACTGCGCTGCTCGGCAAGCGGACCGAGACTCCTAGTTCTGGGTGCGACCACCGCCTGTGTTGAATTCTGGCGAAGGACAACTCACGACACTACTGGATAAGGAAGAAAGACGGTTAACCTACGCGTGGGTTCCTCGCGCGCCATCATGATGAGCGCCGAGGAATTCCAAAATCGCCTGATTGGCTGCAGCAGGCTGGTCGGTCTCGAAGATGTGGCTGGCGTGGGGAATCAGCGCCAACTTGGCTCCCGGAATGCGCTCCGCGATTAATTTAGCGTTAGCGGGTGGAATGAGTTTGTCGGTTTCGCCGTGGATAACGAGCGTTGGGACGGTGATCTGCGCGATGCGGCTATACGCTTCCCATCCGAAAATACCTTGCAACTGGCCTGCATAACCCTGAGGGGTTGGGTACCATTTCATGCGGATAGCCATATCTTCGTCGATGCGCTCGCGCGGCGTGCCAGGGTCGTAAATGAATGGCGTTATAGCTTCCCAGGATTCTTCGGGTGTCATGCCTTGACGCAACAAAGTCTGTATCGCGGCGGGTTCGGCTTGCACTGCGTTGGGTCCGCCCGCAGCGGTGCAACCCAGAATCAACGAGCGCACGCGCTTCGGATACTGGAGCACAAATTCCTGGGCAATCATGCCCCCCATAGAGACACCAAATACATCCGCACTCTCTGCGCCGGCGGCATCCATCACGACGGCGGCATCGGAGGCCATCAGCGGCATGGAATAAACGCCTGGGGGCGCATCGCTTTGTCCGATGCCGCGATTGTCGAAAGCAATGGTGCGATAGTGTTTGGCAAGGACGGGCCGGCTGCGATGCCACATATAGGAGGGATAGCTGAGGCCCATAATGAGCAGCAGAGGTTCGCCGGAGCCACACTCATCCCAATATATTTTGGCGCCGTCGTTCATAACGAATGGCATGGAAGCCTCCGGTTCCGCGACCCGCGTATTGGAATATGATGGTTTAACACAGATGAGTGTGACTAACGCAATTTAATTGTATATAATTCGCCTCGCTATGCCAAATCAAGAAACGCTGTACCAAGTGGCTGACCGCATTGCGACCATTACGCTCAACCGTCCCGACAAACTCAACGCCTGGACTGCCATCATGGAACGCGAAGTGCGCTTCGCGGTGGAAGAGGCGGAGCGCGATGAAAACGTTCGCGTTATTGTCCTCACCGGGGCGGGACGCGCGTTCTGCGCAGGCGCAGACATGTCGCTCTTGAGCACCGTCGCCGAAAAGGGACTCGATGCAGCGCGGACAGCGCAGGCGGTGCAAAAGACAGAGAGCAAACCCGACGGTGTTCGAGATGACTTTCGACACAAATATTCGTATTTCCCGGCTGTGACGAAACCAGTGATTGCCGCGATCAATGGGCCGGTAGTGGGATTGGGCTTGGTGATTGCGTTGTATTGCGATCTACGTTTAGCTTCTGATGCCGCGCGATTCGGTACAGTTTTTCCGCGGCGAGGACTGATAGCCGAGTACGGAATGGCATGGATGCTGCCGCGCCTTGTGGGACACGCAAATGCGCTGGATCTCTTGCTCTCCGCCAGAATGATCGACGCCGCGGAAGCGTTAAGAATGGGGCTGGCGAACCAAGTCTATCCGCGCGACACATTTATGGAGAAAGTGCGGGAGTACGCAATAGACCTGGCGTCGAACGTCAGCCGACGGTCGATGCGGATCATCAAGCGGCAAGTGTATGAAGCGATGTTTGAAACGCTGACAGCGTCGTTTGAACGTTCTGAGCAAGAAATGCTGGCCAGCTTGCAGTCCGCGGACTTCAAAGAAGGCGTTGCACATTTTGTTGAAAAACGCGCACCGCTGTTTACCGAAAAATGAAGAAGAACTCTCTCCGTTAGGCCGTATCGAGCCAATGTTGTGCCTCGGTCAGATCAGGGAAAGCGTAGACTAAAGGTCGCTTTGGGAGCAACAGCCCTTGCGGATTGTCCCTTCATTAATCTCGCGCTCGCGCCGAAACGTATTGGTGGTTGCGCGCTGCTGAAGGTTGAGCGGTTACCTTGTCGGTCGAATTCCGCACGACAAACTCGGGCTCAATCGCTATTTCCGGTACCCCGTCGTCGTGCCCTTCGATCCGATCCAACAGGGCGCGCGCTGCTATTTCTCCCATCTTTTGCAGCGGTTGGCGCACAGTCGTGAGACTCGGGTTGTTATGAACGGCAATTCTGATATCGTCGAATCCCACTACAGAAATATCTTTGGGAACTCGCAAACCGGCCTCCTGGAAGGCGCGGATGGAACCGATCGCGGAGATATCGTTGTAAGCAAACAGCGCCGTGAATGGCCGTTTGCGTGAAAGCAGCTCTTTCGCGAAGGGATAACCCAGTTGAGGCGTGGCGTCATCGCCTTCCAGCTGGACGATAAGTTCCGATCGCATGCGGATGCCAAGTTCTTCGGCAACTTCACGGATAGCCTTCCAGCGGTCCTCGGAATCTGGACTGACCTCGGATCCCTTCATGAAGGCAATTTCGCTATGACCCAGCTCGATCAGATGGTTCAGCGCCAACCATGCGGCTCTCTGGTGATCCAAAACGATGTTCGTGACACCTTTCACGCGGCGGTGTCCGGGGATAGCAACCGTCGGCAGCGGCAACGGGCGATCAACAGAGATGTCAACCGCAATGAAACCCTCGACGCCGCGGTCCAGAAGAATGTGCGAATAGGTTTCAAGGAGCTTGGGGTCGTGGCGGTGAGGGACGGTTAGGAAGAAGAAATTCTTCTGCCGAAGGTATCGTTCAATGCCAGTGATGATCGGCGAGCTGTAAAAGTCGCCGATCTCCTGGGTCGCTACGCCGATCATATAGGTGCGCTTTACTCCCAAATTCCGGGCATAGAAGCTGGGGCGGTAATTTAACTCCCGAGCCGCGGCGAGGATTCGTTCCTGGGTGCGCAATGGAATAGATCGGGATGCAACCGTTTTGTTCAGCACGGCTGAACAGGTCCCTTTGGTGAGCCCCACGTGCTCGGCCACCATTTTCAACGTAACGTCATGGGTTTTCCTGCTACCCCCCTTCTTCTTCCGAGCTGTCATCCCGCATCGCTCCAAACATTCGAAAAAGATAGGATTTAGAGTGGCGCTGCGCCGCCACGGCCATCTGCAGCATTCTACCTCGTTGAAGCCATGGGTACAGCGGCAGGTCCAGCGATACAGAAAAAAGTTAGAATACCGGTTTTTTATGTGAATATCTCTTAGAATACCGGTATTTTAGCTTGACAAGGCAGGCTTGTTGCCGCTAAATGGCCTCACTCAGGGTGCTGAGAAGGTCTTCAAAACGGAAGCCCTCTCCGTGTACGTTAACGGTGAAGCCATCACCGGGGAGGTAAGAATGCATTCTGATTCAACATTGGTTGAGCCCGTAACTCTCGGGAATCTTTGCGAACCCAATGGGAACAAGGCTTTTATCTTCTGCAACATGGAATGGCGCAGCCAGAGGCAGGGTGGCCTGCTCGACACCTTTCTGGCCGCGAGCGAATTCGCGGGCAATTTCGGCACTATCACGATCATGGTAACTGCCTGATGCTCACCGCCTACCTCAGCAAGAATGAACCATCAACTTTAAGCGAGTATGTTGCCGTGGCCGGCTTCTATGGACAGGATGACCAGTGGAATGCTCTCGCCTTTAGCTGGAAGCAGGCGCTAGGTCGCAGAAAGGCTCTGCGCATGAAAACCCTGCGAATCGATAGCAAGCCACAAAGAGCCAAATATTTACTAGACGGTCTTGCACCGATCCCTGAAAGAAATGGATTGAAGCCGCTGTGTTCACTAGTACGGGTTGCCGATTACGAGGATTTGATTAAGGACGGAACCCAAGCGACGACGGCGCTCGCTGGTTATTTAGCGTGCTTGAGCACCATTTTAATTGCTTTGAACCACGCTGTTCCCGGGCACGAGAGCATTAAAGTAGTATGCGAAATCCACAGAGACCACCAGACGGAAGCGGTCCGCATGTTCAGGGTCGTCACCAAGGGGATGGCGGATCCCGCTAAACCCTATTTCTCTGGCATAGAGTTTATCCAAAAAAACTCTTCAGTGTTCACGCAACCCGCTGATTTTCTAGCATTTGCTGCGAGACGCTGGTGTGAGGATAAGAAATCCGTAGCCGCTACCATATGCAGACCAATTCTAGGAAATCGAGCAGCATTAGGATATGAAATCAGCCGGCCTCTGGCGCGAGACATTGTGAATCTTCTCAACATACGGGCACATACCTCCACGCGCCATCGCGGCCTACGCGAAGCGGAGCCGGCTCTTCGCGAACGACAAGAGCGAGACGGCGAGCGATGTAGCGGCGGTGTCTCCCATCAATCCTGGAGACAAGACACTCTTGGCCATGCTATGTGCTCTCACTAATCTTTGAGCCGTGCTGTCTGTGAAGAGGCTGCAGCAGTTTCTGCGCTTTCAGCCAAAATCGGAACCTTAAGATTGTGTGCGAGAGGAGCAAGTTAAAATGGACATGACGCGCCGACAATTCGCCCTAACTCTTGCAGCTGCCACCTACCTGCGGCCCTCCTTGTTCGAGCCGCTTTCCCCATTAGGAGTTCCCCGCGGCGTCGTTCCCGGCCGAGTCACTTGGGCGCACGATCCGGCGGCTGTGACCTGGGATGGCACAGGTTCGTGGTGGACCGACGCCAACAACGACCAGTCGCTAATTGACCGCATGGTTTCCAATTCCATCTGCGGCCTTACAAATCAAAAAAGCGACGCCCAGGCATGGAACTCCATCTTTCAATACTTCAATTACACTCATGGTCGCGGCAAAGCCGCATACACTGCTGGTGAGAAGATTGCGATCAAGGCGAACCTGAACAACACAACGGACCACGGCACGATCGAACGCCTGAACTCCTCGCCCCATTTGCTCCTTTCGCTCGTCCGGCAGTTGACCGGTCCAGGACGAGTGCCGGCAGCATCGATCACCGTCTTCGATTCCAGCCGGTTCATCCCGGGCAATCTGTACGACAAGATTCACCATGAATTTCCCGGCGTCACGTTTGTGGATCATATCGGCGGAGATGGACGAGTAAAGGCCGAGTTCAAAGCCAACGCGATTCCTTTCTCAGTTGAAAGCAGCAACGCTAAGGGGCTCGACACCACCGTCGTTGAAGCCAGCTACTTAATTGATGCTGCAGTATTGAGAGCGCACGTGAGTTCCGGCGTGACACTGAGCGCGAAGAATCTCTTCGGGGCTACGAGTATCAACCCCGACTGGCGCAAGAACGCGCACGACGGCTTCCATCACAACAAAGATGGTTCGGCGAGTTACTCTGCGTTCACAGATTATTTGGGTCATAAAGACCTCGGCGAGAAGACCATCCTTTTTATTATTGATGGGCTGTATGGAAACGACAACGTGGATGGTCCGCCTCATCGCAAGTGGAAGATGGCGCCCTTCAACGATGCTTGGCCGAATAGCATTTTTATGTCGTTTGACGGCGTAGCGATCGATTCCGTCGGCTTCGATTTTCTCACTTCGGAATGGCCCGATCTTCCGGATATTGCGAATGCCGATAACTATCTGCGCGAATCTGCCCTGGCGAATGATCCACCTTCGAAGACTTTCTATGATCCTGAACGCGACGGCATCCGATGCCGCAGTCTGGGTGTGCATGAACATTGGAACAATGGGACAGATAAGAAGTACTCGCGCAATCTCGGAAAAGCGCACGGGATCGAACTTTTCCACGTTAGCTGAAGTATAGGACACACTTGAGCTGCCGCTGAATGGAGAAGTTGCGCAACTCTAGGTCGTCTACTAAGTTACCGAGTGGCCGCGTTCCTGGCTCTGCTGCGAACCCCAGAAATCTATGGAGCATTGGATTCTTGATTCATGGCAGGATCGCTGCTGAGGGAGTTGGAGAATGAACCAGAAAGTGTCGTCGCTATGCTTCATTGCCGCATCGATGTTTGCCACAAATGCCTTTTCCCAATCAACCTTGAGCCAATACAAAGGCTTGCCCTATCACGACAGCCGCTATCAGGGCGGGGCGCAGAAAATACCCGGACGGGTACTGTGCGCTTACTACGACCTGGGTGGCGAAGGAGTCGCGTATCACGACACCGATCCACGGAACCACGGCAGCGGAGAGTTGAACCCTGCCGACGGGACCTACTTGAATGAATTTCGTATCCATGAGGGAGTGGATACTTCCTATACGAAGTTTGAGAGGAAGCCAGATCCGATCGACGACAACCCCTTCAATAAGATTGTTCCTCCCGCAGACCTACTCTATGTAGGCTGGACCGAGCCCGGAGAGTGGTTTAACGTCACTGTAGATGTGACACAAGCTGGAACATTCGCAGCGGATTTCCTTTACACGTCGAATCGCGGAGGAACAATATCAGTGGATGTGAATGGAAAAGACACAACAGGACCCCTGCAGATCACATCGACATATGATCCCGCAGACCCGCTGGCGTGGCGTCAATGGCACCACTGGAATCTGGCTTCGCAACTTTTCAAAGTTCAGCTCAGCAAAGGGAAGAATGTTCTCACCGTACACATATTGACGAACGGCAACATGAATCTGGCTTATTTCGAATTTAAACAAGTCCACAGATGAAGTGGTGGCTCGTAAGACTTCGCGTTCTTGGATACCGAAAAGTTAGCGCTATTGGAGTAGCGTCCCGCAAGGAGTTTCGGGCCGCGTCTCCAAAGGATTTCTCAAACGTTGATTGAGAAACCCTGGTGCTCGGCTCTGTTCCGTTAGAAGCGGATATGAGCCCCCAATTGAAGGATACGCGGGTCATACGCACCAGTAACTTGGCCAAACGTGGCGCCAATGTCCTGAGCATTGTTGTCAAGGTTGTTGAATTCCGTGTGGTTAAGGACGTTGAACGCATCGACGCGGAGCTCAAGCGTGACTCGTTCGCGATAGAGTGGCGTCGTCTTTGCCAGTGATACATCCAGGTTCGTGCGACCCGGACCACGCAACACATTGCGGGGCGCGGTACCGTATCCGGAAGTAACAACGTTGCTGAAGGACGCCGGATTGAAAAACTGCAACCCATTCGTTTTTGGGTTGAGATACTGAATTGGCCCCGTTAGATTTGCGTTGACCAGCCCCGCATCGCCGGCACCTGAAGGTCCGGGCGCGGTGTTGGAGGTCCCCAAGCCGTCGATTGCCGTGAATGGGAACCCCGTACGCCAAGTCAGGATCGGGTACAGGCTCCAACCCTTTACCAGCCGCTGCGGACCGCGGGTAAATGGCAGATCCCACCCGCCGGAGAAGGTCAGATATTGGCGGATATCGAAATCCGATGACGCGCGGAAAATGTTGGGGGTGAAAAACGGAACCGTGCTGTTGCCCTGGCGGAAACCAGAGGCGTCGTCGATGCTATGCGCCCAAGTATAACCCAGCGTGTAGTACATATTACCGAGGACCGGAACGACAGTTGTTTGCTGGGTCAGACTTAATTGCAAAGCGTTGTAACTTGCATTCGCCGCGTTCTTGAACTCATCTTCCTGTCCAAAGCTTCCCCCAAATCCCATGGCGTTATTTTGCAACGTGTTGCCCGGTACTTCATTCAAGAAACGCTGTGGGCTTGCACTGTTCAACGTAGCCGGGTCAAAAGGATTGATATCCACCAGCGCCGTCAGTCCATGCGATGAACTCCCGACGTAAGCGGCTCGAGCAATCAGTTTGTTAGAAAGCTGGTGTTCGATACTCAAATTATACTGGTACGTGTATGGCGTTCTGAGATTTGGGTCAACAATCGTTGCGCCCGTATTGAGGCTCGTGAAGGTCCCGAACGTATTCAGGAAATTTACATTGTGGTTCAGCGGCTGGCCAAAAGGGTCAGGCGTGCCTGTCGACCCAAATGGATCACTCAAGAATGTGTACCCAGCGGTAGTTGCGGCGGGTACATTCGGTTCGTTAATGCCGATATTGGCGGTTGGGTTGAATGGTGCCTGGCCGTTGAATTGAAAGTTGTCCTCGGCTTTTAGCACATCGTAAAAGATGCCCCAGCCGCCGCGTATGCTGGTCTTTCCGTCATGGAACGGTTGCCATGCAAAACCAAATCGCGGCGCGAAGTTCGTTTTGTCGGGGAAGTTGACTCCCGTGGGCGCGCCTTTGTCGCCTGGAAAGAGCAATCCCAGCGGCGCTCCCGGAAACACCGTGGATTGCGGCGAACCAGGAATGACCGAATAAGTGCGCCCTTCGGTGTCCGACTTGGGCGTGCTGTATTCATAGCGAAGCCCATAGGTTAGCGTGAGGTTGCTGGCGACATGCCATTCGTCCTGGGCGAAAACATAAGTTGCCTTGGTGCGAATGTTCGAAGGCGCTGCGGGAGATTGAAAGTAGGCGGTAGGGACGCCCAAGATAAAGTTGGCGAATGGATCCCCGGCGGCCAGCGTATTGCCGTTGCCATCTTGGCCGGCGAATTGGAACACGCCGTTGACTTCAAAATTGAACACCTGGTTGTCTTGATACGCCGAGAACGAACCGCCGAACTTGAAAGTGTGCTTTCCGCGCGTCCAAGAAAACACGTCAGAGTAGGCAAAGGTGTTGTCCGTGAGTCGCGAGGGGCCTTGAATGCTAAACCCAACTACCGCGTTAGGGAAGTCCAATTGGGTCGGGCCGGTAGGATTGTCCGATTTTATGTTGATTCCCAACGCGGTGGATGTCGGTTGTTGCGAGGAAGGCACGTCTTGCACCGTGTCGCTGCGCTGGCCGGTCACGCGAAATTCGTTCAAAACGTTGGGTGAGAAGGTGTGAATGTAGGCGAGGTTAAAAAACCGGTTGTAAAAGGTCGAGGTCGAGCCGAAGCCCGGAATGGAGTTCGTCGTGCCAGGACTGCTCGGCCCAGGATTGAGTTGGGGGTCAAGACTGCGGCCCAAGGTCACCGTAAAGTGATCTTTCTGCGATGCCTCAAAATCAAACTTTCCCGTCAATTCGTCAGGGTTGTCAGTAAGGGGGTTCTGAAAGGCCTGGGAGCCAGTAGGAGAAGTAGGGATCAAACCCGCTTTAATATAAGCCTGTGCGACGGGATCAATCTTCGTTGGGTCGATGATTCCTTGCGCGGCGAGAGATGGGTTGGACTGAAAGAATGGATTGGCTTGCAGAAAACTGGCAACGCTTGCCTGATTCGGCGAGCCCGAGAAATTGCCCTGAAGCTCGGCAGGCGTGGGTAAAGTGGCCACCTGACCGACCTGAAGCTCGCTTTGCTGCTGCTTCTGGTAAGCGAGAAAAAAGAACAGCTTGTCTTTCTTGATGGGTCCGCCCACGGTCCCGCCATATTGATTCCTATGAAGAACTTGCCGGGGATCTCCCTGGAGGTTACTGAAAAAGTTGTTCGCGTCGAAAGCCGTATTGCGGACGAAATCGTACGCGCTGCCATGAAATGCATTGGTCCCCGATTTTGTGACCTCGGTAATGATTCCACCAGCGCTGCGCCCGTATTCAGCGGTAAAGTCGCTGGTCAGAACTTTGAATTCCTGAATCGAATCGGGATTAGGGTTGTACACAACGCCGTTGGTCAAGAGATCGTTATTGATGCCGCCGTCGAGAACGAACGTGTTCGAATCGCTGCGCCCTCCCCCGACGCTAAATGCCAAAGTCGTGCCCAGGTTGCCTTGCCCATTGCCTGGATTGTCGGCGGGAAGGACCCCCGGTTGCAGGGCCACGAGATCCAGTGCGTTACGGCCGTTCAGAGGCATGTCCTGTACGGCGCGGTCTGAAACGGTCGAACCCAGAGTTGGGTTGATGGTCTCCACTGTGCCGGTGTTGGATTCCACCGTCACCGTATCCGTCGTTGAGCCGACCTCCATTTTAAGATCAATTTTCAGTGTTTGATTGATCTCTAATTTACTTTGGCCGGTGGTCACGGATTTAAATCCCCGATGGTCCACTGATACCGTGTAATAGCCGATCGGCAGCAAAAGAACTTGATAAAATCCGGCCGAGTCCGAGATGGTGTTGCGGGAAGTCTGAGTCGCAACGTTGGTCACCGTAATATGTGCGCCGGCAATGACACCTCCACTCTGATCGTAAATAACTCCGGTAATGCGTCCAGTTGCGTCCTGACCCAACGCGATCGACCCGTAGTAGAGTGGGGCCAGTATTGCCAAGAATGTTAAATATAGTAATCCTTTGTTAAGACGGTTCAAGAGACCTCCGTGGAACAAAGCTGATTTGAAAAAGAATTTAAATCAGGGTGCTTCGCACGTCCCTCGTCCTTCCGGACGGAATGAGTGCTAAAGGAGTAGACCTCCGTGGATCGCGACCGCATCTTGACTGCTGTCATGCGCTCGTCGCGGGCCCTTTCTCTCCTGAATTCCTGGAGCAGTTCACGCAGCCGCGTACGAGCCTTGTGTAGCTGCGATTTCGAGACGCCAATCGAGCGTCCTAGTATTTCGGCAATCTCGATGTGTTGGTATCCCTCGATATCGTGCAGGACAAACATAGTGCGGTAGCCCGCCGGCAACTGCTCGATGCAGCGTTCCAGATTTATTCGGTCAATCGATCCCTCCAGCAACAAATCAGGCGCTCCTATATCGATCGTGAGCGAGCCGGCGTTCTCGTCCAGATCAGGATTCGCCTCGATCGAGACGACGGGTAGCGGTTTCTTGCGCAGGTGCATTAGCACGAGATTGACCGTCAGTCTGTGCAGCCAGGTTGAGAAGGCCGAGTCGCCGCGAAAAGTGTGAATTTTTCGCAGCAAAAGTAAGAAGACTTCTTGCGCCAGGTCTTCTGCATCGGTCGTGTTTCCCACCATGCGCAGACACAGCGCATACACGCGTCGGCTATGCGACCTGTATAGGTGGTCAAACATTAATTGATCGCCCCCCTGTGCACGCCGGATGACTTCCGCTTCGTTGAGCTTATGGCGAGCGATAGAAGCGCTTGACGGCGCAACCTTGCTCGAGATGCACGTGCTGGGACGCGCATCCGAGTTTGAGCTGCGCCGTTTCTCTACTGCGCGGCCTGTCAGGAGTTGACCCGCAATTCTTCTCCCCCTGGCGTTTG
>Ga0073928_10003084_pt1 | contig 26932 bp, 25 predicted proteins | sample PaiPotPPA55metaG_FD_76969 | JGI IMG/M metagenome (GOLD analysis project Ga0073928, IMG submission 76969) | Iron sulfur acid spring bacterial and archeal communities from Banff, Canada, to study Microbial Dark Matter (Phase II) - Paint Pots PPA... ...
AGTAGCCGGCGGTCGCGCGGCTGAATGGCCCGACGATGCAGACCCAGATGTCCTGCTGGCGCAGCAGCAGAGCGGGCGGGTGCGTGTCGAGGATCTCGCCGAAGTTGCCCTCCGTCCCAGGCGACAGGTGCGCGGACGCCTGCATGTAGAGGCGCACGTCGGGCAGCTCGGGCGTGAACGTGCCGGAGATGATCAGCGCGTTCTCCTCAGGATCGGAGACGAACTCCTTGGTCAGCCTGTACTCGTGATGCGTGCTCTCGACGGTGAACGCGGGGACGCCGGGAGCCAGCCAAGTCACGACGTGCTGGCCGTCGGTGGCGTCGTCGACCGGGGGCGCGCCCGCCGCGGACGCGAAGAAGCGCAGCTCATGGAGAACGATGCGGTCGAGGGCCGGGTAGAAGACCTCGCTCAGGTTGCCGTCGGCGAGCGTGTACCAGACCTTGCTCTTGGGACCCGGTGCCGCGCCGAACGCCATTTTGCGACCAGGGCCCCACATGGGCGGCGCTCCGGGGCCGCCTGGTGCCTCCATCGGGCTCTAAGTATGGAGAGAGGTCATGGCGGATAGAATCGAACGACGGCGCCCGACCCGCCGGGGAGGTGGCTGAGTGGCCGAAAGCACCCGCCTGCTAAGCGGGTAGGGGGTGTAAAGCTCCCTCGAGGGTTCGAATCCCTCCCTTCCCGCCAACCGAATTCATCCGGTTATCGCTGTGCCATTGGTGGCCTGCCGCCACGCCTCGAGCACGGGCTCCGGCTTGAACACGCTCGGGAATCCTACGATCGCCCACTGCCCGTTGGCACCGCTGACCATGAGAGCCGGACCAAAAACAACCCCTCCGGGGCCTGGCGCCGGCCGGCCGGTCGCATCGAGGATTCGGGCCCAGTGCAGCGGTCGGATGTACTCCAGCTTCACATCAGTCCCGCGACCTGCCAGCGCGATCCACCGCGGCTGTCCATCGCCAGAATCGAAGCGAAACACCAGGACGTGGGCCGCCGTGACTGCCACCGCCAGGTTCCGGGAGGGAGGGTCCTCAGAGAATTCGGGTCCCAGGCTAGCTTCGCCGGCCAGCATCGGCTCATTTGGACCAAGCAGAAAGGTCGTCGCGAGCGCCAGCTGCTCGAGCTTCCACGACCGATAGTCACGGAATGCACGTTGCCCGACGACGAGCAAGGCGGTACTAGTAGCTGCGACGAGGGGGACGATGGTGCGGGCCCAAAAAAGCCACTCAGTATTTTTCATGCGGTCGCGAGCTGTCTTTAGTTTTCCCGATTGCTCGAACTCGGTTGCCTGGAGCTGGGGCAGCACGACCTCAGCCGTTGCAACCCAGGTCGTACCGTCCCACCACCACTGGCCGTCATCGGAAAAACCGCTCACCGCGAACGAGATTATGGTTCACCCGTTACAGCAGAGCGACCATGCAATCCGCACCTTATACTGCCGATGGACTCGGGGGATCGGGCTCGACGCTCAGATGACCTTGTGCATGCCCCATGGCCCGCGGGTCACCAGCGCGACGATCACAAACAAGCAGAGGATGAGTGCCACGACCCCGAACAACCCTTCGAACCCTACGTCGGGCATCGGCACCGGCCCCCAGGGCGGGGGCGAGAAATCGGATGGGAAAAACCACGAGAGTAGGCTGTCCATGCGCACGAATCCATACAGGGAGAGCAGGACGCCGATGACAAGAAACCCCAAGGACCAACGCTTGATCGCAGCGACCATAACAGCGATCGCGATCACGACTATGAGGAGGGTGCTTCCGTAAATGTCGAGCAACTCCAGCAGGATGTCGTGGAGCGAGCCTGGCGGCGGGAGCGGCCAACCAAACCACTGGGCCTGCGGACCTCCCGGGTTGATCATGTTGTCCCACCAGTTCCACGCGAAGGCCGACCAGTACGGATAGCTGATCGAATACAGGATCTGACCTACGGCCAATGCGATCACGGCAATCTGCAGCGGCCTGGTCCAACTTGTTGGGTTGCGCGCCGCTCGCACGCCGTTCAGATTAGCTATCGTCGCGGTCTGCGCCATCTTCGAAGTCGGGTTTTCCCGGCGCCACGATCCGCTCGATGGCAGTCATTTCGCGCCGCGCCAACGTTGCTTTTGCTCGCCGGCAGCGTTTGGTGTATTCGATGGTCACTCACCGCCGCCTCACTGCGTTCTTGTTGGTCGCGGGCTTAGGGGTCCTGCTTGCCTTCGGATGGGCTGTCTCGACCCGGGGAGTTCTCGAGGGCACCGTATACGCAGGCGGAGGTTGCCCCGGCAACCCACCCAGGAACGTGCCTGGCTATGGTTGCAGTGCTCCTGTCGCGACCGCGAACGCGACGGTAGTGGTTTCCTCCTCCAACGGCGTCGCCGCGTCGGCCCGCACGGACAGTGGCGGTCGCTACTTGATCACCCTTCCCGCAGGCACCTACATGGTGGCAGCTTGGAAATCGCAATGGGATTACGTGTCGTCCACCGGCATACATTCAGTCCACCCAGCTGGAGCAACCCCGTTCCAACTGGTGCAAATCTCCGGCGGCCATACAACTTGGATGAACCTTTCCTTTCCTGCGTATGCGATCTAAGTGAGCTCGGCACCAGGAACACGAATGCAGGTGCTTCTCGCCCTCTGCGCCACCTTTGTGATCGTCTTGTCCCTATTGGGCTGGACGCTGTCGACGCATGGCAGCCTTCGCGGCAGCGTCACGCTGGCCGGCGTCTGCCGCGTAACGCCCAACAGCGACGTTCCGCCGGGGACACGCTGTGCCGAGGCTCCTGTGAGCGGTGCCAATGTCATCGTCTCCGCGGCCGACGGGATGACGATCACGGTCCGGACCGACGACAAAGGTGACTTTCGGTTGATCTTGCCCGCCGGTTCCTATGAGGTGGGTGCGTGGGTGGACCGCTGGCGTGGCCTTGGGCCCACCGAGGTGCGCGGGCGTCTGATCACTGGTGGGTCGGGCTTCAGCCCGGTTAGCGTTTGCGGCGCGGTCCGATATTCGCGTGGACCTTGCGCTGGCGTGGTACGCGATCTGATCTCGTATGCGAAGTAGCAGTCGTCGAGTGGCTCGCTAGAGATCGTGTCGATTAAGCGGCAAAGGAGCGAGTCGCACCCAGCCACCCCACCCAAGCCGATATGGAGTGAATTCGCTGGATTCCTTCTTGGATGCAAGGCCTACGAGTGATGAGCCGCCGGGACCGTTTCAGTTCAGGCTGTAGATAGCCTTCTCCAGCGCCAGCATGGCGTTGGACACCACGATCAGCACTACGGACAGAAGAAGGAGACCGAACGCGCCCGCCAACACCCAGCGCAGCGCAGGCGATGCGGCGTTACCGCGAAGCATCTGGCGGGGACCGTGCCCGGCAAATAACGCCACCAACGCAACCAGCAGGGCGAGTGCCCACAGGATGTTTGTGAGCTGCAACACGATGTCAGGCGCTACCGCGACTGCAGGGGTCTGTCTCGCTGTGACGGTGTGTATCGCCTCCATCGCGGCGAGAGGTACTGCCGAGAGTGCGCCCGCGCCGACCAGAAGAGTCGGCGCCAGAGAGCCGTACGCGAACGCGAGGACGATCATCCCAACGATGAAAAGCGCTACTGAGACGGTCGCGAGTGCGGTTCCGGCTTGGGCGGTGCTGCGGTCGACGTTCGCCCGACGCTGTGTTTCCTGTGCGATCGCGGCAGCACTATCAGGCTGACCGGGATACGAGAAATACTTGTCCGACGAGGTCGATTTCAGCTCGATGACGTCGGGACCATAAGCTTCGAACCACCAGAGGTTGGCCGTACCGCTGTTGAATTCGTCCGCCGTTGGCTGAGGCTGGGAGATGGTCGGGTCCAGGTGGTAGTAGACAAAGCCGTTGTTGTACAGGTCGATCCGCCCGGGCTCCGTCGGCCTGGCCTCTGCTCGGAAATGCACGCCGGCCAGGCTCAGGGCCCGATCGGACTCCGCGGAGAGGTGCGCAGCCGCCACCATCGCCGCGATGATCGACCCCACCAGCAACGCCACGGCAATGAGCGTGGCCGCGGCGGTCGAGACGCGGACCGCCCTGGCACCTCCGCCAGCAGTCGTCCGCTAGCTGCCCACCGCGCGGATATTCTGCTCCCCGATGGTTGAGATGCCCTCCGAGGCTGACATCCAGTGCTCCGCCGACAAGATCTTTGAGCTGATCGCCGACTTTCAGGGTCAGGGTCGTTGGCTGACGCAGTCCTCTTCATTCCGCGGTACCAATGACATCTCCTCGAACCCCGTCACGCTTGGGACGACCTATCGCGAACCGGGACCGTTTGGCGTGCGGAATGGAGCCGTCACCGAGTTCGAGCGCCCGACGAAGATCACATTCCACCAGCCGATGACTCTGAAGCTGCGTGCCGGAACTCTCGAGGTGACCGTGCGCTACAGGCTGGCCCCCGGTGCTGGGTCAACTCGCGTCAAGCGCGTTGTGTCCCTGGGGCTGCCGTGGCAGCTGAAGGTGTTCCAACCGATCTTCGTACGCGAATTTCGCGTCGAGAGCGCGCGTACCTTGCGGGCTCTCAAGGCATATGCAGACAAGCTCCCCTAGAAGCGTTGGTCAGTGAATGACTAGTGGGATCAGCAGCGAGAGCATCCACAGGGCCAGACCGACCGCGATCAGGTTGATCTTGCGGTAGCGCCAGCCGATGGCCGCGGCCACAAACGCTATGAACGCAAGCAGAAGGATGATCGCGCTCAGGTTCAGGCTGGACAGCCTGGAGATGAGTTCCGACAGCGCCCACAGCGCAAGTCCCACGGCGATGAGGTCCGTCTTCTTGTAGCCGAATCCTGTGGCGGCAAGGGCGAAGAGGATCAGGGCAATCAGAATCAAGATCGTGCTCAAGCTCATGGGACCTATTGTCCACGGCGGGCCAAAAGGGCGCGAGAGTTGAGAGGATAGGAAGCAATGTCGAGCGCGGAGATCGTGGTCGCCCTGGCCGTCATTCTTGTTGCCGCGATTCTTCTCCTCGACCTGCCCATCAAAGCCTGGAGCAAGACGCGGTTCGTCCTGGTCGCATTCGTCGTCGTCGCGCTGACCATCACGATGACCGCGCGACCGGCCTGGTCGTGGACGCCGGCCCGCTGCAGATCTGGCCGCTGACTGACCCGCCATGGCTGCCTCCAGGCTTCGACACTTTGTAGCCCACCCATAGACTCGACCCCGGTACCTAGACTTGGGAGCCAGATGTACGGAGACGGCGGACAGGGCAACCACATCTTTGCGGAATTTCAGGCGAAGCTCCTCGGCCAGGGGAAACCGCCGGACGAGGATCCCGTCGAAGAACACATGCAGCGCATCAAGAAGCTTGTCTTCCGGTGGACGTCAGCGCTGGTTGTGATTGCGGGCGCCGGCCTCTGGATCGGCGGGGTTGGGCCGGCGCTCGCCCTCGCGGCCGGAGCGACTCTTGTCGGCCTTGGCGGGATGGCGCTTCGACGCCGCCGCTCGGCCGCCGCGGTCGAGATTCCCAGGGTCGTCTTATAGACTCCGCCCTCGTGTCCCGCCGAGTGGCCGTCGCGGTCGCACTGATCCTCATGGTCGTCAGCGCGTGCACGCGTGGCTCCACCTCCGCTTCGTCCCCCACGCCGACGCCCACCCCCGCGCTGCCCACCCCGTCCGCGATCGCATGGATCGACTGTGGGAAGGGCTTTCAGTGCGGCTCGCTCACCGTGCCGCTCGACTACGCGAACCCGACCAATGACACGATCAACATCGCCCTCGTTCGCAAGCCGGCGACCATTCCGAGCCAGAGGATCGGCTCGGTCCTGATCAACCCAGGGGGCCCGGGCGCTTCCGGCATCGACTATGTCAAGGGTGCGGCAGGCTCATTCAAGAACCTCAACAAGCGGTTCGACCTGATCGGCTTCGACCCTCGCGGAGTCGGGCTGAGCGCACCTGTGAGGTGCCTCACCGGCCCGCAAGAGGACGCCTTCAACGCTCTTGACCCGGTGCTCGACGACCCGCAGGAGAAGCAGGCCGGCATCCAGGCTGACCAGGACTTCGTCGCGGGCTGCGAGCAGATGAGCGCTCGGATCCTGCCCTTCGTAGACACGCAGAGCGCCGCCCGCGACATGGACCAGATCCGAGCCGCCGTCGGTGACCAGAAGCTGACCTACCTCGGGTTTTCGTACGGCACTTTCCTCGGCGAGACATACGCGCACCTTTTCCCCACCCACGTGCGCGCGCTCTCCCTCGACGGGGTGATCGACCCCAATGTCTCCTCCAACGACCTTTTGCTGGCGCAGGTGGTCAGCTTCGAGAAGAACTTGCAGGCGTTCTTTGCCAACTGCAAGTCTCACCCCACCTGTCAGCTCGCTCGCCTGGGTGACCCCAACACCAGGGTCATGGCCTTGATGCGGACCCTCGACGCCAATCCGATGCGGGTGGGCAGCAGAACCCTCACGCGGGCGCTGGCCGTGATTGGAGTGCTTGTGACGCTGTACAACCCCAGCGACTGGCCCTACCTCGACCTTGGTGTGACCAACGCGCTGCGAGGCGACGGGCGGTTGCTGCTGGCCCTCTCCGATTCGTACCTCGGCCGACAGCCCAACGGCACCTTCACCAACGAGTTCGACGCCAGCACCGCCATCGACTGCCTGGACCGACCGGTACCGATGGACGTCGCCGCTTACGACCAGCTCGGTCCGGCCTTCGCCAATGCGTCCCCGCTGTTCGGGCCGGCGACCCAGTATGGATTCCTCACCTGCGCCTACTGGCCGGTGAAACCCACGGGCCATGTCGGACCGCTGACCGTGGAGGGCGCGCCGCCGATCCTCCTCGTCGGCGGCACCAACGACCCTGCGACGCCGTACGCTTGGGCTCAGGCTGTCAGCCAGCAGATCGCCGGCTCGGTGCTGTTGACCAGGCAGGGCAACGGCCACGTCTCATACGACAAGAGCTCCTGCGCGCAGCAGGCGGAGGACGACTACCTGATCAACCTCACGTTGCCCGACCCGGGCACCATCTGCACCAGCTAAGCCAGCACGCCCACGTAGTCGCCGGCGAACCTGAGGTCCTCGATCGTGGTGTGGCCGCCGCTGACGTGCGCGAGCGCGGCGTCGCCGCTGCCGCCGGTCGCATCCGCGAGCCGTCCGAAGATCGTGACTGAGTCGATCCAACCCTCAGGCTGAAAGCTCGCCGGCAGGGTGCCGCTGGCGCTTCCGTTTTGCCAATGGCCGGTAGCCGCGATCATCCCGTTGGGGCCCACCGCGACGTCAGGGCCGACGGCCGCGATGAGCGGCTGGCCCTCGACTGCGCCGGACGAGCTCAACACCGAGATCACCACGGACTGGCCGTCGGTCGATGGCGAGACACACGTGATGTCGGCGCGGACCGAGACCTGGATAGGGGTGCACCCATTGGTGGTGATGGGAGCGGTGGGCATTCCCTGAGAGTCGAGATGGGCCAGGGTACCCCCGAAGAAATCGGGGTTTTCGATGAACGACGCAGCCTGCGTGCCCAAGGGCGCGCCTATGACCACTATGGGTCCGCTCGAGTCCCAGCCGACGACTGTCAGGTTGTCGAATCCGCCCTGGCCCCCCGGGTAGGCTGTGCCCGTCCAGGTATGGAGCACCTGAGCCGCGCCGCCGGCGGCCGACGACATGGTCTCCAGCTTCCAGGTGCCGTTGAGGGTTGGGAACGGATCGCCCGATGGAGGCGGTCCCTTGGGCGGGATGGTCAGGACTGCCGCGGCGAACTGGCAGCCGTCGGGGCTGACCCCGAAGGAAACCTCCTGCTGCGTGACGCCGATCGGGAACCGGGCCACGGTTCGCTGCTTGCCGTCCGCGCCCATCGACCAGACGGCCCCGAAACCGTCGATGTAGTAGACGACGCCCTTCACCACGTATGCCTCGTGCGGTGCAAGAAGCGTGGCGGCGTTGCCGATGTAGGGAGGAATCCTAGGCTGGAAGCTGGCTTTGGCGACCGCGACGGCGCTGAGGCTCGCGACTGCCACGGTGTCATGAATGCTCAGCGTCCCAGCCGTGACTGCGTGGGTGCCGGCACGCTTGGATTCGAGGATGACCATCAGAGGGGCCGAACCTGGCGCCACCGACGCGGCGCAAGGCCCCGGCGGTGGGGTCGGCGAGGCCACGGCTGAGGGGCTGGCGGGCGGTGGCGTCGGGCTGCGCACCACAGCTGTGGACGAGGACCCGCACGCGACGACCGCGACTAAGGCCAGCGCACTAAGCGCCCGGCGCCATGGCATCACGCCATCGTAGGCGTGCTTCAGGCGACTGAGGACTGCGCCGCCTTCACCTTGTTGAAGACGAGCTCGCCGCCTTTCGTGTCGACCTCGACCGTGTCGCCTTCGCCGAACTTGCCCTCGAGCAACTGCATCGCCAGCGGGTCCTGGACCAGTCGCTGGATCGCCCGCTTCAGCGGTCGTGCTCCGTAGACCCGGTCCCACCCGCGCTCGGCCAGCACCTTCCGCGCGGCGCCGGTGACCAGCAGGGTCACCCTGCGCTCGGCCAGTCGCTTCTCCAGCCGCTGCAGCTGTATGTCGACGATCGCGCCGAGCTGCTCCTGGGTCAGCGAACGGAAGACGATGACCTCGTCGACGCGGTTCAGGAACTCGGGCCGGAAGTGGTCGCGAAGCACGGCCATGACCGCGTCTCGGACCTCATCGAACGGATCGTTCGTCATCTCCTGGATCAGCCGGCCGCCCAGGTTCGAGGTCATGATCAGGACGGTGTTGCGGAAGTCGACCGTGCGGCCCTGGCCATCGGTCAGGCGGCCGTCGTCGAGGATCTGCAGCAGGACGTTGAACACGTCGGGGTGCCCCTTCTCGATCTCGTCGAACAGGACCACCGAGTACGGCCTGCGGCGCACGGCCTCGGTGAGCTGGCCGCCCTCGTCATAGCCGACGTAGCCGGGCGGCGCCCCGATCAGGCGCGCGACCGTGTGCTTCTCCTGGTACTCCGACATGTCCAGCCGGATCAGCGCCTGCTCGTCGTCGAAGAGGAACTCCGCAAGCGCGCGCGCCAGCTCGGTTTTGCCCACGCCCGTCGGCCCGAGGAAGATGAACGAGCCGACGGGCCGGTTCGGGTCCGATAGGCCCGATCGCGAGCGCCGAACCGCGTTGGCGACCGCACTCACCGCTTCGTCCTGGCCGATCACGCGATCGTGCAGCCGCTCTTCCATCTGGATGAGCTTGGCCACCTCGCCCTCCATCAGCTTCGAGATCGGGATGCCGGTCCACCTGGCGACGATCTGGGCGATGTCCTCCTCGTCGACCTCCTCCTTGAGCAGCGCGTGGCCGCCCTGCAGCTCTGTTAGCCGGGAGTTGGCCGCGGCCAGCTCCTTGTCGAGCTCGACCGCCTTGCCGTAGCGAAGCTCGGCCGCCCTGCCGAAGTCGGCTGCACGCTCTGCGCGCTCCGCCTCGCCGCGGACCTCCTCGAGCGTGGCCTTAAGCGCGCGAATCCGCGCGATGACCTCCTTCTCCTGCTCCCAACGGGAGCGCAAAGCCGTCCGCTGCTCGGCCAGCTCGGCGAGCTGCTTGTCCAGCGCCTTCAGGCGCCCTTTGGAAGCCTTGTCGGTCTCCTTCTTCAGCGCCTGCCGCTCGATTTCGAGCTGCCGGATCTGGCGCTCGAGCTCATCCAGCGGTGCGGGCAGCGAGTCGATCTCGGTGCGCAGCCGCGCCGCCGCCTCGTCGATGAGGTCGATCGCCTTGTCGGGGAGGAAGCGATCCGTGATGTAGCGGTTGGACAGCACGGCCGCGGCCACGATGGCCGTGTCTTTTATGCGGACGCCGTGGTGCACCTCGTAGCGCTCGCGCAGTCCACGCAGGATGCTGATCGTGTCATCCACCGAGGGCTGGTCCACCATAACCGGCTGGAACCTCCGCTCGAGGGCCGCGTCCTTTTCGATGTGCTTGCGGTACTCATCGAGCGTGGTCGCGCCGATCGCCCTCAGCTCGCCACGAGCCAGCGCCGGCTTGAGCAGGTTGGCGGCGTCAATGGCGCCCTCGGCGGCGCCCGCGCCGACCAAGGTGTGCAGCTCGTCGATGAACAGGATGACCTGGCCGTTGGAGCTCTCGATCTCCTTGAGGACGGCCTTCAGGCGGTCTTCGAACTCGCCGCGGAACTTGGTGCCCGCGACCAGGGAACCGAGGTCGAGCGCAATCACGCGCTTGCCCTTCAGGCCTTCCGGCACATCGCCCTGGGCGATCCGCTGGGCGAGGCCCTCGGCGATCGCTGTCTTGCCCACGCCGGGCTCACCGATGAGCACGGGGTTGTTCTTCGTCCGGCGGGACAGGACCTGGATGACGCGGCGGATCTCCTCATCCCGCCCGATGACAGGGTCGAGCTTGCCGTCGGCCGCAGCCTTGGTCAGATCGCGACCGTACTTCTCCAGCGCCTGGTACTTGGACTCGGGGTTGGGATCGGTGACGCGCTCGCTGCCGCGGATGTCCTTGAGAGCGCGCAGGAGCGCGTCGGGGCGGGCGCCGGCGTCCTTGAGCAGCTTGGTGTCGGCCAGCGCCAGTACGAGGTGCTCGGTCGAGGTGTACTCGTCCTTCAGCTTTTCCGCCTCGCGCTCGGCCTTCTCCAGCACCTGGTCGAGAGCGGGGCTGATATATGCCTGTCCGCCACCGCTGACCTTGGGAAAACGCTCGACGGTGGGGACGAGCGACGGCTCCAGTGCCTGAATCGAGACCCCCGCGCGCTCGAGCAGCGTGCGGCCGACTCCTTCGTCTTGACGGATCAAGGCCAGCAGCAGGTGCTCGGGCTCGACCGACTGCTGTCCGCGCTCGCGGCTGAGCTCGGCGGCGTTCTGCAGCGCCTCCTGCGCCTTCTCCGTGAATTTGTCCAATCTCACGTTCTGAAATCTACCCACGCCTTTCAGGGAGTCAAACGGCCCGGCCGTATCTTTGTTCGCATGCCCGAACTACCCGAGCTGGAGGCGCTGCGCATCCGCATGGCGCCGCGCCTGGACGGCATGTTGATGACGGCTGCGTCGGTCAACCCGAAGAAGGCGCACATGCTGAGGTACCCGGTGGAGGAGTTCGCGCGCGAGCTGCCGGCGCGGCGCATCGTGTCGCTGACGCGTAGGGGCAAGCACCTGGTGTTCGCGACCGAGCTTGGCGGTGGAGGATCTCCGCGCTGGCTGGTGATCAACCCCATGCTGGGCGGGCGGTTTCAGCTCGTGGACGGTGACGCCGCGGTGCCCGCGACGCAGGTGTTCACGATCCGGGTCGAGGGCCGGCTTGAGCTGCGCTACCTCGACTTCCGGGACATGGGGCGGATCTACTGGGTGGCGGAATTGGACAAGGAAGTCCCGGGCTGGGCCGAGCTGGGGCCGGAGGCCGACTCAGTGCCGTCGATGGGGCTCGAGGTGTTTCGGAAGCGGCTGCGGCGCTTTCGTGACGAGCTGAAGGACCTCCTCCGCAACCAGGAGTTCCTGGCCGGGGTCGGCAACGCCTATTCGGACGAGATCATGTTCGAGGCCAGGCTGCTGCCGCTGCGCCGCCGGGCGACGCTCAAGCCCGCTGAGGAGGAGGCGCTGTTCGAGGCGATTCCCGTGGTGCTGAAGCGGGCTGTCGATGCGATCCTGGCCAACCCGAACTACGCCGAGTCGAAGCAGGATCGGTCGTTCATGGCTGTGCACATGAAGGGAGGCAAGACGTGCCCCCGCTGCGGGCACCGGATCAGCCAGCTGGGCTCGAATCGAGAGCCTTTGAACTTCTGCCGGGGCTGCCAGCTCTAATCGGGCGGCCCTTCCGCGGGCCCTCCCACTCCCACCGGCGTCGGCTCCCTCCCCCGCGCCGTACTCGCCTGGAGCCGAATTTACGCAGGCAGGGGTTGGATGACAACCCAGGTTGTTAAGACGACGCCCGCGGCTCTAGGAAGCCTGCTGCACCCGATGCGGCAGGTTGCCCGCGATCGCCTCGAGCAGCCTCTGCGACGCCTCGGCGATCTCATCGACCGCCCCCTCGAACGCCACCTGGTGCCGCCCCGATGGCTCGCGAAACCCGCTCACCTTGCGCACGAACTGCCGGGCGGCGGCTCGGATCTCCTCGTCGGTCGCGACCACGTCCGCCTGCCGCAGCGTCTTGATGCTTCTACACACGCTGACAAGGATAGGCGGAGCTGCTCAGCCGTCGCGGTGCGCGGGCAGCTCCGGGAGGCTGGTCGGTGCGAGCCTGGCCGGGTCGAGGCCGGCCCGCTTCAGCATCGCCGAGGCCAGGCGCTCGTAACGATGCTCGGTTAGGTCCCCCACGGGGTCGGCGCTGGCCGACATCAGCTGCCGGAAGCTGAGCGTCGTGATCGCCCGGAAAGCCAGCACCGCGCGCGCCTGGTCGGCCCGCCCCGTCATCGAAGCGATCCGGACGAACGCCAGCGCCGCGCCGATCTCGCGCATGTCCCGCCAGCGCCAAGTCCCGTAGGCGAGCAAGACGAGCAGGATCGGTGGCACCGCCACCAGCAGGGCCAGCACGATCGCCAGCCGGAAGATCGCGTCATGGATCTGGCCTCCCGTCGACACCAACGAGTCGCCCGAATACTTCTGCAGCGTGTTGGCCGTGTCGAGCAGGAACTGGGTCAGGTACGGAATGCCGCCAGGGACCGCGTGGCGAAAAGAGTCGATCCAGTCGTTGAACGTCTTGCCCGTGCTCGTGATGCCGTCGGCGATGACCTGCAGCCCGAGCACCGTCTTGTAGATCAGCCAGCCGAGGACCGCCCAGCCCACCACCCACGCAATTGACAGCAAGTCCCCAAGCGCGCGCAGCAACGCTGGAAAGAATCGGTCTGGGTACGGCTTGATCATGCCCCGACCTTAGTTCAGATCCAGCCGCGCGCGGCAGTCCAAGGGCGACGAGTTTGGCTAGGTCCTGTCCTTCTTCTCATCGGCGGCTGCCGCGGCTGCGGCGTGATCCGGGTAGGGACCGTCCAGGCGCACGCCGTCGGCCCTTCCGGCCGCGTTGATCTCGGCGCTGACCACGTACCACCGCTTGCCCAGGTGCATGACCCCATGGTGTAGCTCGGACGTCCAGCTCTTCGGGGTGATGCCTACGCGCTCGCTGTCGGCCATGGCTGCGAGTCTACTTCCATAGGGCTTCGCGGTCGATAACCGCGGAATCCGCCAACTCAGCCGAGTCGAACATGTAGACGCGGTCGAAGCCCTCGTGATGAAGACCAGGCCGCCAACGAGCCATCAGATCGTGCTGCCGGCGGACCACATCGTCAGGCACGATGCGGCCGGCCCGCAGCCGATTGCGCTTCAGGCACAGCTCGAGCGGGAGGTCGAATGCGATCGCAACGGCGGGCCGGTCACGCTTGCGCGCCAGCGCGACGAGCGGCTTGCGTGACACCGCGCGAACGCTGGTCGCATCGACAACGACGAGCTGCCCGAGTCGCAGTCGCTCCCGAGCGATCGCGTGAAGCACGCGGAACGCCTCCGGGGTTGCGGCGATGTTGCTTTCGTCGCCCGAGATGAGCGCCCGGCAGAAGTCGGACGAGACAATCTCGGTCGGGGAGAAATGCCGGGCGGCGAAGGTTGACTTGCCGGCGCCCGACGGCCCGATCAGGACCACGAGCGCAGCATCAGGGATCGTGAGGTTCACGCGGCCCGACCTTCACACGGCCGGCCGACAAGGGGACCGGTCGCAATTGCAAGCAAGACCGAAGCTTGATCAGGCCGCCTTACGCAGAGCCGCGACCGTCCAGAACATCCCTCGCTCATCGAGGACGGTTCGCAAGCCATGGCCCTCGGATGTTTTGATGATGCTCGCGGGCGGGTGCAAGAAGATCTGGAACTCCCGCCTCGATACCCGCAGACCCAGGTTGCCCATCCTCAATCCGATTCGCGTCCACCAGGTTCGCCTCGGAAAGCTCAACACCAGGGTCTCCCGCGCATGGTCTGCCGCCGCGCCGACCAGCTTCGGCATGTCCGGGTAGCAGCAGACGACTCGGTTCATGATCACGATGTCCGCGGCGGCGACCAATGACGCCGTCTCGGCGAAGTCCATGATTCGCCGCTCGACGCGGTCCTCGAGGCCGGCGTCACGCAGCAGTCCGAGAGCCGCCTCCTCATAGGTCGGCGTCAGCTCGATGCCCACAGCGCGGGCTGCTCCCGCCTTCAGCAGCTCAATCTGAATGGCGCCGATGCCTCCGCCGATCTCGAGCACAGAGCGGCCTTCAACTCCTTCCTTCTTCAAGAACTCCACGATGCGCTGAGATGTCGAATCGAGTCCGCTCCGCCGGTATCTCTTCGCTTCGGCGGCGGCGCTCCGCTCGCTGAAGATCCAGCGGTAGCCTTTCGGCGAGCAGCAATCGCTCACGCTGGAATCATCACTTGGATGTCATCTGTGGCTGGTCCCTTTTTCCGCGAGACGCCGGCCGGCCTCAGCCTTCTCACGGCCCGCATTCTATGGCGCCTGTCCGCATCCGCAGTCGCGCGCTGGCACTAATGCGGCGCTAGGCTGCGCATGATTTGTGGCAACAGATCCCGGTACTGGACGAGTTCGTTCGCTACCCGGGCGGACCGCTTAACACGCTGGGCTGGGTCCTGCTGGTATTGGGCTTTCTTCTGGCGGCCGAAGGCGTGGCGTGGGCCGCCTCACCTCAAAGGGTCCTGCGAATCTTGCTCCGCAGGGAGCCGACCGACATGCCTCTGCAGCTTTTCCGGGTCTTCGGCGCGACGCCCGGTGTGATCGGGATCGGAGTCATCATCTGGGTCATCGCCTCGGCTCAAGGCCACGTGTTCTGAGCCGGTGCGAATGACGGAGGGCCAGGGATCTCGCTCTACACGCCAATCTCAATAGCCAGCCAGTCGATAGTCGAGCGGGCCAGGACCGAAGTTCTCGCTGATGATCACCGCGCTGCCGTCCCGGAGTGGAGCGACGGTATCGAGGAAACTCAAGGGGTCCTGCGTCGGGACGAAGTGTCTTTCCACGGCGCCCGTGCTCGCTGCGAGCACCCACACGCCACCGTTGTCATCGCCGTACAGCAGATCAGGTCCCTGCAGGCGCATAGGCCTCATCCGGGCGAATTCCGGGTCGGCGGCGTCGGTCCTTTCCCAGAGCTTCGTCCCACTGTCGAGGTCAAATCCAGCGACCACGTCTGCCATCGGTTGATCGCCCCCCTTGGGGTAGGGAAGGTCGTACTTGATGTACACAGTCGATCCCCCCTGGGCGATTTCCGGCACACGGGGGAACTGTCCGGCGAGGGAAAGGAGGATTTGTGGTTGAGGTTGACTAGAGGAGAGATCAACCACCGCGATTCCCTCAGTCAGGAAGGCCAACACCTTGTCATCCTTCCAAGCGGCCAGATGGCGCATGCCAATGTCCCCGAAACGGGCGTCCACCTGGAATGGAACGCCTATGGATGCCCCGGTCTGGAGGTCAAAAGCCGAGACCATGGCTTGAGCTGAGAAGATCCCTTGACGGGACAAGACCATCAGCTTCGACGCCGCAATTTCGACTTCGACCGAATCGCCATCGCTCTGTGCCAGGTTCCGAGTCCACAGGGTCTTGCCGCCCTTGTCCAGGCACGTTATCGAGCGTGCAAAGGGTTGCGTAGTTGGTCCTTGGGTCACAAAGCACGTCAAGGAGTTATGGACCGACAGCGATTCCGGGAAGACAACGCCATTGACCGCGAATTGCCAGATCAGCCGGCGCGCGGGAACCGAGAACCTGATCACGGCGCTTTTTTGGAGGGAACCGTCGGCGACCAGCGCGACGATGTCGTCCCCGTCGCGCAAGTAGTGGGCGGAGCGAAATGAACTGTCGCTGGCGGGAACCAGGCCGGTCAGCGTGCTGTCGGTCCAGCGCGTTCGACCGGAGTCAGGATCGATCGCGATGATGTCGGTGCCCGTGACGCTCGTTCCCTGACCGCTGAGCGTCACGAGGTTGCCTCCGATCAGCTCGATATCCCCAACTCCCTGATTGGGAAAGTCGAGGATCGCCTCTGATTTCCACGCCGCCGGGCCGCCGGCGGTGGGCGACCCGGGTGATTGCGCGCTGAGTGAAGCAGGTGGCTGTGTGGTGCAAGCCGCCACGAAAAGCAGGGCTGCAGCGAAACGAGCCACCAGAGTCAACGTCATTGCACCGTCACCGGCAAGATGATTGTTTCCGGGGGCGGCAACTGGGGGTTGGATGACGGATCGAATGCATGAAATCCGGGATTGATGGCGAAGGTTATGGAGTACCGTCCCTTCTTCTCTGCCAAGAAGGGCTGGATGATGACCGGAAGGCTGTAGCTAACAGGTTGATGGGCACAGAAAGGGATCGGCGATAGCCCGCCGGCGTCAGAGCTCGCCGGCTGCATCCATGGCAGTTGGGCAGCGACGTAGAGCTCCGGAATACCTACGTAGACGATCACCGCCAGGCCAACCGGCAAGGTGACACCGCCAGCTTCGGTTATCGCGGGCTGATCTGGGAAAGGTACGCACGAACCGTGCACCCCACCAGCGATCAGGGCGTCGGGGGGCGGTGCAAATCGGCCGGCGGCATGTACTGCGATGCCCCCAATAGACAAACCAGGTGCGCTTGGTGGTGGCTGAATCTGGCCTTGTGGCTCGGCTTGGCTGGAGTCACACGACCACATGACGAGTACAGCGCTCGCGACGCAGATAGCCCGGACCTGAGGTGGCGTGGCGTGAGCCCTCGGGTACGTGCGATCGAGGCTTATAGCCCCCGCATGAATCATTCAGGCCCCTCGAGCACGCCGTCGACCAGGGTCAGGATGCGATCTGCTCCGCGTGCAAGTACCTCGTCGTGAGTCGCCATCAACACTGCCGTGCCGGCGGCTGCCACCTCGCGCAGCAACTGGAAGATGCTCACTCCAGTCTCGCTGTCCAGCTGCCCGGTGGGCTCGTCCGCAAGCAGTACGGCGGGGGCCTTAACCATTGCCCGAGCCAGTGCGACCCGCTGTTGCTCCCCACCCGATAGCTCATAGGTCCGGTGCTGCGTTCGTGCGAGCAAGCCGACCCGTTCTAGCGCGTCAGTTGCCGCGGCCTCAGCCGCTCGTGGGTCAGTTCCCGAGATCTCCAGGGCGAGGGCCACGTTTTCACATGCGGTCATGAGCGACACCAAGCCAGCGGCCTGGAACACGAAGCCAAGCTTGGCGCGCCTCAAAGCCAGTCGTGCTGACTGGTCCATCTCCATCAGGTCGCGTCCCTCCAGGAGGATGCGGCCGGAGTCCGGCTGATCCAAGCAGCCCATGAGCCCGAGAAGAGTCGTTTTGCCGGATCCCGACGCGCCGACCAGCGCCACCAGTTCACCCGCCCTGATGGCCAACGACACGTCCCTCACTGCCACCACGCGGCCGGACGGTGTTTCGTACGACCGCGTCAGGTGCTCGCATGCGATCAGCACGCTCATTTCACATCCTCGTCGTCAGCCGGCACGATCAAGATCCCGTCCCCCTCGCGCCGGACAGTAGCCAAGCCACGCAGCCCAACTTCATCGATCAAATGGCGGGGGAGCTGTAGGCGGCCGGTCCGGTCAACAATCACCCGTTCCCCGCCCTCGGCCCGAGTCTCGGTCGACGTCCTGCCATCCCGGATCCGAAGCACTCGGTCCACTGAGCCTTCGACGCTGCGCTCGTGGGTGACGAATACGATCGTGGTCCCCTCGCGATCGCGAGCTTCGCGCATGCGCGTTAAGACGTTGCTGCCCATGGCGCGGTCGACGCCAGCCGTTGGTTCGTCGGCGAGTAGGACCTTGGGCCGGTTGGCCAGCGCCATAGACACCGCCAGCAACCTCTGTTCGCCACCTGAAAGCGAGCGCGGCAGCTGTTGGCGCACGTGCTCGAGCGCGAAGTCGCGCATCAGCTCACCCGCCCGCTCGAGCCTCTCGGATGGCGACTTGGCGGAGGCCATCATCGCCAGTTGAAGGTTCTCCTCCACCGTGAGCTCGGCCAAGAAGTTGAGAGCGGCCTGCTGCCACACATAGCCGACCGCCTCACGGCGATAGCGATCGCGTGCGCTCTCGTTCAGCGCAAGGAGGTCCCACCCTGCGACCACCGCTCTCCCGGCCGATGGCCGATCGACCGCCGCCAGCACGTTCATCAGCGTCGTCTTGCCGCTACCGCTGGCGCCCACGATGGCAACCATCTCGCCCTCGGCGATCTGGAGGTCCAGGCCCTGCAGCGCGACCGCCTCGATGTCAGCCGTCTTGTAAATGTGGACCAGGCCATGGCACTCGACGACCGGCACCGTGGTGCTCATCCCAGCGACCTCAGCTCGGGCATGACATCGGCGACACGTCCCGGTCGTGTCACGAGGCGGCCCGCGAGCAGGCAGCCGGCGATGGTGATCCCGATGCCAGATATGGCTAGCCACGGGTTGATCGCGAGCACGGTGGGTGGGATGGTGTCCGTGATCGAGGTCGAAATCTGCAGACCGGGCAGCAGGACTAGCGAGAGCGCGGCGCCGAGCGCCAGGCCAAGCACGGTCGAGAACGTCACTACAAGCAGTTGCTCGATAAGGACGCTGCGCGCGACCTGGCCCGGCGATAGGCCGTTGGCCTCGAGGATCGCGTATTCGGACGCCCGGGCCCGCGCAGCGAAAGCGAAATGGATCCCGAAAGCGGCAATTGCGAGGAGGCAGGCGGCGACGAATCCAAGCAGGAGGTTGGCGCGGCCCGCGGGCCCAAGCGGATCCGCCGCGGTCTGTTGGGCTAGATCTGGCCGCGAGATCAGGCTGAGCACCTGCGGGTTGGCTGTGAGACCAGGCTCATCGGCCTCGAGCTGCAGCGACGAACCGCTGACCCACAGCTCCGTCGGCCACGGCCGCTGATCCCCCGATCCGCCCAGCACCTGGAGGAGTGGCGGCAGAGAGAAGACGAGACCGTCGCCATAAAGCGTGGGGAAATAGTCGAACGAGCCAACGATCAGGGCGTTGACCGGCGTGCCTCCCATTTGAACCGAGATCGACTCCCCGATTTGGAGCTGGTTGGCGGCGAGCAGCGACGAAGAGACAAGGGCCGGCACAGGAAGGCTTGTGATCTGTCCGTAGCTGCCGGCTCGAACCAGCTCGGTTACTGGCGGATTGACGGTGACCGGCAGCCAGCCTGGGCTCAGGAAGACATGCGAAGTCAGGTGACCGCCGCGCAGGAAGCGGTCGTCGGCCTCCAGGTACTGAAGCTCGCTGCCTGTAGTGCCATCACTCTGCCACCAGCCGGGAAAGTTTCCATAGATCGGGGCGCCACGCGGAAGTGCGAGGTCAAATTCGAACACGATCGCGGTGCCGCCGCCGGTTTCGGTTGCCTCGAGGTCTGACAGGCCAACTGTGCCCGCCGTGGTGACTGGGGTGAGGGTGAGATATCGAAGCCGCAGCGGCGCCTTGAAATGTGAGGGCACAAATGTCGCGACCAGCTGCTTCCAGCCTGCGAAATCGAGGGTTCCGAAGTTCGCGGTCACCGGCATCAAATCAGCGTCCGTGAAGGAGGCTGTCAGCGAGCCGCCCGTCTGCTCTCCGTGGACCCAGATCGAGAGTCCAGTTGCCGTGGCAGGAAGGAGTGTGCCGCCCCTCTCGCCGGCCACCAGATTCCGCATCAAGGTTCCGAGGTCGGGCGTTGGGAGACCTGGGCGCGTCCAGGCGACCTTGGCGAACGTGTACGGGTCGACCCCGAGCGCCTGCGCTTGAACCCGGCTGGCGCCCACATTCCCGTAACCGCGAAACACCGCTGTCTTGGCCGTGGCGCCGGCGATTTGTAGGGCTTGCAGGTCGGGCGGCTGATCCCCTCGACTGACAACGCGCAGATCTGCGCCCGCGGCGTAGCCGGCACGATCCCCAGCGTTTTGGGTCGCCGTACCCGAGTAGGCGGCCGCAAGGAGTGCCAGCGCGACCGCGGCGGCGAGGAGAAGACTTAGCCGCTGCTGGCGGCCGGACGCCCGCGCCATCTGCATCATGGCGAGCCGGGCCTCGAGCCCGCGGGCAACGCGCCCGCAGGCTCGGGCGACGACGGGAAGCAGTGAAATGCCGGCGAGCGCGAGCAGCGCCATCCCGATGCCTGGGAGCAATAGGTCGTAGGGCAGCCCGGAGCTCGCCTCACGAATTCGTGCGTCGCCGAGCAGGCGAGCTTGGACGAGGAAGGGGATGGCCACAAGGGCGGCCAGGCCAGCGACCCAGGGCTTGGCCCACCACCGTGCTCGGGGTCGCGACGATTCGGCGCGGGCGCGCACGACACCGGTTCTGGCGGCGATCACGGACAGCCCGACGACCGCCGACACGAGCGCCGGGAAGCCTCCGGCGAGGACAGGCGCCAGCGCGTCGACGCTGCGGCCAATCGAGAGCTCGGCACCCGGATAAACCGTGGATGTGATCCCGACCGCAAGCCCGAAACCAAGGACGGCGCCGGGAACGAGCGCCAGAGCCGCAATTGTCGTCAGCTCGATCGAAAGCATTGTCGCGACAAGGCTCCGCGGCCACCCGCGGGTACGCCAAACCGCGACCGCGTCGCGATCCTGCTCCAGCCGGATGCTTGGAAGGAAAAGGATGCAGTACAGCCCAACGAGCCAGAGTTGGGCGGTAATGAGCTGAAGAGCGAGCGTGGCCACGCGCGATCGGTCGTTGAAGGCGGCCACGGCCGTTTCGAGGCCTGTAACGACCTGGCGGTAGGGCGCGTTCCCGGTAAGAGCCGAGCCGAGATGCGCAAGCGAGTCCTGCACGTCCGCAGGATCGGACTGCCCGATGCGGCCGCGGTTGAGGATGAACACCGCGGTCGCCTGGTGATAGTCGCTCTGGCCCTGGGTGAGCGGCGACGCAAGGTCGCTTCGCGACATCTCCACCTCAACGGGCAGCGAGACGTCACCGATCCAATAAGCCGAGTTCGCGTCGCGCTGGTGCCAGATGCCTGCAATCCAGACGCAGATGGAGTTCGCCTGAACCCCATTAGAGACACAAAAAAGATCGCCCGGCTTGGCGTTGAGTCGCGCCGCCGCCAGATCGACCATGGTCACAGACACCGCCCCTTTGGGGGGCGCGGCGGACCACGAGCCGGCGACGAGGTCGGCATGTGATTGGAGATCGCTGTGGTTGGCGAAGGCGAGCACGGTTTCTCTATCACCTTGGGTAGGGATCGGTTGGCCGTTGTGGCTGTTGACTGGGAAGTAGGCCGACTCCGTGTGAAACGCCACCTCAATCAGGTAGCCCCGCCCTTGGTTGGCTGCACGTTGAACGACATCCCGTTCGAAACCGGAAATGGCTTGGCCCGAATTGAGGGCTGTTGCTTGAACCTGGACGGCCGAGGTGGTAATCGGCATCGAGGTCAGGAGTGATTGGAAGGCGGCGGTGGCACACAGATAGGCGGTCTCCGGGAGCACTACCAGGAGCGCGATTGCGAGCAAGAAAGCCCCAAACAACGGTGCGACGGCACGGCGCCGACCCATCAAGCGCGCCCGGGCAATCCCCAAGAACGTCATGGGCACCTTGCCCGGTCTGTTACTCGGCATCATCACACCTTGCGCGGGCCGCGATCAGCCGCTTGTCTGGGGGCCGTGACAGTTCGAAACATCTCCTCGGCCCGAAGCATGACGGCGTGCATGACCCTTGTCGTACACATACATCGCCGCCTGAGGCGAGGTTCCGAAAACCGCCCGGCGCACCAGCCCGACCGGGCACTGCCGAGTGAGACACGCTTCGAATCGCATATCTCTATTCGGGTTGGCGGAGGGGCAGGGATTTGAACCCTGGATAGGCTTGCACCTATAGCAGTTTTCAAGACTGCCGCCATCAACCGGACTCGGCCACCCCTCCGTGGGCACCACGGATTCTAGGTAGCTAGCGCCGCCCGATGACCTCCAGGCCACCCATGTACGGCCGCAGCACCTCCGGCACCGCGATCGTCCCGTCCGCGCGCTGGTAGGTCTCGATGATCGCGTCGATCGTCCGGGTCAGGGCCAGCCCGCTTCCGTTGATGGTGTGCGCGAAGCGGGGCGGCGCCCCACGGCCCGGCCGGTAGCGAAGGTTGGCCCGCATCGCCTGGAAATCGTTGAACACCGAGCACGACGAGACCTCGAGGTAACGGTCCAAGCCCGGGGCCCATGCTTCGAGGTCGTACTTCTTGTACTGGGCGAAGCCCATGTCCCCCGTGCACATGAGCAGCACTTGGTAGTGCAGGCCGAGGCGCTTGAGTATGTCCTCCGCATCCGCGGTCAGCGCCTCGAACTCCGCCATCGAGGTCTCGGGTGTGGTCACCTTCACGAGCTCGACCTTCGAGAACTGGTGCAGGCGGATGAACCCGCGTGTGTCCTTGCCCGCGGCCCCGGCTTCGGTGCGCCATGACGGCGCGTAGGCCACGTACTTCAGCGGCAGGCGGTCGGCCTCGAGGATCTCGTCGCGGTGCATGTTGGTGATCGGCACTTCGGCGGTCGGGATGAGCCACAGATCCTGGTCTTCGATCTTGAAAGCAAGGTCGGCGAACTTCGGCAGGTTCGCGGTGCCCACCATCGCGGCCGAGTTGACGAGCATCGGCGGCCAGACCTCGGTGTAGCCGTGCTCTCGCGTGTGCACGTCGAGCATAAACTGCACCAGCGCCCGCTCCAGCAGCGCACCCTCGCCCAGCAGAAACGCGAAACGCGACCCGGCGACGCGCGCCGCCCGCTCGAAGTCGAGGATGCCGAGCGCCTCGCCTAGGTCGTAGTGCGTCCGGGGCGCGAAGCCAAGCTCAGGCTTGCTCCCCCATTCCCGGTCGATCACGTTGTCAGCCTCGCTCTCACCCTTTGGCACGGATTCGTCGAACAGGTTCGGCACGCGCAGCAGCAGGTCGTCCAGCCGGCGCTTGACCGCCTCGGCGTCGCCAAGTTCGGCCTTGCCTCGATCGGCCATCTCCCGCAGGCGGTCCTTCAGCGCCTCGTCGCGGGTCTGAGCGAACTCTTTGGACAGACGGTTCTGCTCAGCTTTGATCTCCTCGGCCGCGTGCAGGTGAGTGCGCCACTCGCGGTCGAGCTCCAGGATCTCGTCGATCGGCGCGGGCTCGCCCTTGAGCTCCGCCGCTCGGCGCACGCGATCCGGGTCTCGGCGGATCAGCTCCAGCGGCAGCATCTACTGCGGCGTCTCGGGCTTCATCACCGGGAACAAGATGACGTCGCGAATCGACGGCTGGTCGGTGAGCAGCATCACCAGCCGGTCGACCCCCATGCCAAGGCCGCCGCACGGCGGCAGGCCGTATTCGATCGCCCGCAGGAAGTCCTCGTCCATCGGATGGGCCTCGATGTCCCCTGCCGCCCGCTTCGCCGCCTGCGCCTCGAAGCGCTCGCGCTGGTCAACGGGATCGGTGAGCTCAGTGAAGGCGTTCGCGTACTCGCGTCCCTGGATGATCAGCTCGAACCGCTCCACGAACCGCGGGTCGTAGTCGCACTTGCGCGCCAGCGGCGAGATCTCGATCGGATAGTCGATCACGAAGGTGGGCTGGCGCAGCTTCGGCTCGACGTGCTCCTCGAACAGGTCGTTGAGCTCGACGCCGGCGGCGGACCGGCCCGTGTGCTCGAGCACGAGGTCGGCCATGCGCTCCCGCCGGTAAGGCGGGGTGAGGTCGACGACCTCGCCCTGGTAGGTGGTGGCGAGCGGCGTGCCCGCGGCGTTCGCCGAGGCGACGATGATGTCCTCCACCAGCCTCATCACGTCTTCGTAGTCGCGATACGCCTCGTACGACTCGAGCAATGTGAACTCGGGGTTGTGGCGCGGCGAAAGGCCCTCGTTGCGAAAAACCCGGCCTATCTCGTACACGCGCTCCAACCCGCCCACGAGCAGCCGCTTGAGATGCAGCTCGAGGGCGATCCTCAAATACAGGTCGCGGTCCAGCGCGTTGTGGTGCGTCAGGAATGGCCGCGCATGGCCGCCGCCGGGCACCTCCTGCAGGACCGGCGTCTCGACCTCGAGGAATCCACGCTCGTCGTACAGATGCCGGATCGCGGAGATGATGCGGGTGCGCGCGCGAAACACATCGCGAACGGGCTGGTTCGCGATGAGGTCGACATAGCGCTGCCGGTAGCGGACCTCGACGTCCTTCAGGCCGTGCCACTTGTCCGGCAACGGACGCATGGCCTTGGTCAGGAGCTCGAACTCGTGGACCTCCACCGACGGCTCGCCGCGGCGCGTGTAGAACATCGGGCCGCGAGCGCCGACGATGTCTCCTGGGTCCAGGTCCGCGAACGCTTCGAAGCGCTCCGGTCCGACGATCTCGCGGCTGGCGAACAGCTGCAGGCGCCCGCCGGCGTCCTGCAGGTCGGCGAAGGCGGAGCCCCCGTGCAGGCGCTTCACCATCACCCGTCCGGCCACGGCCACGGGATCGGTCCGGTCCTTGTGCAGCGCGAGCAGCGCCTTGGCGGTCTCGCTCGAGTGCGTCGGGCGAAACATGGGCGCGCGCTTGATCTTGTCAGCCACGTCGGAGAAAGACTAAGGGAGGAGGCTAGAGGACGATTTCCTGGTCCTCGGCGGCGGGGAACGCAAGCACCTCCGAGCCGCCCGACTGCCGGTGATTGCCGAGCGCCTCTTCGATCAGCGCATCGATGTCGGTGTCCGAGTGCAGCGGGTCGTGGTGAAAGAAGGCCAGCTGCTGCACGTTGGCCTGCTCGGCGAGCGAGAGCGCTTCCTCAAACGTCGAGTGGCCGAAGCCCGCGTGCGTCTTGTACTCCTCGCGGCTGTACTGGGCGTCGTGCACCAGCAGGTCCGCGTCGCGGCACCACTCGGCGAGCTCTTTGAGGGTTCCGTTCTGCTCCTGGGCGAACATCGAGATCTCGTTGTCGGTGGCGAAGACGAAGCTGGTCGTGCCCTCGTCGATGCGGTAGCCGAAGGTCGGGATCGGATGCATCAAGAGGTGCGGTGTAATCCGTAGACCGCTGACCTCGAACGTCTCGCCTGGGTTGCGCTCGATGAACTCCATGTCCGCGGGCATGTGATCGAGGCGGACCGGAAAGTACGCAGGGTCCATCTGGTCGGCGAAAGCGGCCTGCAGCGACTTCGCCGAGCCCGCCGGCCCGACGATCGTCAGGTGCGTGCCCTGCGTGAACGCGGGCGGAAAGAAGGGGAAGCCCTGGATGTGATCGAGATGCGTGTGCGTGATCAGGAGGTGGGCTTGAAGGGGGGTGTCCTGGCCCAGCTTGGCGCCGAGCTCGGCGATGCCCGAGCCCGAGTCGATGATGATCAGGTTGTCGTGCTTGTCTCGCACCTCGAGGCAGGTGGTGTTGCCTCCATACCGGAGCGTGCGCTTGCCGGGGGTCGGCCGCGTCCCGCGAGTGCCCCAGAACTTGATCCTCATCTTGGAGCAGTCAGCTCGAACACCCGGCGCGCGGTGAACACGTCGAGCAGCTCGCGATCCAGCTTTCCCGCACCCGCTTCAGCTTGCAGGATGTCGAGGGCCCGATCCAGCGGCACCGCGCGCTTGTACGGACGGTCCTGGGCGGTCAGCGCGTCGTAGATGTCCGCGATGGTCATCATCTTCGTCTGCAAAGGAATCGCCGATTCGGTCAGCCCGCGGGGGTAGCCCGTGCCGTCGAGCTTCTCATGATGCCCGTAGGCGATCTCAGGAATGTTCCGCATCAAAGGCGTCCACGGGATCTTGCTCAGGAAGTGGAAGCTGTGGGTCACGTGCGCCTCCATCTCGAGTCGCTCCTGTTCGTCGAGCGTGCCCTTGCGGATGCTGAGGAACCGAAACTCCTGTGGGTCGAGCATCGGGTGGTCCTGGCCTGACATGTCCTGATACGTCTGCTGAGCAAGGACCTCGAGCATCGACGCCTTGTCCTCGGGCAGCACGCTCGGCTCGTTGGCGGCGGCGATCGCCTCGAACCACAGCCGCAGCTGCTGAAGGTCCTGCTCCAGCCGCCGGTCGATATCGGCGATGGCCGGGGAGTCCTGACCCTGACTGCGCATCGCCTCGAGCGTTTGGTTCGCGTATCGCACCTGCACCGAGCGCTGGACGAACTCGAAACGGGCCTGGATCACCTCGAGCTGCCCGGGCACGAGCTTCTTGGCCTTGATCAGGATGTGCTCGCGCACGCCGACCTTCCCGAAGTCATGCAGCAGGCAGGCATAGCGGAGCTCCTGGAACTGGTCCTCCGTCAGCCCTACGTCGCGGTATTTGCCGACCGCGATCTCAGTGACCGCCCGAGCGAGCCCGGTGGTCAGCTTCTCCACACGACCGGAATGGCCGGCTGTAGTGGGGTCTCGTTGCTCGATCGCCGTGATGCTGGCCTGCACGAATCCGTCGAACAAGGCCTGGATCGAATCCAGCAGGCTCTTGTTGTCGATGGCGACCGCGGCCTGACTGGCGATCGACTCGATCATCTCGAGATCTTCGGGCCGGAAGCTCACGACCTCCTGCTCGACCGCATCGACGGTCAGCTTGGTTTCGTAGCGTCGCTTGGCGTTGATGAGCTGAATCGCCCCGACGACCTCGTTGTTGTAGTTGCGCATTGGCACGGTGAGCATCGACTTGGTGCGGTAGCCGTACTGCGCGTCGAACCCTCTGCCGCCCTGCGGCTTGCCGGGCGGCGGGTTGTAGGCGTCGTCGTAGATCTGGCTCGAGCCCATCGTCACCGTGTAGCCGACGACGCTCTTCTCGTCCACGGGGACCTTGAACGCCTGGTACGTGTTGTCGATAGAGGTGTTCTGGCTGGAGGCCAGGAACAGCTTGGCCTCGCCGTCGTCGACGGTCTTGAGCCACAGGCTCGCGCCATCGGCGTTGGTGAGCTGGCGCATCGTCGTGAGGATGAATTCCTGGAGCTTGCCGATGTCGCGCTCGGCCGACAGCGCGATGCCGATGCGGTTGAGCTCTTCGAACTGCCGGTGCAGGCGCCGCGCCTGATCCTCGAGCTGCTTGACCTCGAGCCTGAGCACGGCGTTCTGCAGGGCGACGCGCAGGATTTCGCGCAGAGCGGTGGGGCCGGCGTCGGCGGGCGGGCGGATGGCGCTGTCCTCCATGCCCTCCGGCGCCGCCTGGCCTGGCGCGAGCACGATCAGGGCCGGGGCGACGACGGATCCCGGGTCGGTGAGAGG
>Ga0073928_10003086_pt1 | contig 26927 bp, 24 predicted proteins | sample PaiPotPPA55metaG_FD_76969 | JGI IMG/M metagenome (GOLD analysis project Ga0073928, IMG submission 76969) | Iron sulfur acid spring bacterial and archeal communities from Banff, Canada, to study Microbial Dark Matter (Phase II) - Paint Pots PPA... ...
ACAATGAACCCGCAAGGGAGTTGTAGGAATAAGGTCAGCAAGGGTCTAAACGCGAGCTACTGGCCGAGAGGAATGAGTTCAACATCACCTCGGGACTCTCTATTTGTGTGGACAGCTCTCAGCTGTCAGTTATCAGCTCTCAGTTTCCCGACCGGGGCTAATCTTCGTGCAGCCGCGGACGGGATTCCAGGTCGCGTCGGTCCATTCGATATGAGAGTTGAGTGACAAGTTTTTAATCCCAGCTGAATCCAGTTTGATCCGTCCCGTACTTCAATGTGTCATCCCAGAAATCGAGCGCGAGCTTATTCCGCGAGAACAGAGCGACATAGTACAGGGGAAGATTCTTTTCGTCCGAACGCACTCGCTTCATCTTATGAATTGGTGTTGGCAAGTATCCCAATGTCTCCATACTGGCAGCAAACTCCGATGCTAAGGACTGGGGGAACAGTATGGCGTCCGTCTCAGCAATTCTCCATCGATCCCTCCAGGTGCTTGAACCAAGGAATTGGTCGACCCTGACGGCATCTTCCATGACATAGCGTTTGTAGGCCCGGTTGGCAGCTGAATAGACGGCCAATAACACGATGAAATCTACGAAGCGGGAGCACAATGTCTTGATCGTGCCGAACTTGAGGCCGATGTCAAAAGGATCAGCGAAGCCTAGCGTTAGAACGGTGTTGCCTGTCGACCCCGGAGGGATTTCAGCGAGGATGTCGGAAGCCCGCAGATCGTAGTCCCCTTCGACATACGCGACATTTGCCGCAGGGAAGTGGCGTATCGCGCGTATTTTTAGGGCTTCAAGATTCTCCGAGATTGCTTCGCAGAAAATGTACTTGTCGAACGGATGCTCTACGGCAACGGCTTGAAGCGGGAACCCAGTATGATTTTCTGCGTGCCCCGGATCCGGCTATAGGCCGCGCCAGCAGAAAGCTCTACATATGCACGCTTGCCCCACTTGGCCTTCATTCGCTCGGCTGAGCGATCTCGTTTGTCATTCAAACGGCTCGTATATTCGCTTTTTGTTCTCTAACAAGATTAAACTAGCTTGACACGTTCTTGCATCAGGTTCAATAGCGAATCGGGCTACAGTGGAATATTCCCATGCTTCCTTGGTGGATTCTTATCCCTCTTAGTCTCCAGCATAGTCAGCGCCTGGATCAGCTTCTTCCGAGTCTCACGCGGCTGGATCACAGCATCCACAAATCCGCGATCAGCCGCCACATAAGGATTCGCCAGCCGGTCGCGGAATTCTTCAATCTTTTCCTGCCGAACCGCCTCGCGATTTTCAGCGCCGTCCAGCTCTCGCTTGTAGACGATATCCACCGCGCCTTCCGGCCCCATCACCGCGATCTCGGCGCTCGGCCAGGCATAGTTCACGTCCGTGCGGATGTGCTTTGACGACATAACGCAATACGCTCCGCCGTAGGCTTTGCGCGTAATCACGGTCACTTTCGGCACGGTCGCTTCCGCAAACGCATACAGCAACTTGGCGCCATGCCGGATGATTCCGCCATACTCCTGCTGCGTGCCAGGCAGAAAGCCAGGGACATCTTCAAACGTCACCAGCGGAATATTGAAGCAGTCGCAGAAACGCACGAAGCGCGCGCCCTTCACCGACGCATTGATATCGAGCGTGCCCGCAAGCATCGCAGGCTGATTGGCCACGATCCCAACCGGCTTCCCGTTGAAGCGCGCGAATCCCACGACGATGTTCCTGGCATAGTGCTCGTGAATTTCAAAAAAGTAGCCGTCATCCACGACCGTGTGAATCACATCTTTCATGTCATAGGGCATGTTGGATTGATCGGGGATCAGCGTGTCGAGTTTCTCCTCCAGACGATCGATCGGGTCGCTGCAGGCCTTGCGCGGAGGATCTTCCAGATTGTTCGACGGAATAAAACTCAGCAGTTCGCGGACCATCGACAAGCACTCAGCATCATCGCGGCACATGAAATGCGCGACTCCAGAAGTTTCGTTGTGGGTGTGCGCGCCGCCGAGCTGATCTTTGGTGACTTCCTCATGAGTGACAAGCTTGATCACGTCGGGGCCAGTAATAAACATGTAAGAAGTCTGATCCACCATCAGGATGAAATCCGTAATTGCTGGCGAATACACGGCGCCGCCCGCGCACGGGCCCATGATGGCCGAGATCTGCGGCACGACTCCGCTGTAAAGCGTGTTGCGCAAAAAAATGTCGGCGTAACCGGCCAGCGACATCACTCCTTCCTGAATGCGCGCTCCCCCCGAATCATTCAGTCCGATGACCGGAGCGCCCATCTTGGCCGCCAGATCCATGATCTTGACGATCTTCCCCGCATTCGCTTCGGAGAGCGAGCCGCCGAACACGGTAAAATCCTGCGCAAAAACAAAGACCAGCCTGCCTTCCACGCGACCGTAGCCGGTAATGAAACCGTCACCGTAATACTTCTGTTCGGCCATGCCGAAGTCATTGCAGCGGTGCGTGACTAGCTTGTCTGTCTCCTCGAAGGAGCCCTCGTCGAGCAGAAAGTCGATGCGCTCGCGGGCCGACATCTTGCCCTCTTTGTGTTGCCGCTCGCCCCGCTGTGCCCCTCCGCCTTCCTCGGCCAACTGGTCGCGCCTTTTCAGTTCGGCAATCTTCTCTTCGAGTTTCATAGGCAGACATTATAGGCGAGGGTTATTCTGCGACACGTCAAAACCTTTACCACAGGGAGCACAGAGGAACACAATGGACACCAAACAACCCTGTGGAGTTTCCCCTGTGCTTCTCTGTGCTCCCTGTGGTAAAAGGTTTTGATTTCTCGTGCGCGATGAAAGGCGCGTCTCACGCCCGCGTAGCGGCGGCGTCAAACAGATTCAGGAATTCAATTTTCTTTTCTGGCGGCAGGAAAGATGCCTCGAAGGAATTGCGCGCCAATTCGCGCAGGTGTTCGTCGGTGAAGCCGAACGCCTCCTGGACCAACGCGTACTCCTCGCTCAGCGACGTGCGAAACATCGCGGGATCGTCGGTGTTGAGCGTCAGCATCAGGCCCTGATCGAAGTAGCGCCGCACTGGATGTTGCGCAAGTTCGGTGCAGCAGCCCGTCCGCAGATTGCTGGTCACGCAGATTTCAATCGGAACCTGGCGCTCGGCCAATTCTTCGATCAATTCCGGATCTTGCGCGGCAGTCAGGCCGTGACCGATGCGTTCCGCTTTGAGATTCAGCGCGCCCCAGATGGATTCGGACCCTGAACTCTCGCCCGCGTGCGCCGTGAGATGAAGACCGTGCTCCGCGCCGCGCGCATAGGCGCCTGCGAACCACTCTGGAGGACCGGCACGCTCGTCGCCGCCAATGCCGAAGGCAACCACGTTGCGATCATGAAACTGGATAGCGAGGTCGAGCACGCTCTGCGCTTTCTCGGCGCCGAACTGGCGAACCGCATCAAATATCCACAGCAGCGAAACGCTGAAGTCTTTCTCTCCGCGCTGGCGGCCACGTTCCAGGCCCTCGAAAATCGCGGCGAAGTCCTGCTTGCGCCAGAGGCAGACACCGACCGAAACAATAACCTCCGCATGCAGAACGCTCTGCGATTTCAGCCGCTCCATCAACCGGTAGGTGATCAACTCGTAGTCTTCCGGCGTGCGCAAATGTCCCGTCACGTCTTTGAAAGCCGTCAGGAAACCCGCGAAGTCTTTGTAGTTGTAAAGCTGCTCCACTTCGGCGAGCGACGCACCATCCATCGCATGACGCTGCCGCAGTTCGAGCAGCGTGGACGGCTCGATCGAGCCCTCGAGATGCAGATGGAGCTCGGCCTTTGGGAGTGTGCGGATGAAGCTGGAGGGCTCCGACGACATGCAACGATTCTAAAGGATGAGAGTCGTGTGTTGGCGGGCTTCGCCCCGCCGGAAACGGGGCAGAGCCCAGGCACCACACAAACATGGCAGTGAAGAACGGCTAAAAGTAAACCCGATGACCCGATCACCCGACGTCTTTCCTGCAGAACTCGCTATGATGACGGCTGTAGAAAACGTAGATCAGCAACCCCAGCGCCAGCCAGATCACGAATCGAAGCCAGGTGATGAGTGTAAGCCCGAACATCAGTCCGCCGCACAGAATGACCGAGATGAGCGGGAACCACGGCACAAAGGGCACGCGGAACGCACGCTTGCGATCGGGCTGCTTGCGTCGAAGAAAGATGACGCCAAGCGAAACCAGCACGAAGGCGAACAACGTCCCAATGTTGGCGAGGTCGGCCGCATCGCCAATATCCACGAGCCCGGCGGGAATTCCAACCGCAAAACAGGCAATCCAAGTGGACCAGTGCGGTGTCTTATATTTCGGGTGCACGGCGGAGAACAACTTCGGCAACAAGCCGTCGCGAGACATGGCATACCAGATTCGCGCCTGCCCGTACTGAAATACCAGCAACGAAGAGATCATTCCCGTCAGCGCGCCAATCACGATCACCGACCGGAAGAACGGATGCACTCCCAAATATTTCATGGCATACGCAACGGGAGCTTCGGCGGCTTCTCCGGAAACGAAGGTCGTGTACTTCATCATGCCGAGCAGCACTAAAGCGACGCCAACATACAGCAGAGTGCAGACAATCAGTGACATGATGATGCCGAAGGGCAAATCTTTTTGCGGATTGCGCGACTCCTCCGCCGCGGTTGAGACCGAATCGAATCCAATGTAGGTGAAGAAAACAATAGCCCCTCCGGTGACGATGCCAGCGAATCCGGAAGGCGCGAAGGGTGTCCAGTTGGCGGGCTTCACCAGCATTCCACCAACAACCAGGAAGGTCAGGATGGCGCCGATCTTGACCATCACCATGATGTTGTTCGTTTCCGCCGATTCCTTTACTCCGCGCACCAGAAGCAGCGTGAGAATAAACACGATCAGGAATCCCGGAAGATTGAAGTAGGCGCCGGTCCATTGCCCGCCGGCCCAGACCGGACTTGCCCATTTGTCCGGCAAGTTGACGCCGAACGCCGCCAGTTGCGCTTTCGTATAGCCGGCAAAGCCCACCGCCACGGCTACGTTGCTGACTACGTACTCGAGAATCAGGTCCCAGCCGATGATCCAGGCAAAGATTTCGCCGAGCGTCGCGTAGGAGTACGTATACGCGCTGCCGGCGATGGGAATCATCGAAGCAAGTTCGGCGTAGCACAAGCCGGCAAAGCTGCAGGCGATCGCCACCAGGAAAAACGAAATTGCGATGGATGGCCCCGCCGGCGGACGGCCATGCATAAGCGCTCCAGCCAGGCTGCCCGTCCGCAGGAAATTCACAATCAGGTCGAGCGCCTGCGCATGCAGAATGGAAGGCGCCTGGAAATATTCTCCGGCCGCTGCCGTCCCTGTAAGAACGAAGATTCCCGAACCGATGATGGCGCCGATGCCGAGCGCCGTCAGCGACCACGGCCCCAGCGTCTTACTGAGCCGGGTTGCCGGGTGTTCCGAGTCCGCGATCAGTTTGTCGATGGACTTGCAACAGAAGGCCTGGCTATTGGATGTGCGGACCACGTTATCTGCCGGCTCAGTGGATAATTGCGCCAAGAGTTCGTTGTCTCCTCACAGCGGGAGTCGGGCACGAGCGCTGGCCCATGCCCGGCAATGCTCGCGGTCCCGGCTAACGGCTTACCGTTTCGCCTGACCGCGTACCAGCTTTTTCACCTTGCGCTTTTTCGATCCACGCGCGTAATCGCGGGGCTTCTTCGGCTTTTCCGCCTTGATCTTCTTGCGCGCGGCTCGCTTGGTTTTCTTACGTTCGTCTTTGCTTAGCTTTTTTGTGTTTGCCATGATTGCAGTTAGTTTCCTCTGATGTTTAGTTTAATCGGATCTGGGGATACCGATCTAAAGATTGCCGGCCTAAAGAATGCTTTGCCAACGGACAACGGAACGACTCCTCCCTCAGAAGGGCGAAAAACGGTCCGTCGATCCCCAGCATTCAATGTCGTCGCTCCACCACACCGCCCCGTCTTCGTTCGTCTGGAGCACGCGGGCATCCACCGCCGTCACCAACTCGACATACGGCCACGTCTTAATCTTCGGATTGCGGTTCCGCATCGCCCTCGTCTGCAGGCCGTTCCAAATCTTGCAATCGCGCGCGTTATGCGGATTGAAAACGGTTTTCAGGTCTTGCGGCCACCTCGTGTAATAGTTGTGAATCTGGAGTCCTATCGGCTCCAGGTTCCCGTCCGAGTCCATGATCTGCATCTCAATCACGAACATATAAACGTCCACAGGCTGGTTTGTGCCCACTTCCGTATCGTGATGAAGTTCAAGCAACAGGGGCAGGCCATCGAGGATGTAGGACGCACCACTACCGTCCTGAGCCTTATACGGCGCCACATCCGAGGCCGGCGCATTCGCCGCCGGGCGCCGCTGCTGTTGCACTTGCTTCGTCTGACCAAAAATCGGCGATATCGCCAACATCCCCACCATAATCAGGAAACCCATTCGGTTAATCTTGTTCATCCCAACTTCTCCCTGGACTCGTAGTCTTCCCAACTCACGCTTTCTCCAGTTGCGCGTACTTCTCCACCAGCTTCTTCAAACCGAAGCGAGGGAATTGTACCGTAATCTTGGCGTCTTCCCCATCTCCTTCGCGCTGAAACACGGTCCCCTCGCCATATTTCGGGTGCTTGACCTTCTGCCCGGGACGGAATCCGCGCCGGCCTTTCGGTTCCTCGGACATCATTTTCGGAACATGGAACTTCTTGCCCCGTGACGCAAAAAATTCAGCGATGTTGTCGATGGAGTTGTAATTCGCGAGCGGAGTCGCCGTCTTCGGCTTGACACGCGCCGGGTTCCAGGCGGCGCTCTGGTCTTCGTCTTCGTAGGAATAGTGGGTGGACTCGGCTGCGGGGCCTCGCCCCGCTGGACGGGCGAGGGCGCCCGTCCCCACACGACCGTGTGGCCGCGGGCGACTCGCCCGCGACCCGCCCAACTCTTCCACCAACTGCGGCGGAACCTCTTCCAGGAACCGCGATGGCACACTCGCCTCAGGCATGTCCGTGCCATAGCGGCGGCGATAGACGGCTCGCGACAAAATCAGCGTGTCCATGGCGCGCGTCATACCGACATAGCACAGCCGCCGTTCTTCTTCGATCGAATCTGGCTCAAGCATAGTCCGCGAATGCGGGAACAGACCTTCTTCCATTCCCGCGAGAACCACAAGCGGAAACTCCAGCCCCTTGGCCGCATGGAGTGTCATCAAGGTGATCTGCGCGTGCTCGTCATACTGGTCGGCATCGCTGACCAGCGCCGCGTGATCGAGAAACTGATCGAGCGTCTCCCCGCGATCGCGCGAGTCCATGGCCGCATTCACCAGCTCGCGCAGGTTCTCGATGCGCGAGTAGGCTTCGGGCGTATCTTCCTCTTCGAGTTGTTTGATGTATCCAGTGCGGTCGATCAGGAACTTGAGAATCTCGGCGGTATTTGCCGCCGCGCCCGGAACACGGAAACCCTCGACCGCCTCGGCGGTGGAGAGACGGGCACCCTCGCCCGTCGCCTCGTCGTCCGCAGAATCGCCGGCCGCAAAATCAAAGCTGAAGTTGCCCGGATCGAAATCAGTATCACTCTCCTGATCTTGCCTAGGGACAGCCGCCCTCGGCTGTCCAGCGGGGTGAAGCCCCGCAGCGCTCTCATCGGACGCAACCTCCGCCGTCACTTCCACGCGCTCCCCAAATGTTCCCGCCAGCATCGCGCGCCCGTCTTCAATCAGCTCGCGGAAGCTCTTCAACGCCGCCAACGACCGCCCCGGCAATAACTGCCGCTGAATCGCTTCGCCAATCGCGCCCCACATCGACAGCCCCGTTTCGAGCGCGAGCCGCTCCAACATCTCGATGGTCGTCTTGCCAATCCCGCGCACCGGCGTGTTAATCACGCGTAGGAGCGAGACCGAATCATCCGGGTTCTGGATGACCTTCAAATAGGAGATCAAGTCCTTGATCTCAGCCCGCTCGTAGAACGAGAAGCCGCCCACCACGTGATACTTCAACTGATAGCGGCGCATGGCCTCTTCGAACAATCGCGACTGCGAATTCGTCCGGTAGAGCACGGCCGCGCGCGCCGTTTCGCCGCGTTCGCCCGCCTGCCGCACATATTTATTGATCGTGTCGGCCGCAAACAGCGCCTCGTTCTCGCCATCCGGAGCCTCGTAGTAGCCGATCTTCGCTCCGCCCTGCCGTGCCGTCCACAGATTCTTGCCTTGCGCCGGACGTTGTTCCCGACCACCGCCGATGCCGCGCCTAGAATATTCTGCGTCGAGCGGTAGTTCTCTTCCAGCCGCACAATCTTGGCTTCCGGAAAGTCGGCCTCAAACTCGAGAATGTTACGAATGTCAGCCCCGCGCCACGAGTAGATCGACTGATCCTCATCGCCCACCGCGCAGACGTTGTGTCCGGCGCCCGCCAGCAACCGCATCAGTTCGTACTGAGGACGGTTCGTGTCCTGATATTCATCCACCAACAGATACTGAAATCGCCGGTTGTAATATTCGCGCACCGCCGCCACCGATTTGAGCAGGCGCATGGCTTCGAGCAACAGATCGTCGAAGTCCATCGCATTCGCTTTAAGCAGCTCCTTCCGATACTCCTCAAAAATGTGCGCAATTTTTTCCGTCTTCGGATCCGCCGATTGCAGATAGATTTCCTGCGGATCCAGCATGTGATTCTTAGCCCAGGAAATCCGAGAGAGCACGTTGCGCGGCGTCAGTTGCTTGTCGTCGAGTCCCAACCGCCGCATGATGCTCTTGACGACTTGCTGCTGATCGCTCTCGTCGTAGATGACGAAATTTTTCGCAAGCCCGATCGGCGGCTGCCCCGGCACGGCAGAAGGAATCCGCAAAGCTTCAATATCCCGCCGCAGCACGCGCACGCAAAACGAGTGGAACGTAGAAATCACCGGCTTGGCGACGCTGAGCCGGCCGACGAGTTTTTCGACGCGCTCAGCCATCTCCGCTGCGGCTTTGTTAGTAAAAGTCATCGCGAGGATCGCTTCCGGCATCACGCCCATTTGTTCGATCAGGTACGCAATGCGGAACGTGATAACGCGAGTCTTCCCGCTGCCGGCCCCGGCGAGAATCAACACCGGCCCGTCGGTAGTCTCGACCGCTTCGCGTTGTTGCGGGTTTAACTCGTCCAGAAACGACAAAAGAGAATGGCTCCAGAGATCTGCTAGATGAATTTTACTCGAATCGGCATGCCCGACCTCGCTACCATCCGATTTTTCCGATACTCTGCGCGGGAAGGAGGCTTCGTAGAGTCGACTCGCTCCATGCGGGGCGTGATCTCCCTTGCAATAGCACTAGCGATTGCGGCGGCACTCATGCTCTGGCCTGTGCTATCGGATGCACGGCACTGGTTTCCTCGCAGGAAAACCAAGAAGTCAAGCCCTTAGTATTCTCTCCCGACGTACATTTAAAGAATAGCCACTTGCCGTTGAAAGGCACGAAATTCGGCGAGCCTGGCGAAGTCGCGCTCGTTGGCGGTGATCACCGTCGCGCCCACTCGCGCGGCGCTCGTCGCAATCAGTCATCGTTTGCCAGACGTCCCTGCCCGATCTTTTGGTAGCCATCTCTAGCCGCCAAGCGCGCCAGTACTCGTCCGGCTTGAGTCCAGTCACCGAGGGTCGGAACCAGAATCCGTTTGACTCGGTCGAAGTCGCGCTCCATTCGTTCCAGCGATTGTTGAACGCGGCCCGATGCTCCAGCATCGAGTTCCTCGAGCACCACAGCACTGAGCCAAAGCGGAGCATCGACCGAGAACCGCCGCAGCGACAAGATGGCATCGCCTCCCCGACGCATTCCGCTAATGTAGGTAGAGGAATCGAACAAGGCAGCTCGCATCTAGCGATCCAATTTTCCGAAAACGTCTTTGATTTCGCCGCCGCTTCTGAGGAAACGCTCGTTGGCCTCGAGAGTGAGCCGATTGCTTTCGTGTTCGGAGATCGCCAAGTCGAGCGCCCGTTCGATAGTCTCAGTCTCGGTCTTTGCTGGCAAAGCCTTTTGAGCGCGTTTAATTTTTACAGCATCCAATTGAAAGTGTTTATGCGCGCGCCTGCTTGCCGCGGCCATCGAAGTGCACCTCCACCCAAACAGCATCGCATGTGATGTACATATATTCAATTTCTTTGTACATCCAAAGGGAACCAACACATCCGGCGGATCCCCTTGGAAAACGCCGCAAACTCAACGCTTATCGCGCTGCTATAATTAAGAATTGCGCTCATGAAGAAGAACCCACTAGTAGCTGCCGCCACGGATGACATCGCCGAAACTCCCGCCCGCCGCCGAATCCGCTCCACCACGGTCCTCTGCGTCCGCCGCAACGACAAAGTCGTCATGGCGGGCGACGGACAGGTCACGCTTGGAGAATCCGTCATCAAGCACGGAGCGAAGAAGATTCGCCGGCTCTATCAGGACAAGATTCTGGCCGGATTTGCCGGCTCAACCGCCGACGCTTTCACTCTGTTCAGCCGCTTCGAATCAAAGCTGGAGCAGTATCACGGCAACTTAGGACGCTCCGCCGTCGAACTCGCGAAAGACTGGCGCACCGACAAATTTCTCCGCCATTTGGAAGCCCTGCTGCTGGTTTCCGATAAAGAAGCGACGTTCCTGCTGAGCGGCCAGGGAGACGTAATCGAGCCCGATACCGGCATCGCCGCAATCGGCTCCGGAGGCCCGTTTGCCCAGGCAGCGGCGCAAGCCCTGGCCGATCACACCAAGCTCTCTTCACGCGAAATCGCCGAAGAAGCATTGAAGATTGCCAGCCGCATGTGCATCTATACCAATGACAGGATTACGATTGAGGAGTTGTGAGGCGAGGTCTCAGGTGTTAGGTGTCAGTTTCAGGAAAATCAAAGCTTGACACCCGAGACCTGATACCTGACACCTGATTTTTTATGGCCATTTACTTACCCGGAACCGCTGAAGAAGAGCAAGTCACGCTCGACGAACTGACGCCGCGCGAAATCGTCGCCGAACTCGACAAGTACGTTGTCGGTCAAAAAGACGCGAAGCGCGCCGTCGCCATCGCCCTGCGCAATCGCATGCGCCGCCAGAAGCTCGCGCCCGAAATGGCCGAAGAGGTCATCCCCAAGAACATAATTATGATCGGGCCCACCGGCGTCGGCAAAACCGAAATCGCCCGCCGTCTCGCCAAGCTGGCTAACTCTCCGTTCCTGAAGGTCGAAGCTTCCAAGTTCACGGAAGTCGGCTACGTCGGCCGCGATGTGGAATCCATGATCCGCGACCTGGTCGAGATCGCCATTGAAATGGTCCGCGAAGAGAAACTCGAAGACGTCTCGGACAAAGCGGAACTGAACGCGGAAGAGCGCCTGCTCGATATTCTTCTGCCTCCGATCTCGCCGCGTCCGTCGGATTCCAGCTCAGCGGGAGGCGTGGTCATCGACGCCAGCACCACCCTGCCCGAGTCCTCCAGCCGCACCCGCGAGAAACTGCGTCAGCAATTGCGCGAAGGCAAACTCGACGACCGCACCGTCGAGATCGAAACTCGCGAACGCAATTTTCCCTCGTTCGAAATCATCTCCAACCAGGGCGTCGAGGAGATGGACGTCAATCTCAAGGATATGTTGCCTAACATCTTCGGCCAGCGTACCAAGAAGCGAAAGATGAAGGTCAACGAGGCGTTCGAGTACCTGATCCAGGAAGAAGAGCAGCGCTTGATCGACATGGAGCAGGTCACGCGCGTCGCCATTGATCGCGTCGAGAACTCCGGCATCATCTTCCTCGATGAAATCGACAAGATCGCCGGCCGTGAAAGCGGCCATGGTCCGGACGTCTCGCGTGAAGGCGTGCAGCGCGACATCCTTCCCATCGTCGAAGGCACCACCGTCAACACGCGTTACGGCATGGTCCGCACCGACCACATCCTGTTCGTGGCCGCGGGCGCGTTCCACGTCTCGAAGCCGAGCGACCTGATTCCAGAACTGCAGGGCCGCTTCCCCATACGCGTGGAACTGCAGTCGCTCACCATGGAAGACTTCGTCCGCATCCTGACCGAGCCCAAGTCCTCGCTGACCAGACAGTATATCGCGCTGCTCGAAACCGAAGGCGTGAAGCTGGAGTTCACGCCCGAAGCGCTCGAAGAAGTCGCGCGCTTTGCGTTTCGCGTGAACGAAGGCACAGAAAACATCGGCGCCCGACGTCTGCACACGATTATGGAGCGGGTGCTCGACGAGATCAGCTTTGAGGCTCCCGAAAAGAAAGGCCAGGAGTTCAAGGTCGACGCGGCCTACGTGCAAAAGATGCTGAGCGAGATTGTCAAGGATCAGGATCTGTCGCGCTACATACTGTAGCAATTCTTAACCACAGGGGACACAGAGGTACGCAGAGGGAGCTTTGGATTTTCCCCGTGGGATTCCCCCCGCGTACCTCTGTGCTCCCTGTGGTTGTCTTTTTGCTCTTCTCGTGAACTGTCGCTTTCTGCTAAGCTCACGGCTTTCCGTTCACTTCCGGTTTTTGCAATCATGACTCTAGACCGCACCCGCCTCAAGTCCCTCATGGAGCGCGAACAAAAGCGCTTCGTCGCCGAACGCCCGAAATCCAAAGCCATCTACGAACGCGGCAAGAAGTCGCTGCTCTCCGGCGTCCCCATGAACTGGATGGTGAAATGGGCCGGAGCCTTTCCACCCGTTGTCCGCGAGGCCAGCGGCGCGCACTTCTACGACATTGACGGCCATCGCTACGTGGACTTCTGCCTCGGCGACACTGGCGCCATGACCGGACATTCTCCGTTCGCCACCGCGAAAGCTATCGAGGAGCAGGTCAAACGCGGCATCACCCTCATGCTGCCGTCCGAAGACGCCGTCTTTGTCGCCGAAGAGTTGCAGCAGCGCTTCGGCTTAACCTACTGGCAGTTCGCGCTCACTGCCACCGACGCCAACCGCTTCTCGATTCGCCTCGCACGCCAGATTACCGGCCGCGCGAAAATCTTGGTCTTCAACTGGTGCTACCACGGCTCGGTGGATGAAACCTTCATCACCCTTCATCCCGACGGCACCACCGGAGCGCGGCGCGGCAACATCGGCCCGCCGGTCGATCCTTCCGTGACCACGCGCGTCGTTGAATTCAATGATGTCCTCGCGCTCGAAAAGGCGCTCGCTCACGGCGAGGTCGCCTGCGTGCTGGCGGAGCCTGCCTTGACCAACATCGGCATCGTGCATCCCATTCCCGGCTACCACCACGCGCTGCGCGAGCTCACGCGCAAGTACGGCACTCTGCTCATCATCGACGAGACCCACACCATCTGCGCCGGCCCCGGCGGTTACACTCGCGCGGAAAACCTCGATCCCGACTTCCTCGTCTTTGGCAAGCCCATCGCCGGCGGCCTTCCCGCTGCAACGTACGGCTTCACGCAAAAAGTCGCGGACATGATTCTCGAGCGCCACAGCCTCGAAGACAGCGATACCGGCGGAATCGGCGGAACCCTCGCCGGCAATGCCCTCTCCCTGGCTGCGATGCGAGCCACGTTAACAAAAGTTCTCACCAAAGAAGCTTTCGACCGCATGATCCCCATGGCCGAGCGCTGGACCGCAGGCGTGCAAAAAGTTATCGACGATTTTGGTCTCCCCTGGCACGTCACGCGCCTTGGTTGCCGCGCCGAGTATCTGTTCGGCCCCAACGAACCCAAGAACGGAACCGAAGCCCACGATGCCATGGACTTCGAACTCGAACGCTTCATGCATCTCTACGCGATGAATCGAGGCATCCTGCTCACGCCCTTCCACAACATGGCGCTAATGTCGCCGGCAACCGCGCCCGAGGATGTCGACAGCCACAGCAAAGTCTTTCGCGAAGCCGTGCGCGAACTGGCGGGATAAGTTCGTGTGGCGCGGACACTCCTGTCCGCGTGTGGACGCAGAGACTAATGTGGCCGCGGGCGGCTCGTGTGCGCGCGGGCGACCCGCCCGCGCGCTCTCCCCCTCTGATACTCTTTCTGTTTCCGCATGAAATTACATCCTGGAAGGTTCGTCACGTCGACCGCGTTCTGCCTGCTACTTGCCAGTTGCGCCCAGACCGGACCGCCGCTGCCGCCATCCCTCGAACTACCAAAGCCGCCCGCGGATCTGCGCGCCAGCCGCAAAGGCAGTCACCTCACGCTCGGTTGGAGCGAGCCCACGCTCACCACCGACCGCCAAAGCGTGCGCTACCTCGGTGCGACCCTCGTCTGCCGCAGCCTCGAACCCGAGATCACCACATGCGGGAATCCTGCCGCCATCTTGCCGGCACCATCATCTGTATCTGCCGCCCCGCAGAAGTCCGGATTACCGCGCCCCGCCGCCGAGACCTACACCGACACACTGCCACCGGCCCTGCAACAGGAGGACCCGTCCGCCGAAGTCACCTATGCCGTCGAGGCCTTGAACCGCAACGCCCGCGGAGCGGGATTGTCGAATCGCGTGCGCGTTTCCGCCGTTCGGACGCTGCCTCCGCCGGGCGATCTGGCCGCCGAACTCACTGGCGATGGCGTCGTCCTCACCTGGACAAGTCCAGGCGAATCACACACCCCTGGCATTCAACATCGTTATCGAATCTATCGGCGCGACGAAAGCTCAAGCAAAGACGCGATTGCAGGCGAAGTCCCCTTGGGCGAACCTGGTCCAGCGCATTTTACGGACTCAACCTTCGAATGGGAAAAGACCTACCTCTACCGGGTCACCGCGGTAAGCATCGTCAAACGGGCCGACAGCGAGGTGCAGGTTGAGGGAGACGATACTCCGCCCGTGCGCGTCATCGCTCATGACGTCTTCCCGCCCGCCGTACCCGCCGGGTTGCAGGCGGCGTACTCGGGCGAGGGACAAAAACCATTCATCGATCTCATCTGGGCACCCGTGACGAACGCCGACCTCGCGGGATACAACGTCTATCGCAGCGAAGGGAACGGCCCAGCAGTCAAGCTGAATTCCGAGCTGGTGAAATCGCCGTCGTATCGCGATAGCGCGATCGCCTCCGGCAAAGCTTATACCTACTCAGTTTCCGCAGTGGACGTGCGTGGAAACGAAAGCCAGCGCTCCGACGCAACCAGCGAGTCCGTCCCATAAGTGAGTGACCCGAAGATTCGCGGCGAAATTCTTTACCACAGGGGACACAGGGGAACACAGGGAACTTCTTCGCGAGCGTATGAAATTTGATCCCGAAGGCTTTCCCCTGTGCTCTTTCCCCTGTGTTCCCTGTGGTTAGGAATTCCCCGTAGCCAAAAATGCGCTCGCGGATTCTTCCTTCGCGATCTTTCCGCCCCCCAGTGCTCAGAAATTGTGTTTAGATATTGCTCTGATGAAATACTGCCGATTCGATCTCAACGGTTCCGCCCACTACGGCCTCGTCGAGTCTGTCGCGGGTAGCGAAGAAATCACTCGCCTGCTCCTCCAGCCTCCACAGGATAGCGATGGCGACGTCGAAGGCCTGCCCAGCCGCCGCATGGACCGTATCCCGCTCGCACAGGCCTCTCTTCTGCCCCCCGTGGAGCCTTCAAAAATCGTCTGCGTCGGCCGCAATTATCGTGAGCACGCTGCCGAACTCGGCAATGAAGTTCCGCAGGAGCCGCTGCTGTTTTTCAAGCCGCCTTCTTCGCTGCTGCCGCCGGGTGGAACGATTCTTCGGCCAAAAGTTTCCGAGCGCACCGACCACGAAGGTGAACTGGGCGTCGTGATCGCTCGACGCTGCCGCCTTCTCACCGAAAGCGACGACGTACGCAACTATATCCTCGGCTACACCTGCATAAATGATTTCACCGCGCGCGATCTGCAGAACAAAGACGGTCAGTGGACCCGCGCCAAAGGCTTCGATACCTTCTGCCCGGTCGGGCCCGTGGTCGCCGATGGCCTTGATCCCTGGGCCGGCGTCCAGGTCGAAACCCGAGTGAATGGAGATGTGCGGCAGTCCGGCAACACGCAGGATTTTATTTTCCCACTCGACGTCATCATCCGCTACATTTCGCAGATCATGACCCTCGAACCCGGAGACCTGATCGCGACCGGCACCCCCAAAGGTGTCGGGCCGGCGGTCGCCGGCGATACCATCGAAGTCTCGATCGAAGGCATCGGCCAGCTACGCAATCCCGTAGCCGACCGACCGTAGCGATTTGCCTTGGCTCGAGTGGGGACGACTTGTGTGGGGACGGGCGCCCTCGCCCATCCAGGGTTGCGTAGGGACAGCCGCCCCCGGCTGTCCAAGCCGAGCGCAGCTCGGCAGCTGCCTGCAGCAACTCTGGATTATGGGAAGAAAAAGAGCCCCCGCGCCGCGCACACGCAAGGGCCGTTGGCTTTTTGGTTTCTGCCTCGTGATTAACCTCGTGATTAACCCAGACAGCTTTTATGCCGCTATCTCCAGGTACTCCTCGGGCCGATCCTCAAATTCCTTTCTGCACTCTTCCGAGCAGAAAAAGTATTTCTTTCCCGCAAACTGGGTGCGGAATTCGGATTCCCTCTCATCGACTCTCATTCCACAAACCGGGTCAGTTGTCATGACTCCTCCTGTTGGAGAATTTGTTCCCTTGGCGTCCACTGACAGCAATGACCTTTCCGTTCTCTGCCGTTCTCCAAGTGACTGACCCCGTTCATCTTTTCCGGCCCGCAATTTCTTCTGCATAAAACTTGCGGAAAATTCTTCCATCCCCGTGCACCTTATACCCACCGTGCCCTCCGACAGGTCAATTCACACTCTATACTTCGTTAGCAGTGCTAGGTAATTAGGAGGAAGCGCCCATGGAAGACTCCCGGCGAAGTTTCGAAACATGTTTCGAACTCCTGCAGGCAGGCGATGCGGATGGCCTCCGCCGAATTCTGCAACAAGACCCCGCCCACTCCGAGGCCCGCGACTCGGCCGGCGTGAGCCTGCTCATGCATTCCCTTTATCGCGGCCGCCGCGACTTGGCGGAACTGATCGCAAGCAAGAAGGAGGCGCTCGAGATTTTCGAAGCGGCCGCGCTCGGCCGTCTCGATCGCCTCAAGCAGTGCCTTCGCGACGCTGCTTCCGCTATCAACTCCCGTTCAAAAGATGGCTTCACGGCATTGCACTTTGCCTGTTTTTTCGGCCAGCCCGACGCCGCCCGCCTGCTGCTCGAACACGGAGCGGCAGTCGACGCCGTGGCCGCGAATCCGACGCAGGTCATGCCGCTGCACTCCGCCGCCTCATCCCGCAACCTGGAAGCCGCCCGGCTGCTGCTCGAACGCGGAGCCCCCGTAAACGCCCGTCAGCAAGCAGGATGGGTTCCGATTCACGCCGCCGCCCAGAACGGAGATCGCCCGATGGTGGAATTACTGCTCCAGCACGGAGCCGATCGGAAACTCGTCAACGATCAGGGCAAGACCTCAGCCATGGTAGCTGGAGAAAAAGGCCACGCGGAGATTGCTACCCTGCTGGAAGAGTGATCCGTGCCCGTGGAGCGACGGGCGTCCTCGCCTGTCCAGCCGTTTCGTGAGCACGCAAGGTACGATCCGAAAACACCCGCTAAGTCCATGATTTTAATAGATAGGGAACAGGCGTCCTCGCGGCTCCCTTACTGACGTTACCGGCGACGTTGACTTTGTAGCTTGCTTCCCGATCTATGCATCAAACCGTCTATAATGCAATATTGGTTGCTCGGGGAAGCCCGATCCAAAAAAGCCCGATCCAAAAAATAGCGATAAAAGAAGCGATCAAATTATGTCGACGAAGTTGAAGGCCACCGTCATTGCCAGTTCCCTAGCTATTCTGCTATTCACCATCGTTGGCGGTTTTGTCAACGTTCGCGCCTCTTCGAATGATGGCGCGTATCGCCAGCTGTCCGTCTACAGCGAAGTGCTGTCGCGCATCCGCCTGGAATACGTTGAAGAGCCCAATATCGCTGGGGTCACCGAGGGCGCGCTGCACGGTCTGCTGGAATCGCTTGACGCCAATTCCAGCTACTTGTCGGCTGCCGAGTACAAGCACTACAAGACGATGAAGACCGAAGGCAAGGCCGACATCGGCGCCACCGTCTCGAAACGCTTCGGATACGCGGCCGTGGTCGCGGTGATTCCCGGAGGGCCTGCGGACAAGGCCGGTGTCGAGAACTCCGACATCATCGAGTCCATCGAGGGCAAGACCACGCACGACATGTCGCTGGCTGAAATTCACGGCCTGTTCTCCGGCGAAGTCGGTTCGACGATTACCGTGGCAGTGGTGCGGCCGCGGCGAGCCGAACCGCAGAAGATTGTGATCACGCGCGACATGGTCACCATCCCGCCCGTTAGCGAAAAGATGCTGGCTGACAATGTCGGCTACATCAAGGTGGACGCGTTTCCGGAAAGCAAGTCGCAGGAGATCGCCGGCAAGATTCGCGACCTGCAGAAGCAGGGAGCGAAGAAGCTTGTACTCGATCTGCGCGACTCCGCCAGTGGCGCCGAGTCTGAGGGCATTGCCACCGCCAATCTTTTCCTTGACCATGGCACCATCACTTATCTGCAGGGGCAGAAGTATCCGCGCGAGGCTTTCAACGCCGATCCCGCCAAAGACATCACGAAGCTTCCCGTGGCAGTGCTGGTCAATCGCGGCACGGCGGGCCCCGCCGAGATTGTGGCCGCCGCGATCCTCGAGAACGCTCGCGGCGATGTGGTCGGAGACAAGACCTTCGGCGACGGCTCGGTGCAAAAACTGATCGAGATGCAGGACAACTCCGCCCTGATTCTTTCGATCGCAAAGTATTACTCGCCGAGCGGAAAAGCAATTCAGGATGCGGCCGTCACACCGAATGTCTTGATCGCCGACACTAATGACGACGATGGTGGATTGCCTGACGAAGATCAGCAGGCAGCTCCTGGCGAAAAGCCCAGCGACAAGAAAGACGAGAAACCGAAGAACACGATAGACGAGCAACTGAATAAGGCGCTGGAAGTACTGAAGAACCGGGAATCGAAGGGATAAGAGTAAAGGTTTCACGGTTTCAGAGTTTCAAGGTTACGATCGCTCGCTTTGGCGGGCGATTTCTTTTTTGTTCCCTGGAAGACTTGAGCGCAACACCTGATGCTTCCGGCCACCTTGAAACTTGCTCTTCCGGTAACTCTTTCCGGTAACATTGAAACCTTGAAACTCTGAAACTTTGAAACCTGCGCCTCAAGCCCGCGCTCGCTGATGAAAATCATCTACCAACATCTTCCGACGATAGAAATTGGCGGACTGAAGTTGGTCGGAGTCGTCCTCTTCGGGTTGCTCGTCCTGCTCTCCGCCGCGGTGGGCGCGACCGCTGGACTGCTGCTCGTCTACTCGACGGACCTGCCCCAGGTCGAAGAACTCGAACGTTACCGTCCCAGTTCCGTCACCGAACTCTATGACGGACAGGGTAGAGTCATCGGCACCTTTGCGCTCCAGCGCCGCGTCGTTGCTGCGTATGACGACTATCCGGAGGTTCTCCGCAATGCCCTGGTCTCGATCGAAGACAAAGATTTCTATCGCCACTCCGGCATCAACATCTGGCGCATCGTAGGCGCTGCTTATCGCGATATCGAATCCGGCGGGAAAGTGCAGGGAGCATCCACGCTCACCATGCAACTCGCCCGCAATTTATTTCTTTCTCCCGACCGCTCGTTTTATCGCAAGGTGCAGGAAGCGCTGCTCGCCATCCAGATCGAACGCCGGTTCACCAAGCCGCAGATCTTCACGCTCTACGCCAACCAGATTTTCCTCGGCCACGGAGCCTACGGCTATGAGGCCGCCGCGCAATACTATTTCAGCAAGCCAGCCCGGCAACTGAAGCTCGAAGAAGCCGCGCTGCTCGCCGGACTTCCCAAGGCGCCGCAATATTACTCGCCGATCACCCATCCGGACCGCGCCATCAAGCGGCGCAACCTCGTGCTCAATGCCATGCTCGAGGACGGCAAGATCACCGCCGCACAAGCCGCGGATGCAAAGAGCAAGCCGATCGTCCTCAATCTGCAGAAAGATCCGAATTCGCTAGCTCCGCACTATGTGGAAGAAATCCGGCGCTACCTCGAAGCGAAGTATGGCAGCGACCAGGTTCACGAAGGCGGACTGCGCGTTTATACCTCGCTCGATATGGATCTGCAAAAGTCCGCGCGCCAGGCGCTGCTCGACGGCCTCGCCGCCTACGAGCGCCGGCATGGCTGGCACGGCAGACTCGTGAACGTCATTGCCCAGGGTCAAAAGCTCGACAAGTATGCAGATCCAGATTGGGATGAAGATCCCGAGATAAACGGATACATGCACGCGCTGGTGATTCAAGTCTCGCCGGCGGCAGCCGCAGTTCGCTTCGGCCAGCACACGGCCACGATCACGCCGGCCGATGCCGCCTGGACAAAGCTCAATCTCAAGTCCAAACTTCCCGATATTCTCCACGCCGGCGACGTTGTCTACATCAAAGTGCTCTCGCTCGATGCTGGGGGGAGATCGCGTGTCAGTCTGGAACAGGATTCAGGGGCCGAAGGAGCGCTCGTCGCCATCGATAACGCGACCGGAGAGATCAAGGCCATGGTCGGCGGCCGTGACTTCAACGTCTCGAAGTTCAACCGCGCCACACAGGCCCTCCGCCAGGTGGGGTCGTCTTTCAAACCGTACGTCTATACCGCTGTGATCGACCAGGGCGGCAGCCCCAGCGACACTATTCTGGACGCGCCGGTAACTTTCCAAACCGCCTCTGGCCCTTACTCGCCGCACAACTACGACGACAAGTTTGAGGGCACCATCACGCTGCGCCGCGCTCTCGCCCAGTCCAGAAACATCCCCGCACTCAAGCTTGCCGACCGCATTGGCATCAAGACCGTGATCGACTACGCGCACCGGTTCGGCATCACCGCAAACATTCCCGCATATCTTCCGGTGGCGCTGGGCTCGGCGGAAATCACGCTGCTCGAACAGACCTCAGCCTTCAGCGTATTTCCGAACGACGGCGTGCGCGTCGCTCCGCGTTACATCGCCAAGGTGACCGACTATGAAGGCCGCGTTCTGGAAGAAGATTTCTCCGACGTCAAAGACGCCATCAGTTCGCGCACCGCTCGCATTATGACATCAATGCTGCGGGACGTGGTGCTTCATGGCACAGCGGTGGCCGCCGCCAAAATGCCTTATCCGCTGGCCGGCAAGACGGGAACGACCAACGACTTCACCGACGCCTGGTTCGTGGGCTTTTCTCCGTCGCTTACTTGCGGCGTCTGGATCGGTTACGACGAAAAGAAATCTCTCGGCGAGAAAGAGACCGGTGGACACGCCGCCCTCCCGATCTGGATGCAGTTCATGAACGTTGCTCTGGCGGGAAAAGATCCCGGCGAATTCCAGCTGGTACCGGGTCAAGGGAATTCCGCGGTTGCACGGAGAGTCGACACTCCAGACGTCGCGCCCGGCGACGGCGAAACGCACTAGGGCCTCGAACGCGCATACTGTCGATCCAACTTGCCGGTGGAGAGCCGGGCGTAGCCGCCCGGCGGGAAGGGCGAGACGCCCGTCACCACACTAGCTTCCGCATCAATCGGCCGATCCGCACGATTCGATAGAGAGGGAAAAGCGCTTCCGGCAATCGCACCGCCGCTACATCTCCCGGGCCCGGCGTCCAGACGAGCCGCCAGAGATATCGCAAGCGGTCGGCGCGCCGCTCACGCAGCTTCAGGATCAGGCGGAAGTATTCGGTGGATTGGAAATCATAGCTCGCACCGCGAGCGAGACGCTCGGCGAATTCGACGCCGAGTGTTGGCACTCGAGGATCGGCGGCAATCATTTCCTCCGCGGATTTAGGAATCTCTGCCCGAACCACATTCTTCACCAGCCAGAAACTTACGCCGAGAATGCGAGCGATCCCCAGCGACCGCGCCCGGGAAAACACCAGCGAGTAGTCGATGGTCTGGATTCCGGAGTAAGACCGCAAAGTCTCCGCAATGTCCGAAAGCCAGATTAGCCGCGTCCAAAGATGCTTGGCAGCGTGCAGGCACAGCACCAGCAGGGAGTCCTCTGGAGACAGGCAAGGTACCTCGCCTTCGCCAAAGACAGTCTTCCCGGCTCGCGCCATCAAATCTTGCACGCGCAGATCAACCGCATAGAAGTGCGGCAGCAACGCCCACTGCAGTTCGACCAGGTTCTTTCCATCCGCGCTGTCAAACGATCGCTCGTAGCCTGTCCGCAGCCACAGACGTTCGATGGCTGGACTTTCGACGGCCGGGTCAAGCTCCCCAGAAGGCCGATACCCGATTTCGGCCAGAGTCTGCTTCGCTCGGTCGAAGTCCGCGGGAGAAATCAGGAAATCGAGATCCGAAAAGCTTCGCAGGCCGAGATCGCGGTAAAGCGACTGTGCCAGCACCGGCCCTTTATAGGGGAGCGCTCGCAGCTGCAGGCGCTCGAAATGCTGCATAATGCGCGTCAGTTCAGCGGCGAACCATAAGCTGCGCCGCAGATTCGCTTCGTACGCAGATCGAAACGATCGCTCGACTTCCGGTGGAAGACGGCGACCATCTTTGACGCGACCAAGTTCGATCAGGTTGCGGGCCGCGAGCGGAAGAACTCCATGGTATTCAGCCAGGCGAATGACTTCGCTCCAGTCGAGCGCTGAGAGATTCCAATTCGCAACGCGCGCGCGCCGCTCCCGAGACAGCTCCGAGTTGGCCAGCGCGCACAGCAGCTCGAATCCGTTTTCCGTCTGCAGCGCAGGGCTCGACATGGGAGACGGAGGCAAGAATTCGCTCAAGGAAATCCCGCGCCTAAAGGCGCGTCAATGTTAGGGCCTTTGGCGCCATGCCTGAAGGCATGCCCTGATACGAATCGGACTCGCACCACGGGCGAGGCAAGCGGCCACAAGCCGGAATCAATGCGATCGCGAATAATAGGAACGCGAAACGCCACTATAATACAGAGTCTTCGGCGCGCGTCCGAAGCTCCACTCGTAGTGGTGCGGTTCACAGTCGTAGTTGGCGCTTTCATCGTTCACTTTCATGAACCAAGTCGTTTTCGAATCCGTCCGCAAGATATTTCGCCATCGTCCAGCTTTGTTCAATTGGCTTGGCCGGGAGCGGGGCGGCGAAACCATCGCCCTGAGAGACGTTTCCTTTTCGGCGGGAAGCGCAGAGGTAATAGTGCTGCTCGGCCCGAACGGCAGCGGAAAGACCACGGCCCTCAAGTTGATTTCGACCATGCTCCTCCCCGATGCCGGATCGGTGCGCGTGGGCGGCTTCGATGCACGGCGCGATGCCGGTGAAGTCCGGCGGCAAGTCGGCATTGCCGTTGCCACGGAGCGCTCGTTCTTCCCTCGTCTCTCAGCCAGCGAGAACCTTGATTTCTTTGCCGCCCTCGACGAAGTCCCGCGGAGTGAGAGAGCGCCTCGGATCAAAGACGTTCTTCGCGATACTGGTCTCGAGGAGCAAGCCGACACGCTGGTCATGAAGTTCTCGAGCGGCATGTACCAGCGACTGGGGATCGCGCGCGCACTGGTCAAGCGTCCCAGCGTGCTTTTGCTCGACGAACCGACGCGCAGCCTCGACGCCGCCACCACGGCACACTTCTGGGCCACGATCCGCGCCCTGGCACGGCGACAGACCACGGTTCTGCTCGCCACCCATAACTTCGCTGAGGCGGCCGCCGTCGCGGATCGCCTGCTCCTGCTGCATCGCGGCGAACTGCTCGCTGATCGCGCGGTGGGCGACGGCGAAAGCGCTGACGCGCTCCGCGCTTTCTACTTCCGCATGACCGGCGAGATCGATGAGGCCATGCTCAAGGTCTAGAGATTTGTCATTCGTAATTGGCAATTTGCAATTGAAATTTGGAATCAACCGTTCACGGTGCTTCGTCTCGAAATTACAAATCGGAAATTACAAATTACAAATCTCGTACCTATGACTTCAACTCTGGACAAGCTCCGTGCCATCCTGCGCCGCGATCTGCTCACGGCCGTCCGCCACCGCAGCGGTTTCGTTGTGACCCTGGTCGGAGTGTTCACCGAATTAGCGGCTTTTTATTTTCTCTCCCGCGCCATTGGTCCCGGCTTTCGACCGAATGGCGTCGAATACTTCCCGTTTCTTCTGGTCGGCACGGGCGTCTACACTTTCTTCGTGATGAGCGCGCAAGCTTTCCTGAGCGCGGTGCAGGAAGCGCAGCAGACGGGAACGCTGGAAGTGCTTATGACGACCTCCACCGCCCCGGCTGAGCTCGTCATCCTCAGCTCCATTTCCGCCTTTGCCGGAAATCTGGTCAATTTGCTGGTCTATCTTTTCGCAGGGGTGGCAGTTTTCCGGGCATCGATCCATGCCAACTTTTTCTCGTGCGTGGCAGTATTGATTTTTTCTTTGGCGATTGCCTTGGCTTTGGGAATCGCCGCGGCCACGCTGCAGGTTGCATTCCAGAAAGGCTCGGCTCTGCTGTGGCTTCTCGGTTCCGGACTCTGGTTTTTAAGCGGAACGATGTTTCCGATCCAGAGCTTGCCCCGCCCGCTCGAACTGCTCGCACGCGCGGTTCCTCTTACCTACGCCATCGACGGAATGCGCCGAGCGCTGCTGGAAGGGCAATCGGTGACGGCGATGGCTTCGACTCTAGCCGTCCTTGCCGGGTCTGCCCTGGTTCTGCTGCCGCTCGCACTTGCCGGCCTGTCGCTGAGTTTGAAGCGCGCGCGGCAGGATGGAACTCTCTCATTCTATTGAGGATATTGATTTATTTAGGGATATTGGCCCGCCCTCGTCGGCGCTTGGGATTGTGTCGCAATCATATTGGCACCGGGAAAACCCTGTAGTACACTTCGTTTACTCTTATTGACACTGGGGGATAAGCCAGCCGTCCGACCCAACTGGCTTGACCAATTATGGACGACAATCGGACCCCTCGCGAGATACAGCCGCAACTAGGCAACGCGAGTAGGGCAAAGAAGCTCTACCAAAAGCCGGCATTCCGCTACGAAAGGGTTTTCGAAACGCAGGCTTTATCGTGCGGCAAAGTCGCGTCTGGCATCAACCAATGTGGCCTCTCAATAAAAACTTCCTAACGGAAGAGACCACGCGCGGACGGCACATAAATTCGACTAGGGCCCGCTCAGCTTTGGTGGCGGAGGCTTTGGTTCTCAGCGCTCGCTTCGGCCGAACTATGCGTCTGCGCGTGTTCGGCGAGAGCATGCTCCCCACCCTTTGGCCGGGCGACGTGGTTGAGATCGAAAGCTGTTCGCTCGAAAACGTCCGGGCTGGTGAGATCGTGCTCGCGCAGCGTGACGACCGTCTTGTGATGCATCGCCTGCTCGTCCGCTGCGGACAGAATAATTTCCTGCTACGCGGCGATTCAGTGGCTTGTCCTGACCCTCCATTCCCGTCCCAAGCACTGCTCGGACGACTAGTGCGCCGCGCCGATGAAAGACGCGGCCTGACTCCATCTGGCCTGCACCCTGGGTTTGGAGCGAAGTGGTCTCGCACCGTGGGGATGGTGCTTTGTCATTGGGGCTTGGCACGACGTGTTGCTCTGAAAGTTCACAGTCGCGGGAAGGCATCGGCTCGTGGATTCAGCACTGCGGAAAGCGCGGCAACGCCGGTATCTGCCGGTATTGCGGAGCGCGGAGTCGTATGATTTCCACGCCGCGACAAGTCACGTGTGTCGAAATCGGACGCATCCCGATCGCATTGTCGACCTGCGATAAGGGCTTTCCTGATCTGCTGCGTGAGCGCTATGACGGGTTTTTGAGTTCTTCGCCTCCAGAGTTCGAGTTGGAGTTTGATCTCACCGGCACGGGGCCGGCGTCTGATGACGACGTGCGGGTCCGCCGCGAAGGTCACGAGTGGCTCATCGAGCGTGGCGACTTTCACGCTCGGTGGGACCCGCGCACCGGACGAGGCAGCGTGCGGCAAAATGCCAACCCGTATTCTCTCGATTCGGTGCTCCGCATTCTGCACAGCCTGATTCTTGCCGAGCGCGGTGGATTCCTGCTGCACGCTGCCAGTGCGATTTGCGATGGCCGGGCTTGTCTGTTCTCGGGCGTATCCGGTGCTGGCAAAACCACGATGACGCGGCTGGCGCCACCGGACGTCACCCTGCTTACCGACGAAATTTCCTACCTGCGCCCGAACGCCGAGGGCTACTCGGCATTCGGCACCCCTTTCGCCGGAGAGCTGGCCAGAGCCGGCGAGAACTGCACTGCGCCGGTCTCGGCTCTGTTTTTTCTGGAAAAGGGCCCCGAGAACCGCGTCCATGAGTTGTCGTCCGCGGAAGCCGTTCGACGCCTAATGCGCAATATTCTGTTCTTCGCCGAAGATCGGGGGCTGGTGGAAAAGCTTCTCGCCACTGCTTGTGAATTCGTTGCCAGGGTTCCCATTCGCCGTCTGACGTTCTATCCTGATGCCAGGGTGTGGGACGAAGTTCGAAACTTCGCTCGCGACTTCGCAGATAACTTGCAGGAGGTGCCCGAGCATGCCTGAAACTTGTATTTACATTGCGCGCAGTTCTGCCATTGCCGCCCGCGCGCTGGCCGGCGAAATGATGGTCATGAACTCGGCCGATTCGACTTTCTTCACGCTGAACGAGGTCGCAACCACAATCTTTCAAGCTGCCGACGGTCGCACTCCTCTCCGCGAAATTGTCCGCGACCGGGTCTGCGAGCAATTTGACATCGATCCCGAACAAGCCCAGGCAGATGCCGAGCAGTTCGTCGCCGAGCTTTCCGGGCACGGTATTCTTCTCGTTTCGAATCAACCTCTAGCGCCGGAGACGCCCTGATGAGCCTGATGAGTGAAGTCGGCCAGAAAGCGTTTAACCTGGGCGTGCCCCTCGCCGTGCACATGGATGTCACGTATCGCTGCAACGAGCGCTGTGTGCATTGCTATCTCGATCACGACGACCACGGCGAGATGACGACCGCCGAAATCAAGGACGTGCTCGATCAACTGGCCGAGGCAGGGGTTTTCTTTATCACTTTCAGCGGCGGCGAGGTCTTAATGCGCCGCGACTTCTTTGAGATTGTCGAATACGCCCGGCGTCTCATGTTCAACGTCAAGATCAAGACCAACGCGGTGATGATCCAC